>OWIO01000711.1_pt1 | contig 29163 bp, 27 predicted proteins | sample 1733011 | NCBI WGS metagenome assembly OWIO01 (sample SAMN05065779, study PRJEB22554) | human gut metagenome | biome: ENVO:2100002; feature: ENVO:00000062; material: ENVO:00002003 | host: Homo sapiens | place: USA | reverse complement strand
TCAGATGTGTATAAGAGACAGCCGTATTCCACGCTCACGAAATGATCTTTGGCCAGTTCCGCAAAAAAATCGAGCATCGGCCCATCCACACAATCCGGGCGCGTGCCTATGACGATACCGCCTATCCCGGGATGCGAGAGCACCCGCGAATAGAGCGCCTTTATCGCGTCAAAATCCCCATACGTATTGGTATAAGCCTGAAAATAGGCCACAAAACGGGCCGAACGCGGATAGCGTTCGCGCAGGAATCCGAGTCCTTCTTCGATCTGTACATCGATGTCTTTATGATGGGTATAGAACGGGACGAACGCCTCGTTGTTGCAGAAAGTGCAGCCGCCTGTTCCCACACGTCCGTCCCGGTTGGGGCACGAAAAGCCCGCCGAAAGGGACAGTTTTTGCATACGCCCCCCGAAGCGCTCCTTCAGCCTTTCGGCGGCACTGTTATAGGGCAGATCGTCTCCCCAGGGATATGCTCGGCTGTCATTCATCGGTCGTTATCCCGTTCGCCCGCCGAAAGGAGGGGTTATTTTTTTATGTTCGGCAGTTGCAGGCCGTATCCGTTCTTCGCATCGGCCTTTTTCAGCATAATGCTCACTGCCAGCGATAATACGGCAAAGCCGCAGAATACGAGCATAGGCAGGGTATAGTCATAGACGTTAGCGCCGGAGGCCGTACTGCCTACCACACAGTAATGCTGCAGGATCGAGCCTATCAGGTTGGGTACTCCCCAAAGGCCTATGTTCTGGATAAAGAATATCAGGGCGTATGCCGTTCCCAACTGGTAGACCGGAAATATCTTGGCCACCGCCGGCCACAAGGCCGAAGGCACGAGCGAAAAAGCGATACCCAGGATGATCATCAGGCCGATGGCCACCCACCACTGGTTAATAAAGGGCACCGCATACATCAGGTGCACGAAAATAAGCATAGCCGAGCCCAGGATCATCATCGAGGCGGATTTTCCGCGCTTGTCTATCAGGCCGCCAAATACCGGGGTAAGGATCAGGGCGCCCATAGCCGGAAGGCCGACGATGGAGCCGGCAAAGTCCGGATCGATCCCGTATTTGGACACCATCAGGCCCGAAGCGAACTTCTGGAAGGGGAATACGCAGGCATAAAATAGTACACACAAAAGGGCGATAAGCCAGAATCCGCGGTTAGTCAGAATATTGGTTACATCCCGGAACGAGAATTTTTCGTCCTCCCCTCCCAGGTCGACCCCCTGCTGGCGGTCCAGTTTTTTATCCATCACCGAGAAGATGAAGAACGCCACAAGTCCTCCGGCCAACAAAATGATGCCTATCAATACGGGGGTAGACAGATTAAAATTCTTCGCCACCGGTATGGCCAAAGTATAAGCCGCCTGCGAACCGATACGCGCCAGGGCTACCTGCACACCCATGGCTGTCGCCATTTCCTTGCCCTTGAACCAGCGGGCAATGATCTTGGTCACGGTGATACCGGCTACCTCTGCGCCTACCCCGAATATGGAATAACCCGCCGAAGCTACGAACACGCCTGTCTTATAGCCAAATATCAGGGAGTTGTCGCCTGCCAGGACCGTGATACCGTAATACTGGATCAGCGTACCGCCCACCATCAGGAAAGCAGCCAGTTTTCCGGTAAAACGCACCCCGAAGCGGTCGATGATGAACCCGCCCCAGATGAGCATCAGCAGGAATACGTTGAGGAAACTGTACGCCCCGGTAAAGAACCCGAATTCCGACCCGGTCCACCCAAGCTGTCCTTCCAGCATTTCCTGGAGCGGGGCCATGACGTCGTTCACATAATAGGCGGCCATCATAGTAAAGGCCACTATGGCCAGGGCTGTCCAGCGCATTGCCGCGGAGTCCCGGATCGTCCGGCCCGGAGCCGGATTGGGTATTGCTGTCATCAGGTGGTAAAATTTAAATCCGGGTGCAAAGTTAATCCTTTTCAAAACAAAAGTGCATCGGATTTTTCCCCGGTACGCCACTTTTCAAAGAAAACGACTTACTTTCCTACCCGGATCGCAACCGGGCAAAAAAGCAATCCGGCAGGTTCAGACTGCAACCTCACTACATAGAGGCTGAAAATCACATTTTTTCCAGCGGTGTTTCCCTATCCAAAAAATCCGGAAGCCTGAGGTTAAACCCGGCGGCGGATTTGCATCTGAAAAAACTTTTGCGTTACTTGCTTTATTAAAACATTTGCTTACTATGAACCATCATATACTGTTCGGCCCCGGCGATAAAATGGCCGATGTGCTCCAGTCGAACTACCGTCTGCTGCCCCTGCTGCCCCGATTCGGGCTCACCTTAGGCACAGGAGAAAAGACCGTAGAGCAGGTCTGCCGGGAAAAAGGAGTAGACTATCGGCTCCTGCTGTTGGTATTCAACATCTACACACATCCGGATTACCTTCCTTCGGAAAAAGAAATATCGTCCTTTCCGGTGGAAAAGCTCCTGGACTATCTGTACGAAAGCCATCAGTACTACCGCAACGACAAAATCCCGCATATCCAGAAACACCTGGAAAAGATCGTCGAATCCTACCCGAAGGTCAACGGCCGGGTACTCCGCGATTTTTTCCGGCAGTACGCCGACGAAGTGGCACAACACCTGGACTACGAGGAGAACACGGTATTCCCCTATATACGTTCCTTGTTGGGAGGTAAAAAAGAGAATAAGTACAACATCTCGGTATTCGAAAAGAATCATACCAATATCGAGGAAAAGCTTTCCGACCTGGCTCATATCATCATTAAGTACCTGCCCCCGGCTACCGACGGACGCGAGGAGAACGAGATCCTGTTCGACCTTTACATTCTGGGCGAAGACATTGCCCGCCACACGCTCATCGAGGACAAAGTGCTTGTCCCGCTGGCCGAACTCCAAGAAAGCAAAGCGAAATGACGGCCCGTAAAAGATACAAAATAGCGCTTATCGAGCCGTCGGATATCGTCTGCGTGGGTATTAAATCGATGTTGTCCGCGACGGATGAATTCGATATCGTTTCCACCTTGGCCGACCTGCGGCAGTGGAGCGCTGCACCGAAAGCCTCTTCAGCCGATATCATCCTGATCAATCCTTCTGTGGCCGATCGTCACGGGAGGTCGAATATCCGGCAATTATTGTCCGTCCGGCCCGAAATGGCCCTGGCGGCGTTGGTCTACAGTTATTTCAGCCAGGACGAGCTCAATCAATACGACTGCGTCCTCGATATCGACGATACCAAAGACGACATTACGAAAAAACTGCGGCGGGCAGCGGAAAACAAATCCGACGCGGAAACCGTGCGCGACAGCGCCGAGCTATCCGACCGGGAAAAGGAAATACTCACCTCCCTGGTGGAAGGCCATACCAACAAAGAGATTGCCTCGATCTACAACCTGTCCGTACATACGGTCATCTCCCACCGCAAGAACATCTCCCGCAAAACGGGGATTAAAACAGTGTCGGGCCTTACGGTCTACGCACTGCTGAACAACCTGGTAAAAGCGGACGACGTGGAATAGGCTTCGGCCCCATCGCATTTTATAGGGATGAAAAATCTATAAAATAACCGATATGGGGGATTTTATCCCCCGGGGAAACACAGCATCTTTGTCCTGTAAACAAAGAATGATTGATGTTGTATATTTTTTAATAGATTTTGATCCCTGAAAGGCGTCCGCTCTACTTTAGCAGGACGCCTTTTTTCATTTCCTCCTGGCGGAATAAACTACCGGGTAGCCCGCCGCGCCCGCAGGATCAGTCTGGTCAACCGGTCTATGTAGCGCCCGGGTATCTCTTTCATTCCCTTTGTCCCGCCTATCTGTACCGAGGATACCCGCAAGCCTCCCGTACGCAGTATCTCCTTCACCGCCCGGACAGCCCCGGCGCTTTGGCCGAACAGCCGGTTGAAAGGGAAGGGTGTTGTGCATGTGGCCACGACGATCCCCCGTTTTCCTTTCAGGCAGGCGCGGGGGATGCCGCTTTTCGTTTCCCCCATGAACACCGGCACCAGGCGGTCGAAAAGGCTCTTCAACCCGCCGCTCATATTTCCCCAGTAAGCGGGCGTGCCTACGACGATCAGGTCGGCCCGGCGTATCATCTCCGCCACCCGGTGGGCATCGTCCGGTTTGAGGCTGCAAACCCCTGTCGTACGGCAAGCCATGCATCCCACGCACGGTTTTATATCCATCCGGTACACATCGAGCACCTCGGTATCGTCCCCGGCGATCTCCCCGGCCATGGCCATCATTTGCGCGATCTTTCCGGACGGCCGCGGCGAGCCGTTTATTACGAGTGTTTTCATGGGGTAAAGGTACACACTAAAAAATATCCCGAAGTTCGCAAGACAGGAAAACTTTTCCGGGCGGTTGCGCCGTATTTTTGTCCCTGTAACACGGTCGAAAAAACCAAAAACAGAACGAACGAATGAACCCTCTGAAAGAAACCACCCGGCAGCATTACGAGCAAGGCCTCAATGCCCTCTGCGAATATATAGCCGCCCACCTTTCGGCAGATATCAGCCTTGACTTATTGGCCCGCACATCGGGATTTTCCCCTTTCCATCTGCACCGCATCGTCAAGGCCTTCCTGGGTGAAACGCCCAGGGCACTGGTCACCCGCCTGCGTTTGGAATCCGCTGCGCGCCTGCTCCGCCATACGGCAATGCCCATAGCCGATATCGCCTACCAGGTAGGATACGACGTCCCGGCTTCGCTGTCCAAAGCGTTCCGCCAGTACTACAGTATATCGCCCCTCGAATACCGCCAAAACAAACAATTCCATATCATGAAACCTTCGCAGGCTGACCTCTCCCTGAACATTAAAAAACCGAAGATCCTCGACATTCCCGACAAACAGGCCGCTTACATCCGCCTGTCCGGGGCCTACCAGGACAACGACTACCCTGCCGCCTGGGGAAAACTGTGGCAATATGTCAAAGAGAACAAACTGTTCTCCGCAGGCATCGAACACCTCTGCATTTACCACGATGACCCAAAAGTGACCCCGAAAGACCGCCTGCGGGCCGAAGTATGCCTGGTACTGCCCAAACCAGCTGCCGCGCAGGGCGAAATCGGAGTAAAGGAGATACCGGGCGGCAAATACGCCGTATTCCTCTACACCGGATCGTACGAACACTTGGGCGCCGTATACGATACGATCTACTCGCAATGGCTCCCGGCGGGCGGGCACCGGCTCCGGGATTCGTCTTGCTATGAAAAATACCTCAACCATCCGGACCGCACCGCACCGGAAAAACTGAAAACGGAAATCTACCTGCCCATCGAAGAATGAACTGCAGGGCAAAAACGCCAACGAAAAATTCGTGCGTTTTGCCCTGCAAATCAACCATTGACAGCATAAAAAGTTCTTATTTTAAGCGTTTTTTATTTATCTTGCATCGCACGGATACTCCCGTGCGGCACAAAACGGATCTAATAAAAACGCTTATGTATTCCCTTTCCGAACTTTTCTACGATGCCAAAGGCATCCTGCGCGAGCCCGGCGAACTGTATTACGACGGGGAAGGCTCCCTGCGCCGCCCGGGAGAACCTTTTTACGACTACTTCGGTAATTATGTCTACCCGAACGAACTGGACCTGTTCCGCGATAAAAGGAGGAACTGGGTCCGCTGCGGGGAGCTGTTCCGGGACGGCCGCGACACCCTGCGCCGGTACGATCCCGACAAAGGGCCGATGATATACGACCCTGACCTGTAAACCCGAACCCCAAGAACAGACGGCGGGGAAGCCTGCTTTCCCGCCGTCTGTTCTTTGCTTATAAAAATGTCCCGGATAAATCCGGGAACTTATTTTTTCTCTTTTTTCGAGCAATTGTCCTTCAGGCCGCACCCTTCACAGCCGGTCGTGCCGCGGCAATCGCTCCCCCCGCCGCAGCCGCAATCCTTGCGGCGCAGTTTGCGTACCGCCATCCGCACGAGCAGGGCGGCGCACACAAAAACGATGAGAAGGGTAATCACTTGTTCCATATCTCTTTATGTAATAAGCAGTCCGATCTGGTATACGGCGAACGACACGATCCAGGCCATGCCTGTGGTATACAGCGCCGTAAACACAGCCCATTTCCAACTCCCGGATTCGCGCCCGATAGCCGCAATGGCAGCTATACAGGGGAAATACAGGAGAATGAATATCATCATGGTGAACGCTACCAGCGGCGTATAGACCGGTTCCCCGGCTTTCGGGCCGTAGGTATAAGTCTGCTCCCTCAGACGTTCGCCCAAAGTCTGGGTATCGCCTTCGGTACTGGAAAGCACGGACATCGTACTGACCACGATCTCCTTGGCGGCAAATCCGGTAATCAGGCTGATACCTATCTGCCAGTCGAAGCCCAGCGGGGCGATAGCCGGCTCGATGGTCTTGCCCAGGCGCCCGATATAGGATTTCTCCTGTTTTTCGGCGGCCTGTTCGACCTCCAGGCGGGCCAGTTCTTCGGCCTTGACCTCTTCGCTGGCCTGAGAAACAGTTACCTGCTCTTTCATCGCCTCATAATCCCTGGAATACTCCACGTGCTCCGGATAGTGCCCCAAAGCCCAGATCACGACCGAGGCCAGAAGGATGATGGAACCCATCTTTTTGAGGTATTGCACGCCCCGATCCCACATGTGGCGCACCACGCTCACGAACGTAGGGATCCGGTAAGGGGGCAGTTCCATCACGAAAGGGGCCTCCTCCCGGCGGAAGAACAGTTTTTTAAGCACCAGAGAGGACAGCACCGCTACGGCAATACCCGTCATATACACCGTAAAAAGCACCAGTCCGCTGTGCTGGGGGAAGAATGCCCCGATCAGCAGCACATACACGGGTAGGCGGGCGCTGCACGAAGTAAAGGGAATGATAAGCATCGTGAGCAGCCGGTCTTTGCGGCTCTCCAGAGTGCGGGTCGCGATGATGGCCGGCACGTTGCAGCCGAAGCCCATCAGCAAAGGAATAAAAGATTTCCCGTGCAGACCTATCTTGTGCATCATCCGGTCCATGATGAAGGCCGCCCGGGCCATATACCCGGTGTCTTCCATCAGGGCGATGAAAAAGAAAAGGATCAGGATATTGGGCAGGAACACCAGTACGCCTCCCACCCCGTTGATGATACCGTCCACCAGCAGGGCGCGCAGCGAACTTTCCGGCATCACGGAATTCACGAATTCGCCCAGGGCAGCCACCCCGGCTTCCAGCCATTCGGCCGGGTAACCCCCGAGGGTAAAGGTAGCCTGGAACATGGCCAGCATAATGGCCAGGAATATCGGGAAGCCCAGCCATTTATTGGTGATCAGGGCGTCGATATCGCGGCTTTTGCGGGGCACTCCTTCCTTAGCCGAAAGGGTCTCGGACAAGGCCCCGGCGATGAACCCGTATTTTGCATCGGCAATGACCGTCTCGACGTTTTCCCCGTAGGTAGTTTCGAGATCTTTGGCCGACGAGCGGGCCGTACGGTCTATCTCTGCGAATTCCGGACATTTTTCGACCGCCCGGTAAGCCGTTTTTTCTTTCTCCAGCAGACGCAGCGACAAATCCCGGGGAGAATACCGGGTGATAAGGTCCTTGTCTTTGCGCAGGAGTTTCTGAAGGTCCCGGATAGCTACCTCCACATCCTTGCCATAATTGATGTGGACATGGCGCACCGTGGGGTCTTTTTCCTCGAATACGTCTATCACTTTGTCCAACAGGTCGCCGATTCCCCGGCCTTCGCGGGCTGTGGTGGGTACGATCGGGATCCCTATCATCGAACCGAGCGCCTGGTAGTCGAACACCTTGTCGCTCTTAAGCAGTTCGTCGTACATGTTGAGGGCGATCACAGCCCGTACGTCCATATCGATCAGGGAGGTAGTGAGGAAAAGGTTCCGTTCGAGGTTGGTGGCATCCACGACGTTGATCACTACGTCAGGCATCTGTTCGCTCAGGTGGCAACGCACGAAAACCTCTTCGGGGGAATATTCTGTGAGGGAATAAGTGCCCGGAAGGTCGGACATATGGATGGTATACCCCTTATGACGGACGGTAGCCGTTTTCACGTCGACGGTCACCCCGCTGTAATTCCCTACTTTCTGGTGGGAGCCGGATGCCTCGTTGAACAGGGAAGTTTTGCCGATATTCGGATTGCCCACCAGCGCCACATTGATGGTGCGGGCCGCCTGACGGAATGTATTCTGTGCAGCCCCCGGACACCCGCAGTCGGGGCCGGAGGGGCGTGTCCGCCGGGATTCGGCATCCGAATCTTCCAGTTGGTTTTGCCCGTATCCTTGTTTCTCCTCCGCGGGCTGTTCCCCCACGCATAGGGTTACCTCTATCTGCTCGGCCTCGCTGCGGCGGAGCGCTACCTGATATCCCATGATACCGTACTCGACCGGGTCGAGCATCGGCGCGCTTTTTATCACGGCGATCTTCTGCCCGCGCACAAAACCCATTTCGGTGATCCGTTTGCGGAAAGCCCCGTATCCCTGTACCTTGACGATGATGCCGGCCTGCCCGGTGGTAAGCGACGAAAGTTTGACCGTTTGCGCCTTTTCGGCGTCCAATTCTGTGTTTTCTCCTATCACAAGTGCAAAGTTACTTTATTTTTCAATCCCCGGGAGGCCGCAGTCTTCCAAGATGGCAAAATAAACACAAAAGTTTTCCGGAAAAAATAGCCCGAATTGACTAATTTTACTCTTCGTTATCCCTAAAAACGGCTAAAACAATACGCATGGAATTCTTACAGAACCTCAATTTCGACGGGCTGGTCATCGGCATCCTCACGTTCGTCATCATAGGCATCTCGCACCCCGCGGTGACAAAAGGAGAATACTATTTCGGCACCAAAATATGGTGGGCTTTCCTCATTTTGGGCATAGCAGGCATCGTGGTAGCGGTGTCAGTAGAAAACATCACTGCATCGGCCATCCTGGGCGTATTTGCCTTTACCTGCCTGTGGGGTATCAAGGAAATCTTCGAGCAGGAAGAACGCGTACGCAAAGGCTGGTTCCCCCGTAACCCGAAAAGAACCTACCGCTTCGACCCGCCGGAGAGTTCCAAGACCGATAAATCCGAGAAATAAAGAGGGGGATTAGCTTCCGAAATTGTTCTTCACGTAATCCTCGATCGTGAAATCCTTGTTACGCGCCGGCAAATCCAACTGATCGGCCGAAGTGTCGATGATCAGTTTTTGCTTCTGCTTGACGAACTTATCCAGGAAGATGAGTATCTCCGCCCGGTTGTCGTTCATCGGGCTCACCGCGATCCGGTGCGTCGCATTTTCGACCGAATAGAAATAATGCGGGGCTTTCATCCCGGTGAGTTGACCCGCGATATATTCCGGGCCGTAAAACCATCCGCGCGAATCGCCTATCGCCCCGTAAGGCACATTGCCGTCCGCCGTCCCATGGAAAAACTGGATCGGCGCCGGGCTCTTTTTCCATTCGAGAGGGCCATCCGCGAAGATAGCCCCGGCAAAAGAGATCACCCCTGCATAATTGAATCCTGCCGGCAGCCGGCGTGAAAGAGGATCGTTGTTGCATATCCCATATTCGCCGTGCAGCACCGAAATAGCACCCGCACTCGATCCGCTGGTAATCACCAAACTCGAATCGATCCCCCATTTGTCCGCATGGGCCAACACGAAATCCGTCGCATCGTACAGGTCTTCCACCGCCATCGAGATCGAACGGACAAAATCATGGGCAAACCGGTTCAGGCTCTTATCCTTCCCCTGCACGAATGCTTTCATCCCCAGACGGTAATCGATGGATACCACCGAATATCCCTGCCGGGCGAAATATTGAAAATACGAATCGTAGGCTTTATTATCGCGGGTACCGGTCATAAATCCGCCACCGAACATAAAGATCAGGCACGGTTTTTTTGCAGAGGACAGGGAGGGAAAATCGTACTTGTCCAGCCGCAAACTGTCGGTCCCTTTGACCGAATAAAGATACGTCTGCTTGCTTACCTCCGGCGTTTGGGCTGCCACAGAGGCCGCGATAAAGACAACTAAAAATGCTGTTAAAATATATTTTTTCATAGTATCGGGTATTTAGGTCATCAACAACGATCCGAAAGGTTTTTCCACACGGGAAGGATTTCTTAAAATCCCGGCCTGCGGCCGGGGCGCGGCTACCGCCGCGCATTTTTGGGAGTAACGATCACTCCCCGAACTCCGGGAAACACTTCAGGAAATACTCCGGGGCACGTGTCGGACGGCGAGTCGCCACATCGACACAAGCCAGCGTCACACCCCCCGTGCAAACCAGCACCCCATCCTGATTGGTCACCCGGTAACCGAACCGCACCCGAACGGACGGCTTCTCCAAAAGCGTCACCTCCACATCCAGCACATCGTCATAGAACGCCGGATGGATATACTTCACGTTGATCTCCGACACCGGGAGCATCACGCCCCCTTCTTCCTCCATTTTCTTGTAAGTAAGTCCCCTGGAACGGAGCATTTCCAAGCGCGAGACCTCGAAATACATGGCATAATTGCCGTGGTACACAAATCCCATCCGGTCGGTATCGTTGTACCGCACCCGTACCTGGTTCACGTATTTTACCGCTTCTCCCATTTTCTTATGCTTTTGTTTCCGCTATATAGTTTTCTAAAAATCCTATCATTGCCCTGACCGCACGGGCCCGGTGGCTGATGCCCCCCTTTTCCTCCAACGACATCTCGGCGAATGTCCGGTCGAACCCATCGGGCAGGAACACCGGGTCGTAACCGAACCCTTCCGCTCCCCGCTGGCCGCGCGTGATCACCCCGTCGACATATCCGTTGAAAAAGTATTCTTTCCCGTCGAGAAGCAAAGAAATAACCGTGGCAAAACGCGCCCGGCGGTTTTCCTTTCCCTCCATCGCCGCCAGCAGCTTGAGCACATTGTCCTGGTAAGTGGCCTGTTCGCCCGCATAGCGGGCGGAATAAACGCCCGGAGCGCCGCCAAGGGCCTCCACCTCCAATCCCGTATCGTCTGCAAAACAGTCCAAGCTATAATTCTGTAGCACATAGGACGACTTCTGGTAAGCGTTCTGCGAAAGGGTATCCCCCGTTTCGGGGATCTCCTTTTCGCTGAGCGTCCAATAGGGCACCAATTCTATACCGGCTGGCATCAGCGCGCTTATCTCCTCGAACTTATGCCGGTTGTGCGTGGCAAAAACGAGTTTTATTCTCTCCATCTCCTTACTCTTTTCGACCGGCCGCTCAAAGGCCGCCGGGCTTTCCTATTTCCGTTTTGCTTTTTCAGTCTGCCGGCGGATAATCCTGCGCCGGACGGCGGCCCGATATGGCAGCCATTCCCGCCGATACGAGCGATCCCAGTTCATCTTCGCCCGGATAAAGTTTTACCGGGGCGATATATTCGATACGCGGGACGAGCCGGCCCATCACCGTCGGATTGTAGGCGATACCCCCGGTGAGGAGTATCGCGTCCACCTTCCCGTAAAATATGGTCGAAAGGGCGCCGATCTCCTTGGCGATCTGATAGGTCATCGCATCGAGAACGAGCTCCGCCTCGCGGTTCCCTTCCTCCATCATCTTGACCACATCACGCATATCGCTCACGCCCAGGTAGGATAACACCCCTCCCCGGCCGTTTATCATCGTAATCATCTCCCTTTCCGTATATTTCCCGGAAAAGCACATCCGCACCAGGTCGCCTACCGGCAGCGTCCCCGAACGCTCGGGCGAGAAAGGCCCCTCGCCGTCTATCGTCTGGTTCACGTCCACCACCCGGCCAGCCTTGTGCGCCGCCACCGAAACACCCCCGCCCATATGGGCAATGATCAGGTTGAGCTCCTCGTACGGGCGCTCTATATCGGCCGCATACTTGCGGGCCGTCGCTTTCTGGTTCAGGGCGTGGAAAAACGATTTGCGCACGAAATTTTTGTTGCCCGAAATGCGGGCCACGTCTTCCATCTCGTCAACCACTACCGGGTCGGCAATGAAACAGGGCACCCCACCCAAATCCTTCGAAATCTCATCGGCGATGAAAGCCGCGATATTGCTGGCATGGCGCGTGGTAGACGTACGTAGGTCGTCCAGCATCCGGTCGTTGATACAGTAAGTCCCCGAGGGCATCGGTTTGAGCACCCCGCCGCGGGCCATGATGAAATCGAGGGAAGACAGATCGAAAGCCTCCTCCGCAAGGGCCTCTCGGATGGTTTTCGTGCGGAAATCCAGCTGGTCGAGAATATCCGCAAAAGGTTCCAGTTCGGATGGGGAATGGCGGATGGTCTTTTCAAAAGAGAGGGTAAGGTCTTCGAACACGCCTATTTTGGTCGACGTGGAACCGGGGTTGATCACCAGGCTTACGTATTTCTTCACGGATCTCAGGGTTGTTTTATCAGGGGTTTTTAGTATTCGGTTTTTCTTAAGCGCCGGCCACCGCCAGGGCAATGGAACTCAGTTTGGCATCCATCGAATCGGCCCGGGAAGTGAGCACGATCGGGGCGGCCGCCCCCAAGATGACCGCACACATGCGGCAGTCGGTAAAAAAGGCGAACGATTTGTAAAGCAGATTGCCGGCCTCGATGTCCGGCGCGAGCAGAATATCTGCATCGGCCGCCACGGGGCTTTCGAAATGTTTGTCGTGCTTACTATCTTCAGATACTGCCAAGTCGAACGACAGCGGGCCGTCTACGATGCAGCCGGTGATCCGCCCGTCCTCGTTCATGCGTTTGAGCTCGGCCGCCTCTACGGTCGCCTGCATCTTGGGGTTCACCTGTTCGATAGCGGCCAATACGGCTACTTTAGGCCGGTCTATACCCAGTTTATGGGCAAAATCTACGGTATTTTGTATGATGACGGCTTTTTCCTCGAGCGTCGGGGCAATGTTCATCGCCGCATCCGTCAGGGTGAGCAGTTTGTGGTACGCCGGTATCTGGAACATCGCGAAATGGGAGATCAGGCGGTCGGTACGCAGGCCCCACTCCTTATTAAGGGCCCCTTTCATGATCTGCGGGGTCGTAACCCCTCCTTTCATCAGGATATCCCCCTGTCCGGAGCTTACCAACCGGACAGAAGCCTCGACCGTCTGTTCCACATCGGAGCTGTCGACTATTTGTACACCCTCCGTACTCTGGCCCAGTTCGCAGGCTGCGGATTCGATCTCTTTCTGGCTCCCGACCAGGATGGGGGTCGCAATGCCCATTTGCCGGGCTTTCAGGGCCGCTTCCAGAGCATGGTGGTCGGAAGCGTTACACACTACCAGGCGGCACTTCCCGCCTTTGGCTTTTGCCAACGAAAAAATATCGTCTATCGTTTTAAGCATTTTCGGTTGTTGACTGACTACTGTTAATTTTTATACTTCACACCGGCCCCAAGCCGCATCTTTCTTATTCTCCCTGCCGGGCGGCGAACCTCGCCAGCTGCTCCCGGGCATATTTTTGGGTAACATGGAATTCTTTCGGCGGATTTTCCGGCAGGCTGTACATCGCATCGGTGAGTACCGCCTCGCATAGGGTGCGGAGTCCGCGCGCCCCAATCTTGAATTCCAGGGCCTTGTCCACGATGTACTCCAACGCTTTTTTGTCCACTTTCAGTTCTACCCCGTCCATTTCGAACAGGCGCTTCATCTGCTTGACTACCGCATTCTTCGGCTCGGTCAAAATACGGATCAGGCTTTCCCGGTCGAGAATATCTAAATGGGTGATCACCGGCAGACGCCCGATAAGTTCCGGGATCAGCCCGAACGCTTTCAGATCCTGCGGGGCCACATACCGCATGATATTCTCCGAGGAAATAATGCCTTTGCTTTCCGCCGAATAACCGACGGTCTGTTTGTTCAGGCGCTGGCTTATCTTGCGCTCGATCCCGTCGAACGCCCCGCCTGCGATGAACAGGATGTTCCGGGTGTCGAGTTCGATGAACTTTTGCTCGGGATGCTTGCGCCCTCCCTGGGGCGGCACGTTGACCTTAGCCCCTTCCAGGAGTTTCAGCATCGCCTGCTGCACTCCCTCTCCGGATACGTCCCGGGTAATGGAGGGATTGTCGCTCTTACGGGCGATCTTGTCTATCTCGTCGATGAACACGATCCCCCTTTCGGCCTTTTTCACATCGTAATCCGCCGCCTGGAGCAGCCGGGTGAGCATCGTTTCGACATCCTCTCCCACATAGCCCGCCTCGGTAAGCACTGTCGCGTCCACGATGGTGAACGGGACATCCAGCAGGCGCGCGATCGTGCGGGCCAACAGGGTTTTTCCCGTACCGGTGGGGCCGACCATCAGGATGTTGGACTTTTCGATCTCCACATCGTCCCCTTTGGCCTGCATCAGGCGTTTGTAATGGTTGTAAACGGCTACGGACAGCACTTTTTTCGCTTCGTTCTGCCCGATGACATACTTGTCGAGAAATGCCTTTATTTCGGTGGGCTTTTTAAGCTCCGATATCTCTTTGTTTTCTTCGGATTCGGTTCCCGGCACGGAAAGTTCCTCGTGCAGGATGTTCACCGCCTGTTCGATGCACTCGTCGCATATATTTGCCCCGATGCCCGCTATCATCAGTTTGGTCTCGCTTTTGGGGCGGCCGCAAAAGGAACAGTGTTTCTGGTTGTTTGCCATATCGTCTCATTCAGGAGGATCACTCCCTTTCAAAGGATTATTTCTTGCCGGCCGGCTCGGTCGCTTTTTTTTCGAGTATCTCGTCTATCATTCCGTAAGCCAGCGCTTCCTGGGAGGTCATCCAGTAGTCGCGGTCGGAATCTTTCTCGATCTTTTTGAACGTCTGGCCGGTATGATCCGCCATGATGTTGTACAGTTCGTCGCGGAGTTTTTTGATCTCCCGGGCTGTGATCTCGATATCAGACACCTGCCCCTGTGCACCGCCCATCGGCTGGTGGATCATCGTACGGGAATGCTTAAGGGCCGAGCGCTTTCCTTTCGCTCCGGCGCACAGCAATACCGCCGCCATCGAGGCCGCCATACCGGTGCAGATCGTGGCCACGTCGGGCCCGATGAACTGCATCGTGTCGTAAATCCCTAATCCGGCATACACTACGCCGCCGGGGGAATTGATGTAAATGCTTATGTCCTTGGTGGCATCCACCGAGGAGAGGAACAGGAGTTGTCCCTGGATGATATTAGCCACATAATCGTTCACCCCTGTCCCCAGGAATATGATCCGGTCCATCATCAGGCGCGAGAAAACGTCCATCTGCGCCACGTTCATCTGCCGTTCTTCTATCACCGTAGGCGATATGTATTCCCCGTAAACGGAGGCGTAACTGTCCAACTGGTAACTGGATATCCCCAGATGCCCTACGGCATATTTCCGGAATTCGTCTTTTTCTTTCATCGTATTATATTGTCTATATGCAAAGATAAAAAAATAGCCCGGCTTATCCTAAAAGGAGGCGGGCAAACGGTTGTTATAAAACCTTGGCAAATACATTGCGGTCGTAATTGCCGTATTTGTGTTCCACATATCCTTCCTTTGTGTAACCCATCGCCAGGAAATTGTTCTCGCTGTGCACGTTCTGCGGAGATATTGTGGCAAAGAGTTCGCGGATACCCCGTTTTCGGGCCGCGGCTTCGAGCCTTTCCATCATCTGTTTCTGTAAGCCCCGGCCCCGGTAGGCTTCCCGCACGATGATCAGTTTGATATTGGCATACACCGAATAATCGTCCACATCGGTCCGGACATACTGCGCCAGGTTTTCCTCCGTATCCCGGGCGAAATAAAGCACCCCGAATCCCATCAGTTCACCGTTGCAGAAAGCCCCCACCACATAATGGTTTACCAGGCAATCGTATAAGGCCGCTTCGGAATTGGCCCGCAAAAGCTGTGCATCCTCGATATGGGCGAAAGTTTCCGACTGTATCTCCAGCACGTCCCTCAGGTAAGGGGCCCCCATCCGGACAAAGGACACTTCGTCCCCGCAAAGCTCTTCCCCGTACATTTCGAGCCCGTTCTCCCGGCGGTACTGCTCCCAAAGCTCCTGCAGTTCCAAGATATTCCTGAAATTGCCTTTGGCGATCTTCCGGCGGTATATGCACTTGTTGCGCGTCGCGATGAAAAACCGGTAGGCGAAAAGGTCGTCGATCGTGCTGATCTTCATCACCTCTTTTTTGCGCAACACGTTCAGCACTTCAAAAAAAGTCAGGTAATTGGAAATCGAACTGTTGTCCAGTTCCTCGATATCTTTTTCCGCCTGGCGCAGCATTTCCCTGCCCGCCGCACAGCCCAACAACCGCTGGTATTTGTCCAGCGCAACATAGACTTTTTTGTATTCGGGATTGGTGACAAAAGCCGTATTGATATTGGCGATGAACTCCGCCTCGGCAATATCGTTGGTCATTTCCAACTCCCGGTACACCAATATAACACCCACGGCGGCTACTACCAGCGAAGAAACGGACAACAGCGTAGCCAGCACATGCTGGAAACCCATCGAATTGAGCAAAGCCACGAGGGACGAACAGATCACGGCCACGATCAGGATCAGCCAGACGGTATTCTTTTTCTCTCTCTTTTTCATAACGATATGCTGCGCAATAATTTCAATGCGCCTGTAAAAATACATAAAATAAGGAAATTAACCCTTTCCCCGGCCCCAGAAAAAAAGAGCGTCCCCGAAAAGGAACGCTCTTTTTGTCCTGAGGAACGAAACTCATTATTTCTTCTTGGCTCCGGCCACGGCTTTGACAAACTCGTCGAGAGTCACTTCCTTCTGTTTACCGGATACCTTTTCCTTGAAGATCTCCATCAGCTTTTCGCGGATGATCATACTCTGGATACGGCCCACTTCCTCGCGGTTTTTCAGCACGCGTTCCACGATGGGAGACAGCTGCTCGTCGGTCATATCGGCCTGACCGTACTGGGCCATCTGCATACGGATCAAGGCTTTGGCGCGCTCTTCGATCATCGGATAATCGATACGCACCCCGTTGTCCATCAGCAACTGGGTTTCGATGAGCTGGTAGCGGAGTCCTTTTTCGGAATCTTTCATCTGCTTGTCGGCTTCCTCTTCGGTCATCGGTTTTTCAGCCGTAGCCATCATCCAGCGTTTGAGGAAATCGAGCGGCAGATCGAATTTCGTATTTTCGATCAGGTAATCGATCGTATCGTTCATCATCTGGGCATCGGTCTCGCCGCGGAAAGCCGCTTCGGCCTCGTCCTGTATCTTCTGACGGAAAGCCGCTTCGTCGGCTATCACCCCCTCGCCGTACAGCCGGTCGAAAAGATCCTTATCCAGTGCGTGAGGTTCCACGTTGGAGATACGGGTAATAGTCAAATTCAGCGTATCGGTGAAATCCTCGCATTCATCGGCCGATTTGCCCAGGAACTGGGACAGGCGCGTCACGGATTTGAAATCCTTCGGGGATACCTCTACTATGTCGCCAACTTTCTTGCCGATGAAGTTCTTGGCATTCTTCATATCTTCCACGATCACCACCCCTTCCTTGTAAGCGCCGGGCTGGTACAGATTGCCGTCCTTATCCTTAGCCTCGATAGTGACTACCACGTCGGATTTTTTCTCTACCGCCTCAGTCTCGGTCATCTTGCCGAAACGCTTGGCCAGCGAAGCGATATGGTCGTCGATATATTCCGGGCTCACCTTTATGCGGTAGGAAACCACTTTTTTAGAAGCGTCTTCCGGTTTTACCGTCACCTGGGGGATAATGCCGATCTCAAATTCGAAAGAGAAATCCTTAGCCGTTTCCCAGTCGATGTTCTGGGGCAGGGGCAGCGGTTGTCCGAAAATATCGAGCTTTTCGTTGCGGATGTGCTCGTCCACTGCATTGTTGACCAGTTTATTGATCTCCTCGGCCATGGTCATCGCGCCGTACTGCTTCTGGATAACCGAAGCGGGCACCATTCCTTTGCGGAACCCGGGGATATTGGCATTCTTGCGGATATTCTGAAGTGATTTTTCCACAGCCTGACTGTAGTCGGCCTCGGCTACCTCCACTTTGATGACGGCATTCAGGGCGTCTTTGTTCTCTCTCGAAACTTTCATCTGTTTATTAAGCGCTTATATATTACCTTTTATCTTGCTTGTTTACAAGAGCGCAAAGGTACTCTTTTTCTCCGGTTTTCAAAAATTTTATCCTCCGATGTTCAGGGTGCCGTCGGTGATTCTTTCGGCATCCTTTTCGGCTACGATGCGCTCGTATTCCCCGTCCGGATCGTCGGAAAGGCCCGCCATGCGCACCGACGTGCGCTGGGATACGAGCTCCCGGCCACCGTTGGCCATGTTCAGGGCCTGGATCATCGCCGAACGGTCGTCCACCATGAACGGCTCGATACGCTGGCACACCTCTATCTGCTGCACATGCGGATCCAGTTCTTTGTTGAGCACCGCCAGATAGCGTTTGACAATATTCATACGCCGCTCGAGGTACTCCCCGAAAAGCTCGCTCTTGTTCTGCACTTTCAGGTGGGCGTCCAGGAAAAGCATACGCAGCGCCACTCCGGATAAACTCGGCAGCCCTTTGACGGACTCGAAAGATATATCCGGCGTCTGAGTGGTGCTGTATATCATATTGAGCAGCGTACTGATCTCCAGACGCACCGATTCCGGGGCCTGCTGCCAGGAAAGGTATTGTGCCGTCGAATTGGCCTCCCCTTCGATGATCGCACCGGTCTCCCCCTTGCGGGCAAAACCGCGGATTTCCCCGGTGACGAATATTTTCGGCGAAGCATGGTAATCGTTCGTATCGGCAAAATTGGAAAGCAGTTTTTCCAGCCGTTCTATAAGCCCCTGCACGTCGGCCCATTCGCATTTATCCTGCCGGGCATAGACCACCGGTATTTTTCCCAGCCGGTTCTCCCGGCGGCTGGTCAGCTGCCAGGCCCCTTTGTCCGTCCGTTCGAAATAGACGATCTCGGTATCGGTATACGTCTCGAAAAACTCTTTCTCCTGCCCGTCCGAAACCGTGGTATAACCCCGTGAAAAGGCCGTCATATCGCCGTAATTGTCGAACATCGGATACAGGCGGTCTCCCTGCGAAGGACTGAACAGCGCCACCCGAAGTTTATACTGCGGAGCGACTTCCCTGACGAAAGAAAAGCGCTCGTCCCGGCCGATATGCTCCCAAAAACCGTTCTCCGCCACCGGATACCACAGTTCGGCGGCTTCCGTCTCCCACATCACGGTACGGGCCAGACGACGGTTGAGGGAGTCTATCTTGTTGTCGGCCAGTGTCCGCTTGACCGCTTCGAATGCCGCTGCCTGCCGGTCGCTTTCCGCCGCACAGCTCACTTTTACCGGATGCCCGAACAGGAAAGCCACCGCGCGCTCCACGATGACCCTTTGCAATGGCAGGGCGATTCTCGCTACTTTTTCAAACCGTTCCATTTCTCCGTCCGCACCCCGCACAATCTTGTCCGGGCGCTCCGAGGTATCGAATATCCGGTGCCCCTGGGGGAAATACTGTTTCTTCAACTGCCCGATCTCCGGCTGGGGCGTCGCGCGTTTTTTCAGGGCTTCGACCATATCGGCGGCCAATGTACTCTGGGTAATGTCTTCTATCTTCATTTCTTTTCCGATTTTATTTGTCCCGTGCTCCTTGCACTGTCTCATCTACAAATATAATCAAAAAAGAAATAATTTCCAAGAAAAAAATCAGCCCCTGTATATCCCCGAAAACTTATGCCTGCGACAAAGCCGTCCGATGCGCCCGGTCCTCCCGTATCATCCGCCGCCAGCGGAAATAGCCGAATACCGCCAGCACCGAGTAGAGCCCATAAAGTCCCGCCGTAAAAGGAATGTCTTTGTAGATATAAAGCCCGACGGTGGTCACATCCACCACGAGCCACACCAGCCATTGCTCGGCGTATTTGCGCGAAAGCATCCACATGGCCACGATGCACAGCGCCGTGGTGAAACTGTCCCAGAAAGGCACCGTACTGTTCGTGAAATTTACCAGCACGAAATAAATAGTCAGATGGGCCGCTACATATACGCCCGCCAAAGGCAGGATCAGTCGGGATGGCGTATGGGTAATATGGATGTATTTGCTTTTCCGGGGCGCATTGCGCCACACCAGCCAGCCGTAAAGCCCGGCCAGCACATAATACACCTGCATCGAACTGTCGGCATACAACCCCGCCTTGTAGTACAGCGCGCCGTGCACTACCGGCATCACGAGGCCCACCACCCACAGGTAAATATTCGCCCGGTATTCCAGCCAGAGGTAAAGCAGCCCCAAAATTATCCCTATGATCTGCAGGGTCAATTTCCAATCCATCGTCAAAAGATCACTTCATTACCGGCCGGGCACACCCGCCCTCTTCCCACATTCCGTTCTTTTTATCGTTTTTCGCTTGTTTTCCGTTCGAGATCGAGCAAACGCTCTTTTACGTTCAAGCCTCCGCCGTAGCCCACCAGTTTCCCGGAAGCCCCTATCACCCGGTGGCACGGCACGATAATGGACACCGGATTACGGTTGTTGGCCATGCCTACGGCCCGGAACGCTTTGGGATTTCCGATCCGGGCAGCCAACTCTCCGTACGTACAGGTCTGCCCATAAGGGATCACCATCAGGGCTTTCCACACCTGCGTCTGGAATTCAGTCCCCTGCAGGGCCACCGGTATGTCAAACTCTGTGCGGACACCGGCGAAATACTCCCGGAGTTGTTCCATCGTTCTCTTTATCAGGGATGTTTCCTTTTCCTGCGCACCTTGCGGCCGGTAGGTATCCCCGAAGAACAGGCCGGTCACGAAGTCCCCGTTATCGGCTATCCCGATCTTTCCAATCGGGGTGTCATAATAAAATACGTTTTTCATATTTGGATTTTTAAGTGGTACATGCATACATCACAAATGTAATCAATTCCCCCGCCGTTTCGCAGGGCGCCATCGATTTTTGCGGCCGACGGACAAAAAAGGAAGGCCGGATTTGCGATTATGGGCCGGGGTTTCGTACTTTTACCCTCTATAACCTGCATACCGAACCGAGGGACAATACCCCCTGTCCGGTGGCCAAATAAAAAACGCCTATCACCATGCAAAAACAAGCCGTGATACAAAAATTCCGGGAACTTTTCGGCCCCTCCCCCCGGGTATTCGTAGCCCCCGGGCGCATCAACATCATCGGGGAACATACCGATTACAACGACGGGTACGTCCTTCCCGCAGCCATCGACAAAGCTATCTATTTTGCCGTCGCACCCAACGGGCAGGACAAACTGTGCCGCCTTTTCGCCGTAGATCTGGACGAGAGTTTCGAGTTCCCGCTCGACCGGCTTGCTCCGAAAATCGGCTTTTGGGGAACATACGTGATGGGCATGTGCAACCAGTTGCAGGAAAACGGGTATCAACTCAAAGGTTTCGACATGGTCTTCGGCGGCGACATCCCGCTCGGAGCAGGCCTTTCCTCTTCCGCCGCTTTGGAATGCGGAGTAGGAACAGCTCTGAATGCCATTTTTAACCTGGGCATCGAAAAGACCGATCTCGTAAAAATGGGTCAACTCACCGAGCACACCTTTGCAGGGGTTAACTGCGGGATTATGGATCAGTTCGCCAGCGTCATGGGGCAAAAAGACCACGTGATCCGTCTGGACTGCCGCGACCTCTCATACGAATATTTCCCCTTCGAACTGGGCGACTACATCGTAGTACTTTGCGACACGCGGGTAAAACACGAACTGGCTTCTTCCGAATACAACACCCGCCGCAAGGAATGCGAAGCGGGCCTCGAGATATGCAAAAAACTCTTCAGGGTCTCGTCCCTGCGCGACGTGCGCATGGAAGACCTGGAAGCCCACAAGGATAAATTTCCGGAAACCGTCTACCGCCGCCTGCATTATGTGGTCGGCGAAGTGATCCGGGTGGAACGGGCCTGCGAAATGATGAAGGCCGGCGACCTGGAAGGCGCCGGGCGGATGATGTACGCCACCCATTACGGATTGTCCAAGGAATACGAGGTGAGCTGCCCCGAACTGGATTTTCTGGTGGAACAGACCGCCAGCGACGAAAACGTGATCGGCGCCCGCATGATGGGCGGGGGATTCGGCGGCTGCACCATCAACCTGGTAAAGGCGTCCTATGCCGATGCATTCATCGACAAAATGAAAAAAGCGTACAAAGACCGTTTCGGAGTGGACATGAAAGCTTACAAAACCACTGTCCAGGACGGCTGCCACGAAGAATCTTAGGAAGGGAATAGCAAGTTTTTAGCTTGTCGCCCCCGAACTTACATACCAATGGAAAAATTCAATCTTCAGGATCACTCGCACCGCCGGCTGAACATTCTCACCGGGGAATGGGTGCTCGTATCCCCCCACCGGGCCAAGCGGCCGTGGAACGGTAAAACGGAGGCCATACAGGCCGACGAACGGCCTCATTACGACCCCGACTGTTATCTCTGTCCCGGCAACACCCGGGCCGGGGGCAAAGTGAACCCGGACTATACCGATACCTACGTCTTCCAAAACGATTTTTCAGCCCTGCTGCCGGACACACCCCAGGGAGAGTACGTCCTGGACGGACTGTTGGTAGCCCGCAGCGAACGCGGCATCTGCCGGGTGATCGATTTCACGCCCGATCACAGCCTGACGATGGCCGAAATGTCCCCGCAGCAACTCCGCCGGGTAGTGGACGTCTGGGCCGAACAATACGCCGAACTCGGGGCCGTGGACTGGATAGAATACGTGCAGATATTCGAGAACAAGGGCAGCATCATGGGCAATTCCAACCCCCATCCGCACGGGCAGATATGGGCGCAGAGTTCCATCCCCGGCGAACCGGCCAAAAAGACCGCCTGCCAAAAGACCTATTTTGAAAGGACGGGACGAAGCCTGCTGGCCGACTATGCCGAAAAGGAACTGGCCCTGGGCGAGCGCATCATCGCAGCCGACGAATATTTCGCACTTCTGGTGCCGTTTTGGGCCACCTGGCCGTTCGAGACGATGATCATCCCCCGACGGCACGTAACGGCTATTACGGAGCTCACCCCGGATGAACGGGACGCCTTTGCCCGGATGCTCAAGACCGTTACCGTCAAATACGATAACCTGTTCGGCTGCCCTTTCCCCTATTCGGCGGGCATCCACCAGGCGCCTACTGACGGGCCGCATCCCGAATGGCACATGCACTACTCGTTCTACCCGCCACTGTTGCGCAGTGCGACGGTCAAGAAGTTCATGGTGGGATACGAAATGCTGGCCGAACCCCAGCGCGACATTACCGCTGAAACGGCGGCCGAACGCCTGCGCGCATTATCCGATATTCATTACAAAACAAAAGCATAACGAAAATGGCAAAGACAATTCTGGTCACCGGGGGTACCGGCTACATCGGCTCCCATACCGTAGTCGAACTCCAACAGAAAGGTTTCGATACCGTCATTGCAGACGACCTGTCTAACTCCTCGGCCGAAGTGGTGGACCGCATCGAAAAGATCACCGGCATCCGCCCCGCCTTCGAAAAGACAGACCTCAAAGACGCCGAAAAGGTAAAAGCCCTTTTTGAAAAATACCCCATCGCCGCTACCATCCATTTCGCCGCCTCCAAAGCCGTGGGCGAATCCGTCCATAAGCCATTACTCTACTACCGCAACAACCTGGTTTCGCTGCTCAACGTACTGGAATGCATCCGGGAAAAATCAGGAGCGTTCGTGTTCTCGTCGTCCTGCACCGTGTACGGCCAGCCCGAGCACCCGCCCGTACGGGAAACCGACCCGATCAAGCCGGCCGAATCCCCCTACGGCAATACCAAACAAATAAGCGAAGAGATCATCCGGGATGCGGCCAAAGCTTTTCCCCAGATAAACGCCGTCCTGCTGCGCTATTTCAATCCCATCGGGGCGCATCCGTCGACCCTTATCGGTGAACTGCCCAACGGCGTGCCGATGAACCTCATGCCCTACATCACCCAGACCGCAGCCGGCATCCGCGAGAGCCTGTCGGTCTTCGGGGACGATTACAATACTCCCGATGGCACCTGCATCCGCGACTATATCCATGTGGTCGACCTGGCCAAAGCCCATGTAAAAGCCGTAGACCGCCTGCTCGGAAACGAGGCGGAAGAACCCTGCGAAGTATTCAACCTGGGCACCGGACATGGGTACAGTGTACTGGACGTAATCAAATCGTTCGAGAAAACAACGGGCCGAAAAGTGAACTACCGGATAGCTCCCCGCCGCGAAGGAGACATCGAGCAGATATGGGCGGATCCGTCCCGGGCCAACGAAATATTGGGATGGAAGGCCGGCCTGTCACTGGACGATATGACCCTTTCGGCCTGGAAATGGCAGCTGACCCTAAAATAACCGTTCGAGTTTATATTCCAAAAAAAATCCCCGGATGTTCTCCGGGGATTTTTGGTTTTTATAGGATCGTCGTTCGATCAGACCAAAAATATGATCAGCAATTGAGCAGACAGTACCCGCAGGAACATCACCAGCGGATAGACCGTCGAATAGGCCACAGCGGGTAGGTCGGTAGAGGTTTGTTCGTTGGAGAACGCCAGGGCAGGCGGGTCGGTCATACTTCCGGCCACCATCCCTATCAGGGTGAAATAATTCATCTTGAAGAACAGCCGGGCGATCACTCCCACCAGGAATAACGGGATCACGGTGATCAGGAACCCGTACCATACCCATATCAAACCGCCGCCATCCACCACGGTATCTACAAAGCCTTCACCCGCACCCAGTCCGACTGCCGCCAGGAAAAGGGTGATCCCTATCTCGCGGAGCATCAGGTTGGCGCTGGCCGTCGTATAAGTGACCAGCTTGAAGCTGGGCCCGAAACGGCTGATCAGGATCGCCACGATGAGCGGTCCTCCGGCCAGGCCCAATTTGACCGGCTGCGGCACACCCGGGAAGGCAAAAGGAATGGAACCTACGGCCACCCCGAGGAATATACCGATGAATATTGTCACCAGATTGGGCTCGCGCAGGCGTTTCATCGAGTTGCCGAGCAATTTTTCCACCCCGGCGATATTGGCCTCCGGCCCTACGACCGTCACCCGGTCGCCCACTTGCAAGGCCAGTTCCGGATGGGCCACCAAGTCCAGTCCCGCGCGGTTCACCCGGGTGAAATTCACCCCGTAAGCCGCCGGTATCTCCAGTTCGCCCAGTAATTTTCCGTTCAATTCGCTGCGGGTCACCATTACCCGGCGGGACACCATCTTGGCGTCCAGTTTCTGCCAGTCCGCCCGGTGCATCTCTATTCGGCTGCCTATCATGGCCGTCACGGCCGCCATATCCTGCACCGCTGCGATGACCAACAGTTTATCGCCCTGACCGAGCACCGTTTCCGCATTCCCTATCTCGAGGGTCGAATTGACGTGCAACACCCGGGAAACGACGAATCTTTTTCCCGTCAGGTGGGATACGTCGCGGATCGTTTTCCCGAAAATAGCGGGATTTTCTACTTGGAGCGATACGTGTGTGGCGCGTGCCATTTTTTCGGCCGCCCTATGCTGGGCCGCTTCCGTTTCTTTCTCGTAGTTTACCCGGAACAGTCCCCGCAGGAGCATATACACCAGGATGATCCCGATAACTCCCAACGGATAGGCCACCGCATATCCCATGGCAATGGTCGGATCCTGCCCGCCCATATCGCTGTAGGCTTGCTGGGCCGCACCCAGTCCGGGTGTATTGGTCACCGCTCCGGAAAGAATACCCACCATCGTAGTGATCGGCGTACCCGTGACCCAGAAAATGACCAGCGTAGTAGCCACGCCCAAAAGGACGATCAGGATAGCGAACAGATTGAGCCGAATTCCACCCCTCTTAAAGGCGGAGAAAAAGCCTGGGCCGACCTGCATACCGATCGAATACACGAAAAGGATGAGCCCGAATTCCTTGATGAACCCCAGGGTGGAAGGATCTATCCGCATCCCGAAATGGGACAGGAATATCCCGACAAACAGCACCCAGGTGACACCCAAAGATATCCCCCATACTTTGACTTTTCCCAACAGGATACCCACCGCTATCGCCACTGCGAAAACGACGACGGTATGTGCGATGCCCACACCGAAAAAGAGATCATAGAACCAGTTCATAATTCATTTTTTTTCAGCCACGCGAAATTAAGAATAATATCGATACGAAGGTACTCGTTTTCCGGAAAACGCCTGTTTTTTAGTGCGTTCATATCGAAATCCGTGCTTTTGTCCTTTTATGGCAAAAAAGTGGCGAAAAACAGCTTTTTGAAAAATCCTTTGCCGTATCCCATTCTTTTGCGGTCCTTTCGGAACATCAAAAAGCCCGTCCGCAAATGCGGACGGGCTGCCGTTTATAGTTCATGCCGAACGGATCAGCACATAGTTTGAGGGATTGGCACCTTGTTGGCCGGGTCGAGCAGCAACCGCATCTGAAGCGAAACCGACCGTTTGCATTCCTCCACGACCGCCTTGAAATCCTCCTCTTTATTTTCGCCGCACAGGATTTGATAGATCAGCTTGCGGGCCATGAACGGAAAAGTCACCTGGCTGACAAACGAAAGGAGAATGACATGCACTGGCACACGCCGGATATGTCCGGCCGCTATTTCCACCTCTATCGCCTCGATGACCGCATGAATATACTGTTCGAACCCCATCTTTTCGGCCACCGAAAGCAGATGGCCCGCATCCCGGTTTACCTCGCCCATAATAAAGCGCGGCAAATAAGGATTTTCGGAAAAGATCCGAAAATACTCGTCGATGATCCGGTCTACCTTTTCAAAGAAAGGCGCGTCTTTCGACAGGATATCCTGTATCTTCGGAGTAAAAGACAGTACCAGCGTGCCGAACACGGCCTGGAATATCTTGTCCTTCGTGCGGAAATAGTAATGCAGGGCCGTGCGGCTGATCCCTACGGCGGCGGCGATATCGCTCATGCTGGTATTCTGGAATCCTTTTTCCATAAATACCTGCTTGGCAGTCTCTACGATCTTTTTTTCAAGGTCTTCGGTGTGGCTCATCTTGTGTGTTATTTCAGGTTGTCTATCATTAAATGCAGGCGGTTGGTCACGTTGACGTCGCTCACCCCGCTGTCGAAATCCAGGGATAAAAGGTTCATCTGCGGGTAAAGGGTCTTTATCCGCTTTTCGATGCCTTTCGATACGATATGGTTGGCGATACAGCCGAACGGCTGAAGGCTCAGCACGTTGTTCACTCCGGCATGGGCGAACGACACCACCTCGGCGGGCAGCAGCCATCCTTCCCCGAACTGTGCGGAGAGCGATACTACTTCGCTGCCGTGGCGGGCTTCGTCGAAAATATCGGTGAACGGCGTGAAATGCCGGAACCCGGAAGCAATGCGGTTGAATTTCTCTACTTCGGAATAGATCATCCGGTAAATCGCCTTATGGACGAACGAAGGCACCCGGCTGTCGGCCATATGCGTTTCGCGGCGCACCTTGTCGTTCACAAAACTCTGGAGGAAGAAATTGATCAGCGTGGGCGGCACGATCTCGATATCGCGGTCGGAGAGCCAATTCAGGATCCCCTTATGGGCAAAGGAACAAAATTTCAGGAATATTTCCCCCACGACCCCCACTTTCGGGTAATCGGCATCCTTGGTGGCCGCCTCGTCGAACGCCAGCGCCGCCTCGGACAACAGCCGCTGCAAACCCTTCGAATCATTCTCCAGGATATACTTGTTGGCCCGTTCCAGGTAATGGTTCCTCAATGCCCGGGCCTGTCCTTTCACCCCTTCCCGCACGAGTGTAGCGTGGTAAAACTTGGATATGCAGTCTCCGTACAGGATCGTATCCAGCGCCAGACGCATATACCGGAACCAGTTGATGGTAAACCCGGACTGGTCGTTGCTGCCCCCGCTGCCGAAGGCCAGCGAAACGACGGGCACCTGGCTGAAACCGGCATCCACCAACGCGCTCTTGATCATCGTCAGGTAATTGGACGCCCGGCACTGGCCGCCCGTCTGAGTGATAGCCACGGCGGTCTTTTCGGGGTCATACCGCCCGGATTTGAGCGCCTTGACGATATCCCCCACGATAAGGGTTGCCGGATAGCATATTTCGTTGTTGGCGTACTTGAGCCCTTCCTCCACCGACTCCATGTCGCTCTCGGGAAGTACTTCGAGGTCGTAACCCGCCCGGCGGAAAAAGGCCGGCAGCAACGGGGAAATATAGTCGGTAAAGAACGGTGCGATGATCTTCCGCGACCGCTCTTGGGGTGTGAACTTCCGGGTGGTGACGAAAGGCCGTACTTTCCGCCGCTCCGGACTGTCGAAACGCAGGCTCTCGATCAGCGAGCGCACCCGCAGTTTCAGGGAACCGATATTGCTCATATCGTCGATTTTGAGGATCGTCAGGCTCTTCCCGTAGCGTTCCAGCACGGCCTTCACCTGGTCGAGCAGGAATGCGTCCGGCCCGCAGCCGAACGAAGTCATTTGTACGAAATGCACGTCGCTGCCCTGTTCGGCCACCCAGCGGGCGGCCCGCAGGATACGGTTCACGTACGCCCATTGCGACACATGGTGAATCTCTTCCAACGATATGGATTCGTCCCCCCGCACGATATCTTCCGTGATCACGTCGGCCCCCATCGAAGCTACCATATCGGATATCTTGTGCTGCACCAGCGGGTCGGTATGGTAAGGCCTTCCGGCCAACAGAATGGTCAGCCGCCCGTTTTCCTGGGCTTTGCGGAATATCCGGCGGTTCTTTTCCCGCAGCTGATCCTCATAATTATTCCATGTTTCCAACGCCGCCTTCAGCGCCTTTTTGATAGTCTCAGGGGGCACGCCCAGCGTTGTAAGGTAATCCGCGGCGCATTTACCCATCGATTTTTCGTCCTTGAACGTGAAAGGCGGAGAATCCACCGGCACAGTAAGGTCTACCGCACTGCGTATCACATCCGAATAGCCGGACACGATCGGGCAGTTGTAGCTGTTCACCGCTTTTTTATCGTCGCTTTTCTCGAATACCACATAAGGCATAAATATACGGTCCACGCCCCTGTCCATCAGGTCGTAGATATGGCTGTGCACCAGTTTGGCCGGGAAACAGATATTGTCCGACATCACCGAATGCACCCCGGATTCGTACCGGGCGTAGGTCGAGGGCGAAGACAGCACCGTACGAACCCCACATCCCTCGAAAAGCGTCTTCCAGAACGGATAATCTTCGTACATGTTCAGGCAGCGGGGAATACCGATCACCGGCATCCCGGCGCCTTCGCAGGAATTTTCCTCTCCGAAAAGCAGCGCGTATTTCTCGGTATAGACGTTGCGTCCCGTCACGCTGCCGCAGCCATTGCTGTCTCTTATACACATCTGACGCTGCCGACGATACTCCTTGTGTAGAT
>OWIO01000695.1_pt1 | contig 29561 bp, 17 predicted proteins | sample 1733011 | NCBI WGS metagenome assembly OWIO01 (sample SAMN05065779, study PRJEB22554) | human gut metagenome | biome: ENVO:2100002; feature: ENVO:00000062; material: ENVO:00002003 | host: Homo sapiens | place: USA | reverse complement strand
CAGCAACGGCTTCAATGTTTCATATAAGTATGATTCGATTTCAGAGTCTACGTTGTTACCTTCGTCTGCGATACGGTAGTTAGTACTGATACGTACTGTCTTCTTATCTGTACCGATAGCGATTACATTCACATTGACGTCTTCACCGAACTTGTCAGCAATCAGCTCACGAACTTGTTCCGGTTCTACCGGATTCTCGAATTGTACCTTGAAGTTACGTCCACCGGTGAAGTCAATACTTTGGCTCAAACCACGCAATGCAAACGAACCGATACAAACAAGGATAATAGCGCTTACGATGATCAGTGATTTCTTATTGGTTCCCATGAAGTCGAAACGGGTATTTACCAGCAAGTTTCTGGAAATCTTGGAAGTAAATGTCAGGTTCAGCCACTTGTCTTTATTCATGAAGTGTTCGTAAACCAGACGAGTCATGAACACGGCAGTGAAGAAGGATACAAGGATACCGATAATCAATGTAGTGGCAAAACCACGGATAGGACCTGTACCGAAGTTGAACAGGATGATACCGGTGATGATAGATGTCAGGTTGGAGTCGAAGATAGCAGAGAAGGCATTAGAATAACCGTCAGCTAATGCTTTCTTCACACCCTTGCCGGCACGAAGCTCTTCTTTTGTACGTTCATAGATAAGTACGTTCGCATCCACCGCCATACCGAGTGACAATACCATACCGGCAATACCGGACATAGTCAGTGCCGCCTGGAAGGATGAAAGGATACCCAGCGTGAAGAAGAAGTTCAGGAACAATGCGCAGTTGGCAACCATACCCGGGATGAAGCCATACATGGAACACATATAGATCATCAACAGGATCAAAGCTACAACGAATGAGAAAATACCTGCGTTAATAGATTCCTGACCCAGAGACGGACCTACGATATCTTCCTGTACGATGTGGGCCGGAGCCGGCATCTTACCTGATTTCAATACGTTAGCTAAGTCCTTTGCCTGTTCCGGAGTGAAGTGACCTGTAATCTGTGAACGTCCGCCTGTGATTTCAGAGTTTACGTTCGGAGCAGAATATACATAGTTATCAAGAACGATAGCGATAGAACGACCGATGTTCTGCTTGGTCAGCTGTGCCCAGCGGCGTGCACCGTCAGAGTTCATGGTCATGCTTACAGCCGGTTTGCTGTATTGGTCGAATTCGTCTTTTGCATCTGTTACTACGTCACCTTCCAACGGAGCTTTGCCGTTACGTTCGGTAGATTTGATAGCATACAATTCGAATGTCTGTCCTTTCTTATCAAATTCAGAAGGAGAAACACCCCATTTCAGACGAAGGTCTTTCGGAAGTTCTGACTGGATTTCGGGCATGCTCAGATATCTGTTGATATCGGCAGTATCCTTATAGTTAGCATAGCCGATCACCGGACCCTGACCGCTTGAATTCAACTGAAGAACAGCTAGCAACGGATATTGCTTTTTGATTTCTTCCATATTTGCTCCCGCCTTTTCGTCTTTGGCATCTCCTTTCAGAGTAGCTGCGAGACTGTCGGCAACGCTTACGGCTTTCTTTGCCGGAGTAGCTTCTGCCAGCTTGGCTGCGGGGATTGTGTCTGCAGTTGCGTTAGTGGCTGTAGAATCAGCGGCAGTTTCCTGTGACAGGATAGCACGTAATTTTGAGTCAGCCGACTGCATAGCCGGAAGAATCTCTTTTGCAGTATATGTTTCCCAGAATTCGAGGTTAGCCGAACCTTGAAGAAGTTTTCTCACACGTTCCGGTTCCTTGATACCCGGAAGTTCCACCATGATACGGCCCATCTTATCTTCGAGGCTCTGGATGTTCGGCTGAACAACACCGAAGCGGTCGATACGGGTACGAAGCACGTTGTATGAGTTTTCAACGGCAGCCTTTACTTCTGCTCTCAATACTTTTTCTACTTCGGCATCTGATGATTTCTGGTTAACTTTATCTTTCAACTGTTGTGTTGCGAAGAGTTCGGAAAGTTTTGCGCCCGGAGCAGTTTTCTGGTATTCTCTGACGAACAAGGTAATGATATCGTCCTGGCTGTTGACAGCTTGTTTTGCAGCTTCATTCAGCGCTTTATTGAAGTTTTCATCCGGCTTGTTGTCAGCCAATGCTCTGATAACATCAGGCACAGAAACTTCAAGGATAACATTCATACCACCTTTTAGGTCCAAACCTAAACTGATCTCCATTTCACGACAATCTTTCAGCGTCCAGTTCCACAGCATTACTTTCTCATTGGAGAGAGAGTCAAGGTAGTCTTGTTCTACTTTCGGGTCGCCGTTCGCAATCTCTTTCGCCTTATTAGTGTAATGGCGGGTTACGAAGGAGAAGGAGAGGTAGAACACGCATACCAGCGTGAGTAGTACCGCAAAAACCTTTACAAATCCTTTGTTTTGCATTTTACTTTTAATTTATGATGATTACTTTTTTAATTTAATTTTCAGTTAAATTCTGTCGTACACAAGTCCTTTTTGCCGCATACAAGGCTGCAAATATAGTTTTTTTTTCACATTCATATGTAATAAGCCCTCAAATATTTGATGTTTAAGGGCTTTTTTGCCGTTTTATTTCATTCCTCTGTTTTTCAGTAACGGCTCCAAGCTTGGTTCCGCACCGCGGAAATTCTTATAAAGTATCATCGGATCTTCGCTGTCTCCCTTCTCCAATACGTTGTAGCGGAAGAGGTCGGCAGTGTTTTTATCAAAGATTCCATGTTCTTTGAAGGCTTCAAAGGCATCATTGTCAAGTACATTCGCCCAAAGGTAACTGTAGTATCCGGCAGCGTATCCGCCAATGATATGATTGAAGTAAGTGACGCGGTAACGGGGGGCAATTTCGGGGATCAGACCGAGCTTGTCCATGGCTTCTTTTTCGAAAGCAAGTATATCCAGATTCTTTACATCTGTTGTCATGTGAAGGTTCATGTCGAGGATGGCGGCAGCCAGTAACTCGGTGGTCATGAATCCTTGGTTGAACGTTTTCTGTTTCAGAATCTTTTCGATGATTTCATCGGGGATTACTTCTCCCGTCTGATAGTGTTTGGCATACATTTTCAGCACTTCCGGTTCGGTAGCCCAATGTTCGTTGATCTGAGAAGGAAGTTCAACGAAATCGCGTACGACATTGGTGCCGGAGGTCCCTTTGTATTCGCACTTTGTCAGTAAGCCGTGCAGAGCGTGCCCGAATTCGTGGAACAGGGTTTCTACTTCGTCCATAGTCAGCAGGGAAGGGGTGTCGCCGACCGGTTTGGTGAAACTGCACACGTTGCATACCAAGGGGCGGGTTGCTCCCTGCTGTTCACGGTAATTGCTCATCCATGCGCCACCGCTTTTTCCGGAACGCGGGAAATAGTCTACATAGAATATACCCAGTTGGGAGCCGTCAGCGTCTTTTACTTCGAAGACTTCTACATCCGGATGATAGGTCGGGATACCTTCCAGTTTGCTTAGCGTGATACCATATAGTTTGTTGGCGACTGCGAAAGCTCCTTCGCGTACATTCTCCAGTTTGAAGTAAGGTTTGGTGTCTTCTTCGGAGAGGTTGTATTTCTCTTTGCGGAGTTTTTCTGTGTAGTACCACCAGTCCCATGCTTCCAGTTTCTCGCCTTTACCTTCTTTGTCCATTAACTGTTGAAGTTCTGCGGCTTCGGCTTTTGCTTTCGGGAGGGCATAGCTCCAAAGGTTGTTCAGCAAACTCATTACGTTGCTGTCATTCTTTGCCATTGTCTCATCCAGTACGAAGTTGGCGTAGTTGTTGAAGCCCAATAGGTTTGCTTTTTCCAGACGGAGGGAGACGATCTTGCGGATCGTTTCTTTGTTGTCATTCTTGTCATTGTTATTGCCGCGGTTGATGTATGCTTTGTACATTTTCTCACGGAGAGGGCGGTTCTCAGAGTATTGCAGGAATGGAAGGCGGCTGGCGTTGTGCAGGGTGAACAGCCATTTCCCCGGTTGTCCGGCAGCTTTGGCTTCTTCGGCTGCGCTTTGGCAGAACCATTCGGGCAATCCTGCTAAATCTTCTTTCTTGTCTACGAAAAGCTGGAAAGCATTGTTTTCATTCAGTACATTATTGCTGAATGTGATGCCTAGAGTAGAAAGTTCTTTGTTGATTTCACGCAGACGTGCCTGTTTCTCTGCGTCCAGATTGGCACCCGAACGGACAAATCCTTTGTAAGTTTTGTCCAGCAGGCGTTGCTGTTCCGTGGTCAGATTCATGGAATCTTTTTGTTGATATACAGCGTTTACACGTTTGAAAAGCTCCTGATTCAGGGAGATGTTATCTTCGTGCTCGGAAAGGACCGGTGCCATTTTGATAGAGAGCTCGGTCAGTTCATCGGTTGTTTCCGCATCCGTCATATTGAAGAAAATGGCACTTACACGGTCCAGAATGGGTGCGCTGTTGTCCAAAGCTACAATCGTGTTGTCGAAGGTAGCTACTTCCGGGCTTGCGATAATGGCCTGGATATTCTGATTCTGCTCTTCAATACCTTTCAGAAAGGCGGGTTCGTAATGTTCCAGTTTGATTTTATCGAAGGAAGGAACACCATACTCTGTTTGAAATTCAGTGAAGAAAGGGTTGCTTTCTGTTTTTGTTTCACAGGAGTACATCATACAACTTGCTGCTAAAATGGTTAAAGTTTTTCTAATCATCATGGTATTTATTAAAGTTTTTTCTGTTTTATTGCTTGCCTATATAGCACCAGATCGGGTAATGGTCCGAATCTTTGATCGAACGGTCTACGGTACAGTTATAGGCTTTCTGATTGGGGCTGATCAGAATATTGTCTATCCGGAAATAGAATTTATTCAGATTATAGGAGATGCCCAATCCCCTGCCGGATTGTGTAAAGGCGTCATCCAGTTGTTGAGTCAGGATACGATGGGTATACGAAATGGAAGCGTCGTTGAAATCGCCACAGGTAATAATAGTCGGGTATTTGCTGTTTGCGATGGCGACGGCTACCGAATCCGCTTGCGAAGAACGGATGGCCGACGCTTCTGCCAGTTTCTTTATTAATTGCCGGAGTCCCGTTTTTACCTTCTTCGCGTTCGGGTCTTTAATCATATCTTCATAAATCACCTTGTCCTCTTTCGTCAGTTTATTGGATTCCAGATGGTTGTTTATGAGGGTGATAGTGTCCTCATTTACTTTCAGGGTGTACTGCATCGAACCGTTGTAAGTGCTTTCATACTTGATGGGACGTGCTGAAAGTATGGGGAATTTGGAGAAACAGGCCAACTGGCTGCCTCCTCTTTCCGGATTGTGAATGGAACGGTAGGGATATGCTTTCAATGCTTTTCTGATGTCTTCGTCTGTCAGATATTTCTTGTTTTTGGTTGAATTGTACTCCTGGAGACAGATTATGTCAGCCTCACTGTCAGCCAGATAGGATAATATCGGATTCTTTCCTTCCGTTTTCTCCAGATTGTTAAATCCCATCACATTGTAAGAGAGGAATTTGATGCTGCCATCCGGTATCGTTTCTACTGTAGAATTGATGGGAATATAGGTTCGTATCTGTGGAATACATACCAGAAAACCGATGACCGGTAATAAGGCATAGCGGTAGCTGATGATTACCCAAAAGAGGGTGAAACAGATGTTGACAGCAAGGAAGATGGGGAAGGCAAGCCCCAGGCAAGAAGCTATCGGGTGTATTTTCGGTTGAAGATACGGGCTATAGGCACTCAGAATCAACATCCCTACAAAGAGTGCGTTGACTGCCAATATCAAATACAGGACAAATTTGCCAATGTGTTCCATTCTTTATCTTTTGCTTGCGTCGAACAAGCTCTTTTTCTCTTCCGTCGTCAGGCTTTCATAACCGGATTTTTTCAGCTTTTCCAGAATGCGGTCTACTTCATCCGATTGTGCTTTCTTACGGGCGTTATAATCGTAATCTTTCTCGCGATTTGTATCGCTTCCATAATGTACTTTCATTTTTGGTTTGCGTTTCCATGTCTTTTTCTGAAACAGGGAAGCGAAGCCGTCAAGGAACCAGTTGATCCAGTAAGTCACGTCTTTGCCTTTGCTCAGACTGGCTGCAAACCAGAGCCCGGCAAGTGCGCCGCCTAAGTGGGCGATGTGTCCTCCGGCATTGTTGGATGTAATAAAGAGCAGGTCCGTTCCGATAACGATTAGTGCGAGATATTTCAAACGGACGGCGCCGAAAAGGAAAAGCTGTACCCGATAGTTCGGTTCTCTGTAGGCGGTGGCAGCTACGATGGCCAGCACGGAAGCGGAAGCCCCGACGAGTGTGGAGAACGGCAATGTCTGGCTGAAATAAGGGAAGATGTTATAGGCTATCATGTAGAACAATCCTCCGCAGATACCTCCCAATACATACAATCCCCGTAAATGCTTTCCCGAAAAGAAATAGAGAAACAAACCTCCGAACCAGTACAGCCAGAGCATGTTGAACAGGATATGCAGGAAGCCTGCATGCATGAACATGTAGCTGAGCAATGACCATGGCTGAAGAATAAACCGGTGAAGGGAAGCCGGAAGGGCGAATAAATCGAATATTCCCGTTGCACTCAGGTTGAACAGCTGCAATATGACACTGATTAACGTACCGATAACAAAGATGCCTACGTTAATGTAAATCAGTCGGATGAAAGTGTTTCCTCTTCTGAACGTTTCTTTTAAATCAGTTATAATATGTCCCATTGTTTCTACTTTTTTTTCTCCAATACATAATCAGGATAAATCCGAATATCATACCTCCCAAATGGGCGAAATGCGCGACATTATCTCCGGGATTATTGGCAAAGCCGGCATACAGTTCAATCAAAGCATAACCGATAACAAAGAATTTAGCTTTGATAGGGAAGGGCAGCGGAAAGATGAATAGCTGGTTGTTGGGGAACAACATACCGAATGCGAGCAAAATGGCATATACAGCTCCCGAAGCGCCCACGGTGGTCAGCATGTTCAAAAACTCTCCCATAGGAATAATCCCCGTTCCTATATCCACTTGTGAATAGTGGCTGTAGTCTACTATATATTTGATGTATTGCACTCCTTCTTGGATAAGTCCTGCACCGATACCACAGACGATATAATAAAAAAGGAAACGTTTCGGTCCCCAGGTCCGTTCAAGAACAGTTCCAAACATGAAAACGGCAAACATATTGAAAAAAATGTGGCTGAATCCGCCATGCATGAACATATAAGTGATAAGCTGTGCCGGATTGAAGTCACTGGCGAGGAAAAAATGCAATCCCAGATAATTAGTCAGATCGATACCGTATCGTTGGGCGACAAGTGTCCCGAAAAAGACTAGTACATTGATAATTATCAGGTTTTTAGTTACAGTTGGCATAATTTTATATTCTGAATATTTAAGTAATGAACGCAAAAGTACGAATAAATTCTGTTTTAAAGCATGGAAAAGCTTCCCTATTAGCTCTTTTTCAATAATTTGCTGCGTTTTTTTTATGTTTTTATTTGATATGTTGTTTTGTTCATCTATATTTGTAAAGTCGTAATGGGAAATCTTTTGTGTAACATATATATTAATTAATCATTTTACGTATCATGAATAAGTCTGAACTTATTAGTGCAATGGCTGCTGAAGCTCAAATGAGTAAAGCCGATGCGAAGAAAGCTCTTGATGCTTTCATTTCTTCAGTTACTAACGCTATGAAAGCTGGTGATAAGGTAGCTTTGGTTGGTTTTGGAACGTTCTCTGTAAGTGAAAGAGCAGCAAGAACCGGTATTAATCCTTCTACAAAGGCAGCTATTACTATTCCTGCTAAGAAAGTAGCTAAATTTAAAGCTGGTGCTGAATTGTCTGCAGCTGTTGAATAAACATATAGTTGAAAGAAATTAGAAGAGGGAGGCGCGTGCGTCTCCTTTTTTTGTATCTTTGCGCGCAAGAAACAACTTGATTATGAAGATAGAAGATAAACTTGTAGCGTCCGTCATCAACGGACTAAAAGCACTTTACGGTCAGGAAGTCCCTGAGAAGATGGTGCAGTTGCAAAAAACGAAGAAAGAATTTGAAGGACATTTGACACTGGTCGTGTTCCCTTTTCTGAAAATGTCAAGAAAAGGACCGGAACAGACAGCGCAGGAAATTGGCGAATATCTGAAGGCGAACGAACCGGCTGTAGCTGCTTTCAATGTGATAAAAGGCTTTTTGAATCTGACTATTGCATCGGCTACCTGGATTGAGTTACTGAATGAGATTCAGTCGGATGAAGAGTACGGCCTGGTGAAAGCTACCGAAACTTCTCCGTTGGTGATGATTGAGTATTCTTCACCGAATACCAACAAGCCGCTTCACTTGGGGCATGTGCGCAACAATCTTTTGGGAAATGCGCTGGCTAACATTGTGGCTGCAAACGGAAACAAAGTAGTAAAGACAAATATAGTAAACGACCGTGGTATCCATATCTGCAAATCCATGCTGGCATGGAAGAAATACGGAAACGGCGAAACTCCTGAAAGCACCGGCAAGAAAGGTGATCATCTGGTAGGCGACTACTATGTGTCTTTCGACAAGCATTATAAAGCGGAACTTGCCGAACTGATGGAAAAAGGCAAGTCGAAAGAGGAAGCGGAAGCTGCTTCTCCGTTGATGCAGGAAGCCCGCGAGATGCTGGTGAAATGGGAAGCCGGCGATCCGGAAGTACGTGCCCTGTGGGAAATGATGAACAACTGGGTGTATGCCGGATTTGATGAGACTTACCGGAAAATGGGTGTCAGCTTCGATAAGATATATTATGAATCCAATACTTATCTCGAAGGAAAAGAGAAAGTAATGGAGGGACTGGAAAAAGGCTTTTTCTTCAAAAAAGAAGACGGCTCTGTCTGGGCTGACCTGACTACCGAGGGGCTGGATCATAAACTGCTTCTTCGCGGCGACGGAACCTCTGTTTATATGACGCAGGATATCGGTACTGCCAAACTTCGTTTCGCTGATTATCCGATTGATAAAATGATTTATGTCGTTGGTAACGAACAGAATTATCACTTCCAGGTACTTTCTATTCTGTTGGATAAACTCGGTTTTGAATGGGGTAAAGGCCTTGTACATTTCTCTTATGGTATGGTAGAATTGCCGGAAGGTAAGATGAAATCTCGTGAAGGAACAGTCGTTGATGCCGATGACCTGATGGAAGAGATGGTATCGACTGCAAAAGAAACTTCGCAGGAACTCGGAAAACTGGATGGTCTGACGCAGGAAGAAGCGGATGATATTGCCCGTATTGTCGGTCTGGGTGCTTTGAAGTACTTTATTCTCAAAGTAGATGCCCGTAAGAATATGACTTTCAATCCGAAAGAGTCTATTGACTTCAATGGTAATACAGGACCGTTCATTCAATATACGTATGCCCGTATTCAGTCTGTGCTTCGTAAAGCGGCTGAGTCTGGAATTGTGATACCTGAACAGATTCCTGCTGGTATCGAGCTGAGCGAGAAGGAAGAAGGATTGATTCAGATGGTTGCTGACTTTGCGGCAGTTGTAAAACAGGCCGGAGAAGACTACAGTCCGTCTATTATCGCGAATTATACCTATGATCTGGTGAAAGAATATAATCAGTTCTACCATGATTTCAGCATTCTGCGTGAAGAGAATGAGGCGGTAAAAGTATTCCGTATTGCTCTGTCTGCCAATGTAGCAAAAGTGGTTCGTTTAGGAATGGGCTTGTTGGGCATTGAGGTACCTTCCAGAATGTAATACCTGCCCTGAGCAAAATATATTTATGTGTTCCGGAACGGGACTGGGATGTTGTTGAATAGAAAAAGACTGTCCGAAAAGGAATTGTACACTATCTTTAAGAAAGGCTTTGGGTAAAGTTAATGATAGGGATTACATACTTTTCAGACAGTCTTTGTATTATTGGGTAATTACTTTCGAATTATCAGGATCTTTCCACCAATATGGATTGGAAGCGCCGAAGCTGGATGCCCAGTCACCAAATTTAGGATACGCTTCCAAAATGCTTGTCGTTTCTACTGGTACGAGAAAATCGGCACTTCGTTTGATTCCTACACTGATACCGCTAATCTGTAGTCCCGTCGGCATATTCTCATTATTTACGTAATATAATCCCTCATCAGGCCTGGATACATCACTGCCTGTACCGAAATAAGAGAAATTCATTTTGTTTGTCGGAGGGAATTTCACAATATGTGCTTCTTTATCACGTCCTGTGCTGGTAGAAATGATGATAAAGGGGTTCATATTAAATTTGCTGTATGTCTTTTCCCAATATTCGTTATTAAAGAAAGGGGTGAATGCCGTTTCTGTAAATCTTTCTTGAACGACATCTATCGTTACTGTAAATGTTTTGTTTATAGCTGCTTTTTGATTGTCAAAAAGGATAATAGTGGGATAATTTTGACCAGGCTCTCGGTCTTGCCCCTCCATGAATTGTGAGACGATTCCGTCGGATTCTACGGTTATTTTCTTTATATCACTATTTGCTATACCTGTGAGCTGGTAACCAAAACCATTCTGCCAGTTTGCACCATCATGTTTAGGCACAAATGTATCTATAACTTTTACGACTTTACTTGTGAGAACGCTCTTATAAATCTCACGCTTATATTCGACAACCATATCATTCATGTCATAATCTCCTTTGGATGGCCAAAAATCTTCAAATGATAATACGCCTTTAAAGGAGTTATAAATCTCTTTGTCGTTAATGGATTTGTCAGGGAGTTCTTCTACACCACCAGTCTCAATGGCTGATCCATCTGAGAAATCAAGATAGAATACGGCATCGCCAAAGTTTCCTTTTCTGGTATTATCTCCTGTCGGTTCAAAGTTGGTTGCATCCTCCATACCAAATGCAACGACTTCTCCTGATTTGTTCTTTAGGGCAATGGTACGGTGTTCTTTGCTCTTATTCAGATCACGAATCGAATAGAAAGTACGTTTATTGTTCAGAACCTCCTTTGTGCTTTGGTTGTAGGAGGACTCAATAAGGAACCATGCTATGCTTACTCCCGCAGGGAACTCGTTCACGAACTTTGTGCCATCCCAATATTTCAGTTCTACTCTGTCGCCGGTATACATACTACCTGCTGTACTGCTGGAATTACACACGGCAGTCGATATGCGCGGATAGGCAATGATCGGTGTAACTTGACTTATATCAGTCGGCTTTTGATCGGTAGGGTAGGTGAAATAACCGACTGTATTTTGCTTGGTACCTGTACTGCTGAGCATAACCAGTCCGATTTCCGTAGGCTTCTTAATATTGATCTCTATATTTACATTATCATCTATATATTCAGGATAATAATCTTCCATCGCTGCACTTCCACCCGGTTTAATAAAAACTTCGCGGATATTATACATGAGCTGCCCATCTATTTCCGTCGGAGTAGAAGAAAGATAAGTAGGACATCCTATCTCATTCCATTCACCTAAAATCTGAAAACCTTCCGGATATTTGTAGCCGCTATTGGTAACCCCTCTACTCGTACCCTTCGCATTTCTCTTACTTTGTATAAAAGCTTTCTGATTAAAAGATACTTTTCCGTTTGTAATTTGTAGTTGAATCGGGCTGACAGTTCCCAGATAGTCTGAATAAAGGTAAAGTTCTGTAAGATAAGATGGAATGGATATGAAATCATTAAAAATTCCTTTTTTATCCGTAGCCCCGCGATAGACAGGCTCTTCTTTTGTCTTGATAATGTTTCCATCCTCATCTTCCTCAAGCGGATTTTCGGCATATAACTCAAATACAACTTGATAATTTAAACCATAGTTTACATCAACTGTGCAACTGGAGGATGTTGTAAAGCCAAAATATTCATCTGCAGTTTTTTCTTCTGGAGCCTGATATAAGTCCTTTTCCATACAACCGACTAACGAGAGTGCGCATAGTACCCCCATTGAGAGAGATTTGAAATTGTTTGTTTGCATAACTGTGTTCTGATAATTTGATTGTGACCCGCAAATGTATGCATTTAATATATCAAAACAAAGAGTTTGGAAATAAATCGTTTAAAAAGAAATATATAGCATGGTAAATACAACAAAAGTCCGGTAACCAGTTGATATAGGTTACCGGACTTTGATGTCTCATTGGATGCAAATATTATTTCTTTTTTGCAGTTCGTTTACCTTTGGCAGAAGTGCCAGGACCTTTCTCATCTTGTATTTTGATTAGATCCAAGCAACTCTTCAAACTTAGATCTTGAGGAACAATGTCTTTAGGGATCTTGTAATTATTGCCTTTGTATGCAATGTAAGGTCCGTACCGACCATTCAGAATCTCCAGTTCCGGTTCTTCATCAAACTTCTTGATATGGCGTTCTGCTTCTTTCGCCCGTTTTTCCAGAATCAGCTGCTCTGCTTCTTCTAGAGTAACTTTCATCGGATCAAGTGTTTTCGGCAGTGATACATAGACCTTGTTATGCTGGATGTAAGGACCAAAGCGACCTATACCTACAGTGACAGTCTTTCCTTCATATTCACCTAAAGTACGCGGTAGCTTGAACAGTTCCAGTGCTTCCTCCAGAGTAATGGTCTCCATGGACTGCCCTTTCTTCATCTGGGCAAAGCGAGGCTTCTCTTCATCATCTGCGGCACCGATCTGTACTACAGGGCCGAAACGACCGATTTTCACAGATACAGGCTTGCCTGTTTCCGGTTCTTCTCCCAGCATACGTTCGCCGACTTTATGTTCTGTCTTTATGGATAATGTCTTTTCTACTGCCGGATGGAACTGATCATAGAAAGTCTTCATGATCGAAGTCCATTTTACTTCTCCTTCCGCTATTTCGTCAAATTCCTTTTCTACACTGGCGGTAAAGTTGTAATCCAGAATATCCGGGAAGTATTCGGTAAGGAAGTCATTCACCACAGTTCCTGTATCTGTAGGAAAAAGTTTCGACTTTTCTGCTCCCGTCACTTCATTGTGACTTTCATCTTTAATCTGATTGTCTTTCAGTGTCAGCACATTAAATGTACGTTCTTCACCGTCTTTATTTCCTTTTTCCACATATTCGCGTTGCTGAATAGTAGAAATTGTAGGAGCGTATGTGGACGGACGACCGATGCCCAACTCTTCCAGTTTGCGTACAAGGCTTGCTTCCGTATAGCGTGGCGGGCGTTGAGTGAAACGTTCAGTGGCAACGATAGGTCCATATTCCAGTTTCTGGCCTTTCTTTAAAGGAGGCAACAGACGGCTTTCGTCTTCCTGTTCATTCTCATCGTCATAAGACTCACGGTATACACGCAGGAAACCGTCGAACTTGATAACTTCGCCGATGGCAGTGAATACATCACCGCTTTTGCTTATAGAGATGGTAGCAGTAGTCTTTTCCAGTTCCGCATCCGCCATTTGTGATGCGATGGTGCGCTTCCAGATCAGATCGTACAGTTTCTTTTCCTGTGCCGTGCCTTCCACGGATTGATTTTCCATGTAAGTCGGACGAATGGCTTCGTGTGCTTCCTGTGCTCCTTTCGTCTTTGTTTCAAAGTGGCGCGGATGTATATAGCGTTCACCCATCATCTGTATGATAGCGTCTTTGCTGCTGGCTGTTGCATATTCCGACAGGTTGACGGAGTCCGTACGCATATAAGTGATAAATCCGGATTCGTACAAACGTTGTGCGATCATCATCGTTTGTGCTACGGTATATCCCAGTTTGCGTGCCGCTTCCTGTTGCAGGGTGGAAGTTGTGAATGGAGCCGGCGGTGTTTTCTTTACCGGACGGGTGGTTATATCTTCAATCGTAAAAGTCGCTCCCTTACATGCGTCAAGGAATGCTTTTGCTTCTTCTTTCGTCTTGATACGGCGTGACAGTTCCGCTTTCATTTCTACCAGCTTGCCGTCTGTATCGGGAACCAGGAATATGGCAATAACCCGGTAAGCGGCTTCTGATTTGAACGCATGAATTTCGCGTTCACGTTCTACAATCAGGCGGACAGCTACCGACTGTACGCGTCCTGCCGACAGAGATGGTTTAACTTTTCTCCAAAGTACAGGAGACAATTCAAAACCTACAATTCTATCCAGGATTCGTCGTGCCTGCTGTGCATTTACGAGGTTGAGGTCGATATTGCGTGGTTGCTCGATTGCTTTTAAAATAGCACCTTTGGTAATTTCGTGAAATACGATTCGCTTTGTGTTTTCCGGTTTTAGTTTTAATACTTCATACAGATGCCAGGCAATAGCTTCTCCCTCGCGGTCCTCATCGGATGCGAGCCATACGGTTTCTGCCTCTTTAGCTTCTGCTTTCAGCGTGCTGACCAAAGCCTTTTTGTCTGCCGGAATTTCATAATCGGGTTTAAAATTCTTATCTACGTCGATACTGAATTCTTTCTTCTTCAGATCACGTATATGTCCGTAACTAGAAAGGACTTTGAAATCTTTCCCGAGAAATTTTTCAATCGTTTTTGCTTTTGCCGGAGACTCGACAATGACAAGGTTTTTTTGCATAATTCTTTCTTTTATAATGGCTTGTACCATAATATTTCGGGGCAAAAGTAAAAAAAAAGATTCGCCCTACCTTATAATATAAGGAGAAACTAATATTTTTTTGGAAAAAAATAGGTTTTGAGTAAATCTGCATTTCTTTTGTATGTGCAAGTATTATTAAAGAAATGTTCTATAATTAAGGGGAAATTAATATAAAACAGTTTTATTTAAATAGAATTTCCTATATTTACACCTTTGTACAGTATTATGTGGCTATTTATGAGAAAGATTCTATTTAAAATATATCTATTGTTTTTCTTTGTAGGTATTGCACAACCTATATTGAGCCAGTCTCCTTATTATTATTACAAACAACTCGGAATAAAGGAAGGACTCTCACAGTCGAAAGTACAATGTGTTCTGAATGATCATCGGGGGTATCTTTGGATTGGTACGGAATCCGGTTTGAATTGTTATGACCGTGACCATCTGAAGCAATATCTGCATCGGCCGGGAGATGAAAGAACACTGCCTTCCAACAATATCACTTTTATCGCCGAGGACTCTTTATGCAATCTATGGGTAGCTACGATGAATGGCATTTGCCTTTACGACAGAGGGAGTGATAGTTTCAGAACTTTATCGAATAATGGTAAACCGATCTATGTTGCTTCCTATTTATTGGTTGAAGGAGGAATCTTACTGGGAGGATCAGGAGCTATATACAAATATGTCTATGCCACTAATAAGCTGGAACCTTTGTATTATGCGCAAGACCCTGTTTATTACAATCCCTTTTGGCAGATGATACGTTATGATGAAGAGAATATCCTGCTCAATTCACGTTGGCACGGCATATATTCCTTTAATATGAAGACGTATGAAGTGAAGAAAATAGAGTCGTTTACAGAAAATAACTATACCAGTATCTATCTGGACTCCTACAAGCGTCTGTGGGTAAGTGTTTATGGTAACGGACTGTATTGCTATCAGGGAGACCAGTTGATAAAACACTTTACGGCGTCAAATTCTCCTTTGACGTATGATGTCATTCATGATATCATGGAGAGAGATAATCAGCTTTGGGTAGCCACTGATGGTGGTGGAATCAATATAATCTCTTTAGATGATTTCTCATTTACTAATATTCAACAAAAACAGGATGATGTTCATTCCTTTCCAGCAAATACTATATACCGCCTCTATCTGGACCCGGCCAATAATATGTGGGCAGGCAGTATCAGAAGAGGGTTGATTGGTATAAAGAATGTGTATGCCTGTTCTTATCAGAACGTTCCTTTTGGCAATCTGTACGGATTAAGCAACCAGACTATTAATAGTTTCTTTCAGGATAGTGACGGAATAGTCTGGGTGGGAACTGATGGGGGAGGTATCAACCGGTTTGATCCGGTATCGGGTACCTTCAAACATTATCCTGCCACCAAATATGAGAAAGTTGTCTCCATTGTGGAATATACTCCTGACGAACTGTTGTTCTTCTCCTTTAATAAAGGACTCTTTATCTTTCATAAGCAAACGGGGCAGATACGTCCCTTTGTGCTGATTGACAAGGAAATGAATGATCAGACCTGTATCAATGGTTTTTCTGTCAATATCCAGCGGATAACGAAGACTAAAATTCTTTTCAGTGCCCAGCATATTTTTATATATGATATGGTCACCCGTAAGTTTGATATAGTGGCTACTATGGGAGAAGAGTACGAGCGTCATTCTCCACTGATAATAGCTACGAAAGGTGCAAAGACATACCTTTCCGATCTGAAGAATATTTGTGAGTATGATTCTTCGGAAGGGACTTTCCGGACGATTTATCAAGGACAATACACTATCAATGACGCCTCTATGGATCAGGATGGTATTTTTTGGCTGGCTTCTACCGAAGGTTTGGTACGTTATGATCCACGGACAGGGAAGAGTGAACTGATAAATACAAGCCTGTTTCAGGATGTAGCTTCTGTTGTTGCCGATAATCAATATCGAATCTGGATAGGAACGAGACGTCATTTATTTGTTTATTCTTCCCGTACCCATAATTTTACTACCTTGGAGGAAGTAGATGGAGTTTTGCCTAACGAATTCATCTTTCATGCTACTCTTCTGGCCAAAAACGGAGATGTTTTTGTCGGTGGAACTACAGGCATGACGGTGATAAACTCTGCCGTTCATTTTGATACAGATGAGGATTATACGGTCGAACTGCTGGATGTATTATTAAACGGTCTGCCTGTCTCGTTATCCGAAGAGCCGCAGGAAGCGGCTGAAACAATTCAGATTCCCTGGAACTTTTCTTCCCTGCAACTGAAAGTTCTGCTGAATGAAAGCGATGTGTTCCGCAAGAATTTCTTTCGTTTCAATATAGAGGGGCTCGATCAGGAATTGGCGAGTTCCAATTCAAACTCTTTGGTTATCAATTATCTGCCGATAGGGGAGTATACGATTACCGCTTCTTATTATACCCGTGACGGAGGGTGGAGTATGAAACAACCCATTCTGCATGTTGTGGTTACTCCGCCTTGGTGGAAGACCGGTTGGTTCTATGTGGGATTATATATATTGTTGGGAGCAGTGGCTTATAGCATTGTCTACTACTTCTATCGCAAGAAGAAAGCCAAACAGAAGCGGGAGATTATGCGTCTGAAAAATAAGATGTATGAAGAAAAGATTAATTTCCTGACGAACATCAGTCATGAACTTCGCACTCCTCTTACACTGATTTGTGCACCATTGAAGCGTATTATCAATCAGGAGTCGGACAAGCAGGATGTGGAAAAGTTGTTGGTCCCGATCTATAAGCAGGCATATCAGATGAAGAATATTATTGATATGGTACTTGATGTAAGGAAACTGGAAGAAGGAAAAGATATGCTGCATATATTGCCGCATCCTTTGAATGAGTGGGTGTGCTCTGTGGGAGATAAGTTCATCAATGAGTTTCATGTGAAAGGTATCAGACTCGAATATGAGTTGGACGAACAGATAAAAGAGGTACCATTCGATCAGAATAAGTGCGAGTTCGTTCTTTCCAACTTCCTGATGAATGCGTTGAAGTTTAGCGAATCGGGCACCACTACTACACTGATTACCACCTTGTCACAAGAGAAAGACTGGGTTCGGATCTCTGTCAGGGATGAAGGGATGGGACTGAATATGGTAGACACAGACTCTCTTTTCTCCAGTTTCTATCAGGGGGGACATGAAAAAGGAGGAAGCGGCATCGGATTATCCTATGCGAAGAGTCTCATCACACACCATAAAGGAAGAGTGGGCGCTTCGAATGCAGCGGGAAAAGGGGCAATCTTTTATTTTGAACTACCCTTATTCACGGATACTTGCGGACAGCTGGAACCGGCTTCTGTGGAAGCAGCTACAGGCGTGGAAGTGAATGAACCGGATAGAATCGATTATACCTTCCTGAAAAAATATTCAGTGATGGTGGTAGAAGATACTCCCGAACTGCGAAGTTATCTGAAAGAAACGCTGAGTAATTATTTTGCCCGTGTATATGTTGCCAAGGATGGTAAAGAGGGATTGGAACAGATCAAAGACCGATTGCCGGATATTATCATCAGTGATGTCATGATGCCCCGGATGAATGGGTTTGAACTTTGCCGGGAAGTGAAGACTAATCTGGATATCAGCCATATTCCTTTTGTCTTATTGACCGCCTATCATAATTCTCAGAATATGTATACCGGTTATAAGACCGGAGCGGATGCCTTTTTGCCGAAACCTTTCGAAATAGACGGTTTGCTGGCATTGATTCATAATCAGTTGAGGCAGCGCGAACAGATACGGGCAAGATATAAGGATGATAAGCTCTTGACGCATAAGGAAGTGAGCTTTAGTAATGCGGATGAGACTTTCCTGCTGAAATTGAATACATTGATTGCGGATAATATGAGTAATCCGGATCTGGATGTTGCGTTTATAGCTACTAATATGTGTATCAGTCGTTCGTTATTATTCAATAAAGTGAAGGCCATCACGGGTATGGGGATTGTAGACTATGTGAATAAGCAGCGCATTGAGCAGTCAATCGTGTTACTTACTACTACTACCATGAACATTACTGAAATCTCCGAAGTGGTCGGATTCTCTTCTTTGCGTTATTTCAGTAAGGTTTTCAAGTCTATTAAAGGAGAGATTCCTTCCGCTTATAGGAAGCAGGATAAGTAAATCGCATTGATAACTTGAACTTAGGAACATATACTAGAAATAAAAAAATAAATATTAGTCTCATGCTCTCATTCTGTATGAGGTAAATAGCATATAATCAGAACGATATGTAATGAGAGATACTTCTTTTGCAAGGTATCTCTCATTGTTTTCTACGCAAAATAGCTTTAATTAGGCTTATCTCTCATCCTTTTTTGCTTATCTCTCATTCCCTTTCCTTGCGTAAGTAGGTAAACAGACTACCCTTTGAGGGTTAATATCTCATATATCAGTTTCAAATAACAGGTACTTTGTAGCTCGGATACCTTATATCTTTGTTATATCAAGCCTATATACTTCTGTTTTCTTACCGACATCTTCATCGTTCCACCCGGGTGAAACGATCTTGCCACTAGAGTGGAGAGATCTGTTCACTCTAGTGATGAGATCAGATCACTCGAGTGGAACGATGAAGATCTCCTATTAAAAATCTGATAACAATAGGTGAAAAGCACGACAGGATAGGATCTTTTGCATAAGGGAAAGCGGTATATCTCGTCTATTCCATCATTTCTCTGCCTACAACGTTTATGAGCTTTAAGTCATAGTTATCATTGTGGGCATCTTGAAATAATTGCCAGATCATCACGCCGGCATAGTCGTTTTCTTTGATGAACTTACATTTGTTGGCTATAGTAGGGCGGCCGTTATAATAAGTCTTGCCTATATTATCCTTGTCCGCTGCTTCATTTCCAAGATGTTTGAGTATGCCGCTATAGCGGATTCCACGAACGTCATCCACTGCGCCTTGCAGACTTTCCTCCCAGGAATATCCATAAAAAGGAAGTCCTCCCACTATTTTACTTTTGGCTGCACGGCATTGTTCATTCCAGTATTTGAGGTCTTTCACAAAGTCATCGTATGAAGCATGCTGGACCGGTTTGTCGGTAAATGCTCCCCGGTCATAACTCATCAGGTTGATATAGTCGAAGTATTGCTCCCATTCGGTTCCGTAATTAAGCCAGCGGCTGTTGACGGCACAGGTCATCAGCATATTTTTCTCTTTTGCCAGGTATAAACCTCTGGCAAAAACCAATAATGAGGGGAAATTCTTATCCCAGTTGTCATATTCCTCATAATCGATGTCGAAGCCGTCCAGTTTATATTCTTTAGTGAATGCAATAATCTGCTGTATCAGTTCTTTTCTGGCTTTCGGATCATTGATGGCGGTAGTGAATTCTCCCGGACTGTTCTTTGCTAAAGATATCAGAATCTTGACATTATGTTTGTGAGCCGTTTCACGTACACTTTCAATTCTCTTCCGGACAGGCTCGATGTTGAGTGTGCCGTCTGCTTTTACTCTTGCAAAGCTGGCATTGATATGCGTCAGATACTTCCATTCTATTGTAGGAAATAAATTTTCAAACTCCCAGTCGTCAAGCGCAAGGTAGCCGATAACTACTTTCTGGGTGACTTCCGGTTGGGGCTGAGGCTGCGGTTGAGGCACATTGGGCACCTGTGGGTTGTTGGTATTAGAAGAGGGTCCGCAACTAGTGAATAAAATGCTTACAGCCGTTAATAATGTGTATAATACATGTTTCATAATGAATTGATATTAAGTGAATAATGTTTTTTTACGAGTTTATAACCAAATGACTTTTCCATCTTCATAAAGGAAGATTCTATGATGTTCTTGAGTATTTTTACTGCAGTGACTTAATTTCAATAATGCCTTTCGGGGGACATTGTTAAATATAAGATAGCTGCCATTCCCTTCTTTGCGTTCAATTGTACGCCATTCATTTTCCCAATATGATAATTCATATGTGTTCGATTTGCCAAGCCATGATCTTATATAGGGACTTATTCCTATGGCAGATAATTTGTATTCATTATTTAAATCAAAATCAATATATCCTTTGAAGGCTTCTCCGCTGAAGGCGGTATCGCTCAATCCGTCAATTAGCATTTCCGGTTTTTCATCTTCGTTGTTATGCGGCAAAGGAGACAGGATTTGAATGCCGGTGATCAGTTTGTCTGCACTATAAAATGAAAGTTCTCCTAGGGCAATGCCGGGCGATGGTAAATAAAGCCGGACAAATCGATACGACATCGGGTCGTCTATTCTGAAAAGTTGATGTTGTATCTGTAATGTATCATTGATGGTATACAATAGTTTATCTTTTTTCCCATTTTTCATTCCCCAAAGTTCGCTTCCTTTTAATGAAGTCAGGTTCTTCCTGTTCTCGTTGAACGGCACTTGACCCGCAAAATTGCGAATTACGACTTGCCCCTTTTCTCCGTTGGCAGACAGATTTTGCAGGGTACCGTCGGATTTTAACCAGAACGGTTGTCCTGCCGGTATGCTTTTCCCTTTTGCATAATAAGTAGGAAGGTATACAATATCTTTTCCCATTTTGTCGAATGTTACTTGTTGCCCTTTTATCTTGCCCCACTGAACAGGAATCCAGTCTTGATAGTTGTAAACTGATAAATAAGCATAACCGGGGATCGGATTAATAGAATCTGTATTCAATACCACTCGTACATCTTGAGTTTCAAAATATTCAGAAGATACATCTTTCTTCTTTTCATTCAGAAATAGAGGTGGAATATCCTCACGTGCAACTTTCTCATCGGATAATGGACCTTCCGTATGATTGGAGAAAGTCTTACGATAAACTTTGGGCAGTCTGAACTTCCCCCAAAAGCTATCGTATGATTTGTTATTATAAATACGTTTATATTTCCAGCGGTCGTCATCCCAGAATGCTTCAAAAGCATAAGACTCTCCGTTTACAATGATTACATTCCAGCTGTGCCCTCCGTTGCGATTGCCCCATACGGGAACGAAATCTACGGCGGCGGCCATTCCTACAGATGAAAGTAGCAAGGAGTTGAACCAGCATCGCTGTTCGCATGTACCGGTTTTTATCTTTTCGAATGTAGATGCAGTTAATATTGGGATGAATGGAACATAGTAGGGAGAATGAACGATATCTTTATAAAGAAACAATAAAGAGTCGGTCTCCTCCATGACGTTCTTTCCATGTGTTGCATAAAAGTCTTTATGATGGCGTTGATAATATCTATCTCTTGAATTGTCGATTACCAATCCGTTTTCTCTCCGGTATGGCAAGATGTATTCACAAAACTCATGAAAGGAACAATTTTGCGTATATACGTTCCCTTTCCATGCTTTGAATGCCAGTTCAATTTCAGAGATAATAGTCGAAGCTGTTAAGTGCTCTGCATCACACATTCTGTTTACCATCAATTCGTCAGAGTATACAAAACAGAATACTTGCCATAAACTGTCAATTTCTTCTCCGCATTTCTTATTTATTTCATAATTGTATTTCTTTCTGACATTGTCGTATATCTTGTAAAAAGGGGCATATACGGCTTGTAAGTTGGAGTCATTGGCGTATGATCCCTGCATGTTGGAGATTAGAAACTTGGCAGCTTCAAGTTTCAACGAGTCGTTTGCGTAATGTCTTAAAACCTTTTGCAGTTCCGAACGGTTTTCTTTAGCGGATGACAACGTTTTGTCTAAAGCACTTTTTTCTATGCAAGCAGATAGTAAAAGCATTCCTGAGACACATGTATAAAATAACCATTTTCTTTTCATTATGTCGTTTTTGTTAATGGATTCAATTAGAGGCTATCTTAAGATACCATACCCTATATTGATATATAATTCTATAATTCTAATAAATTATATGGTATATATCGTTGGAAATAAGGCATGTCCTTGATATTCGATGTATCACGATTGAAAGTAGCTTTATCTTCTTTCTTCATTATTTTCTCGAATCTTTCGATTGCTTTTATTGGTATTGTTATCGAAGAATCGTGGAAAATAGTTATCCATTTAAGTTTGCCGGAAGATAACTCGTAATAGTAACTAATAGCTATTCTTGAATTTTCAGGAGTTATCTTTTCTGTAATTTCAGATTTAAGATATTTTTTCACATACTCTTTGTCGTTGACTATTGTTTTTATAGGCCATACTTTGTATTTTCTAACTGTTATATCAGTGGAGACAAGTTTATCAAATGGCATGTCGGGCTTGTATATGAACTTATCTACATCATCAGAACTTATTTCATAAGTTTCTGTTTCTCCTTTCTCTTGATAGACGACTTTTTCCGTTGTTTGACTTATGACATTTAAAGTGAATGTCACGAGGATAAAAATGAGACTAACTGTTTTCATCTTTTTATATTGTTAAATAGAAATAGATAATTTGAATTAAGAGGTTATTCTAATATTGAATAGTCGCTTATTATAGAAGCGACTCTCAATATTACTATTGAGACTACAGATTACTTAGGTTCTATTGGCCACCATTGGTATACATAATTCAATGTTTTAGCCAAGGGGGTTAATGTATACTTTAGACCAATTAACTTGGTCTCTATTTCACGATAATTGGATACAGGTATAGTAGCATAAGGTGTGAAACCGGCAAAATTGAAAAGAACTTCGCTTATTTTTCCTGTTTCAGAGTCAGTACAAGTAATTATGATCAGTTCGAATCCTTTCATCTTTCCTTTATAGTCAGCAAAAGCATTATTAACGATCACTTTGAAAATGGAATCATTATAAGCTTCATTCTTATCTTTAACATATAAGGGACTATAGTTTTCCGGTGTTACATAAAATGGAGTATTAGTACCTTTTTTCATTTGGTTTACGTATGTCCATTTATTGTTCTTATTATATAATGTAACATTTCTTCCTCCACTTACATCGCATTGATAAGTATATCCCTGTTCGTTAAAAGTTTTAGTAGTTGTATAATAATTTGTTTGAGCAAGAGCCAATGAAACATTATACAATAGGCTGATTAATATAAATATATTTTTCATATCTTTTTTACTTTGTATTATATAGCATAACTACATTTGTGGATGTTAATTAATAGCCTACCCCTTATGTGTATGATATATCAGGATATTTTCTTGGGAAAATAAATGCTTTCTCAAGACAATATTTTTAGGTTATGTTTTTTTGAACTTTAGTTATACTTTGAATCCTTTGCATTAATCTAGATTTAATAGATCGTATGATACATAGCGTTCGAAAAATAATATGTCTTTAATGTCAGACGTGTTACGATTAAAAGTTGCTTTATCTTCTGCTCTCATTATCTTCTCAAATTTTTCAATTGCTTTTATCGGTATCGTAATTGATGAATTATGAAAGACTGTTATCCACTTAATTTTTCCAGAGGTCAATTCATAAAGGTATGAGATAGCTAAGAAAGAGTTTTCAGAAGTTATATTCTCTTTAATTTCTGATTTGAGATATTTCTTCACATACTCCTTGTCATTGACTATTGTTTTTATAGGCCATACCTTATATTCTTTTACTGCTACATCAGGGGATGCTACTTTTTCAAAAGATATTTCTGCTCTATATATAAACTTTCTTTTGTCTCCTTTCCTTATTTCATAAGTTTCTGTTTCTCCTTTTTCTTGATAGACGACTTTTTCCGTTGTCTGACTTATGACATTTAAGGTGAATGTCACGAGGATAAAAATGAGACTAACTGTTTTCATCTTTTTATATTGTTAAATGGAAATAGATAATCTATAATAAGAGACTATTCTATCTTAGAATACCCTCTTATTATAGAACTAGTATCTTGTCCGTTACATCAACCCGAAAAAATATCAGAGAGATAATTGATCTTGTTACTTTCAGCAGGTTTGAATTTGTTCTTGGAATACCACATTCAACGTTGATATATATTCTATAATTCTAATAAATTATATGGTATATATCGCTGGAAATAAGGCATGTCCTTGATATTCGATGTATCATGATTGAAAGTAGCTTTATCTTCTTTCTTCATTATATTTTCGAATCTTTCGATTGCTTTTATTGGTATTGTTATCGAAGATTTATGAAAAATAGTTATCCATTTAAGTTTACCGGAAGATAACTCATAATAGTAACTAATTGCTATTCTTGAATTTTCAGGAGTTATATTCTCCTTAATTTTTGATTTAAGATATTTTTTCACATACTCTTTATCGTTGACTACTGTTTTTATAGGCCATACTTTGTATTTTCTAACTGTTACATCAGTGGAAACAAGCTTATCAAATGGCATGTCGGGCTTGTATATAAATCGGTTGACATCATCAGAACTTATTTCATAAGTTTCTGTTTCTCCTTTTTCTTGATATACTCTTTTTTCTGATTGGCTCATGATATTCAGTGAGAATGTCATGAAGATAAAAATAAGATTAATTGTTTTCATGTTTATTGTGATTATTTGTTACAATTATTATTTGCTATTGTTAATGCTGTCACTAATGCTGTCGGGGCATAGTTCATACTATCGTCATATTTATATTCTTTTTCTATATTGTAGGCTTGATTGACTTTACCATAAAACTGTGCAAATTTTGTAAAATCTTCTACTGGTATGTTAGTTGGAAGTGCTTTTCCGCCATTAGTTATTATAGTTAACCAATCTTTATATATTTCCGTCATATCTAATTCTTCTTTGCTTTTGGCTCCAGTATATACCCATGTTTCTTTTTTTAAATCAAATTTCTCATAATCATACCAGTCTCCTTTTAGAGTATTAACAAAGAAAATTATGTCTGCATAAAGATTTCGTTCAAATTCCATGAATCCTCTTTCCTCTTCTTTATAATAACCTCTAAATTTGTGTTGGAAAAAATGGAACATTTCATGAGTAAATGAAGAATATTGTATAGGGGCATTACCATAAAAAACAAGATTGCTGCTTCCTGGCTGATACCCAGCTGTTGCTCCTCCTCCATTATTATTTCTTGATACTGTATTAAAGCAATGATTATTATTTATTAGATATGTATAAACAGCATAATCACCGCAGTTATCGGGTATACGATTCACAATATCTGAAAGTTCGTTAAGTTCTGTTTCATTTAGGTTTTTATTTTCGCGTATAATTCTTTTCAAGTCATCATCCAAAGGAGGTTCCTCATTTGGCTTCGGTGGTATATATCCTCCATTTGTATTTTCATTAGGATTCCATTCTCCACCAATATTACCATCTTCTTCATAAGTGGGTACTTCGATACATACTTCCACTGTTTCCCATGTTCCCACCTTGCGGCATTCAGCACCGAAACTAAGACCGTATTCCGGATCCTGATAGGTAAATCCATTGCATTCATTATGTTCCACATAGACCGATTCTGTGTGGCATACTGGTTTTAATACTATACCACGTGTATCTATTGTATCTTGCATGCTTGAACCTTCTTCTGTCCCCTGGCTTATTGTAGCTACAATTTTTCCATCTTCGTATTGCCAACCATTAACCAGGGCACCTTCCGGTTCATAGAAGTAAACGCTACCACTAAGATCGGGAGCCCGGTACAGGTAACTATTGTCTTCAAAATGTTTTGCTTTCATAAGATAGTCATAAGTACCTACGATATGCATCACAAAATTGATGATTTCCCCTGTTTCCAGATTCTTGATGATCACCATTCGAGAGATGTTTCGTATCTTTCCGCGCTCTTTTTCCTTATATTTTTCCATAGTTTCACGATCCATTAAAACTGCACCTCCTCTTGTCAATAGAGGGACTTCCACTACTTCAAACTTTCCTTTTCGATTTTCGTAGCCTTTCTTCCAATGCAGCTTAGTCATTAACTCGAAATGGGTAACAACAGAGCGGGTAGTAACTACAGGTGTCTGACGAGCCTCGTACCAACTCCGTGCTACATCTATACTCAGCTCACGGTTTTTACCTTTAATAACTTTCCCTGTCGTTTCCTGTGAGTCCAGATCTGTTTCGTCCTGTAAGCAGGAATACAGCATCAGACCAAAGGCAAGAAGTCCGACAAAGTAACAAACAGGTCGTTTGATTTTTTTTGTTTTCATGTTCTTAGATTTTAGTGAATAATTATTGTAGTTGATCTTCGAAAATCCTTCGTAATTCTCTATGCATCTCATAGGTTTCAAAACCGTATACTTTTACTTTTTCAGTAAGCACTTCATTGGCAAGTCGGTTTGCTTCAGAGATACGCTTTTGCTGATAGTACATGAGAGCTAACTTGTATCGTGCTTTCTGTCGGGAGGGTACCATAAAGTGAGCTGCCCAATAAGCTGTTTCAGCCTCTTTTATTTTGTCTGTACGTTGTAGAGCGTCGCCTTTAAGAATATAGGTATGTGTGCTTGGATATAATTGTTCCCAATAAGTGATCTTATCCAGTAAGATGCTGTCTCTCTGTGATTTGTAAAGAGTATGACAATAGTATGGCCAAAATATTGTTTCATTCTTCATTGCTGTTTCCAGCTGTGAAAGGCTCGTTATAATTTCTTCCGGTGATTGGCTGGAAGTACGATGGGATATTTGATATAATTCCCGGTGGCATTGAAATATTTTTATCAGTAAAGCTCCCTGTCCTGCTATGGCAAGGAAAATGACTGCTTTCAGAAATATATATTTGTGAGGAAGTTGTTTAATTACACATTCTCTTTGTCTGTTGGACATTTCTGCTAGTGCTATAGTCATAACAGCCAGAATCGGGAAAGTCTGATCGGGATAAGAAAATAATCCCCAGACAAGTCCGGCTATGTATATCGCCTGGGCGGATAAAGATTGTATCTCGCTTTTCTTATACGAGAAAATGCAATATAATATTCCAATATAAAGTAGCAATCCTGCAACTCCATATTCTACTGTCCAGCGTAAAGGTTCGTTGTAGACATAGTGGTTATTATCTGCTAACTGTTTTTCATATATGCTTCCTTCTTTTTTCAGATATTCACTTTGAAAATGCATATAGTTGGCAGTAAAACCATGAGGACCAAACCCGGTAAAAGGCTTCTCTTTTATCATTTGTGTGGTAATTTTCCAGATCAGTATTCTTCCATCAGCTGAGGCCGGTTTGAACTGATATAGCAAGCAGGAAAGTAGCGAAATTGTAATCAAGGTTAGTATACCCCATCGGAAAGAGATTGAAAAGCGACAATAAATGGAATAGCTGATGATAGCCAATACTGCTATCCAGGCAGAACGACAGTGAGTAAGCCACAATATGGGCAGAGCTACAATACATGTAAGAAAACTTACTAAATAAGTATATTTATGGATGGTATTTGACTTGAAATGAGATAATACCACAATAGGAACACTTAGTAACAAGCATAATATTCCGGCATATATCGTAGGGTTTCCATAAGGACCTGTTATATCAAAATGAGGATGATGGGAGGGAAGTATATGCAGTATCTGCATATAACCGATCATTGACAGAACTAAAATAGTTATGACAATGATAGTATATAAGAGAGTGCCATTTAATCCTCCTGTCTGACGTATGCTCCAATATAGTATGATCAGAGCAAAACGGGCTAATCCGAGAAGGTTAGAGTTAGGAGGATAAAAGTATATGCTCCCTACCGCTATTAGAATGACTAATAAGTCTATAATAGTTAGTCGTTGAATGAATGGCTTAGTGGGATAGAAAGCTGCAATACCTATTACTGTCGCCAGGAACGTACAGGTAAACAAGAATGATTGATGAGGAACATCAGGTATTTCTTTGATCGGATGGAATAGCAAGCCTAATAAAAGGAATCCGATAAGTAAGGATACTATATTTCTTCTGGTTACTGCCATCTTTGTTTTTAGGCTTAATTTTCATCATATTATATCAAATACTTCCTAACAATGGAATTGGTGTCAATAAAGCGAAAAGAGGAGACTATGTAAACCTCCTCTTTTCTTTAGAAGTTCCTAAAAACCTTGGCTCCTACCTTAAAACCTATTTATCTAACTTGGTTATTTTTACCCAGTCAATTTCCATGATGGCAGGTAAGTTGGCATCATCGATAGGACCTGCCCATGAGCCCGGTCTGTCTCCTCCTAATCCCATGTTCAGGATGAGATAGAATGAAGAATCTTTTGTGAACGGCCATTGCTTCATTTCTGTTTCATTCTCCAGTTTCAGGTTTGAATAAGAGAAAGTCTCCTGTCCATTGACGAAGAAAGTCAGTTTGTCTTCGCTCCATTCTAAAGCGTAGATGTTCCAGTCCTGATAATTGCAAGTTACTTGTGCGGTGTTGGACGGATCTTTGATGTTCAAATCATACGTGTAGTGAGTATGTATCGTATGATGGATCGCAGATTCCTGTTTCACATGTTCCATGATATCGATTTCTCCGCAATTCGGCCATCCGTCATAGATATATTTCTTCGGCATCATCCAGATAGCGGGGAATGCGCCATTGGGGTAACTGGTGATTTTGGCTTTTACTTCCACCCGTCCGAAGGTGAAGTCAAACTTACCTTGCGTTTCGATACCGCCGGCTTTGTATTCATCACCTATTTTTTCGGCTTTCAGTATAAGTCTGCCGTCTTTTACGTAAGCCTGGTCATAACTTTCGGACATTTCGTCGTTCCAGTCGGAGCCTGCTTTCTGGCAGAGTACCCATTTGGTCGGGTCCGGATTGCCGTCCACGTCAAACTCGTCCATGAAGAGAACGTCCTTCATGGTGTCGTCAAACTTGGTCAGTACGATAGTATAGGTCGTTGTTTGATTGTCTTCGGTGGTGACGGTCACTGTCTGTTCTTTTTTCCAGTTGTGTACAAATGTTGCCGGGTCCGGTGAGATGGTGGCTCCATCGCTCATTAGCGTATAGTCTACGCCGGTGATGGTATTGGCATCCTCGATCGTACCGATTTCCACTCTGTGGGTTGTCTGGTCTATCTTCCCATGATAATAGGAAGTCGTATTCGCTGACACATTATTTACTGCTACGGCAAAATCAGTGAGCGGATATTTCTTTTCCGGAGTGATGTAATTGGTCTCATCATCCGAACAGGCAGCAGTGGAAAATCCGATGATTGCCATGTTCAGTATAAGTAATATTTTTCTTTTCATCATACTCTTTTCTTTTTATTGATTTTTGAGTTTGTTAGAAGCGATTGCCTGATTGGGGGAGTTCAGGCAATCACTATCCTTAGAGAA
>OWIO01000691.1_pt1 | contig 29666 bp, 31 predicted proteins | sample 1733011 | NCBI WGS metagenome assembly OWIO01 (sample SAMN05065779, study PRJEB22554) | human gut metagenome | biome: ENVO:2100002; feature: ENVO:00000062; material: ENVO:00002003 | host: Homo sapiens | place: USA | reverse complement strand
AAAAGCGAGTTTTCTTTGTAACTTTCTTTTGGCAAGACAAAAGAAAGTTAGTAAAGGAAATAACCGACAATAAAAACAATGAACAAAAAATAAAACGAAACGAAGAACAATGGACAAAAAAGTACTCCTGATGATCCTGGACGGATGGGGCATCGCCCAAGACAAGAACGTCTCGGCCATCGACCGCGCACAAACCCCTTTCATGGACTCGCTCAAAGACCGTTACCCCTACACCACCCTCGAAGCCTCCGGCCTTGCCGTAGGACTGCCGGAAGGGCAGATGGGTAACTCCGAAGTCGGCCACATGAACCTGGGTGCCGGACGTGTAGTATACCAGAACCTGGTCAAAATATCGCTGGCCGCCAAGGACGGTTCGCTGGCGAAAAACCCCGTACTGGTAGAGGCCTTTGAAACGGCCAAAAAGCACAGCAGCAAAGTGCATTTCATCGGACTCCTCTCGGACGGAGGCGTGCATTCCCACATCGAACACCTTGAAGGTCTGCTGGACGCTGCCAAGGCGAACGGCATGGATAAAGTATATATCCACGCCTTTATGGACGGGCGCGACTGCGATCCCAAAAGCGGCAAAGGTTTTGTCCAGCAGCTCCTCGGCCACATGAAAATCTCCGGCGGACAGATTGCTACCGTTACCGGACGCTATTTCGCGATGGATCGCGACAACCGTTGGGAGCGCGTAAAAATAGCCTACGACACCTTGGTGAGCGGCAAAGGGGAAACGACCGCTACCGATGCCGTACAGGCGGTGCAGGATTCGTACGATGCCGGAGTGACCGACGAGTTCATCAAGCCCATCGTCCTGACGGATGGGGCCGGCAAGCCCTTGGCTACCATCCAGAACGGCGACGTAGTGATCAATTTCAATTTCCGCTCCGACCGCGGGCGCGAGATCACCAACGTACTCACCCAGGAAGACCACCCGGACTTCGGGATGAAAAAACTGGACATCAAATACGTATCGATGACCAAATACGACGACAAGTTCGTCGGAGTGGATGTACTTTACGGCAGCGAAGACCTCAACGATACGCTGGGCGAACTGGTGGCCAAAGCCGGGAAAAAGCAGATCCGTATCGCGGAGACCGAAAAATACCCTCACGTAACGTTCTTTTTCTCCGGCGGACGGGAAAACCCGTTCGAGGGCGAGAATCGCATTCTCTGCCCTTCGCCGAAAGTCGCCACATACGACCTGCAGCCGGAAATGAGCGCCGGTGAAGTGCGGGATAAGATCATCCCCGAACTGGAAAAAAGATCGGCCGATTTCATCTGCCTGAACTTTGCCAATTCGGATATGGTGGGTCACACCGGCATCATGGAAGCCGCGATGAAAGCCGACCAGACCGTCGACCAATGCGCCCGGGCAGTAGCCGAAACAGCCCTGAAAAACGGCTACACGGTTCTCATTACAGCCGACCATGGTAACTCGGAAGTGATGATCAATCCGGACGGCACACCCAATACGGCCCACACGACCAATCCGGTGCCTTTCCATGTGCTGGACAACGAATACCGGCCTGCGCTCCGCTCCGGCGGCCGCCTGGGCGATATCGCTCCCACCATCGTGGAGCTGATGGGCATCGAGAAATCCCCGCTGATGACCGGCGAAAGCCTAATCGAACACAAATAATGAACTACCTGGAATTCGCTTTCCGCATCACCCCAGCCGAACCGGGGATGGAGATCGCCCAGGCGGCGCTCTCCACCCTGCCTTTCGACAGTTTTACGATGGAGGACGATATCCTGCGGGCTTATATTCCCGAAGACCTATTCGTGCAGGCGGATTTCGACGATCTTTTCCTGTGGGATCTGGACGGTTTTGAGATAAACTACCAGATATCCAAGATCGAGCAGAAGAACTGGAACGAGGAGTGGGAAAAGAACTTTTCCCCGATCGACGTGGACGGACGGGCAACTATCCGGGCTCCGTTCCATCCCGCTCCGGCATCCGGCATGGATATCCTGATCGAACCCCGCATGTCGTTCGGCACGGGGCACCACCAGACCACTTACATGATGGTCACCCACGTGCTCGATACCGACTGCGCCGGCAAGGACGTGTGCGATATGGGCTGCGGGACAGGCGTACTGGCTATTGCAGCGGCGAAAAAAGGCGCGAAGCATGTCCTGGCAGCCGATATCGATGAGTGGGCTTACGGCAACGCACTGGACAACATTGCGTCCAACGAGTGCCCACAGATACGCGTGGTGCAAGGCGGTGCGGAAGTACTGGGATCGGAAACATTCGACCTGTTCCTGGCCAATATCAACCGGAACATCCTCATCCGCTATATGGCGGATTACGCCCGGGCCGTGCGCCCCGGCGGACATCTGGTGATGAGCGGATTCTACGTGCCGGACAACGAGGCCATCACGGCCGAGGCTGCCAAATACGGGTTCACTCTGGAAAAGGCACTGGAAAAAGACCGGTGGAGTTCCCTGAAATTCCGGAAAGAGGGATAAAAATTGTACCTATCACAAAAAACGCTTTGACAATCAACCGTCAAAGCGTTTTTTATTGGGTTTTATCCGTTCCTAATCTTTCCAGCCCTGTCAGGAAGTGATATCCGACAGCGAAATATTGGCATACCACTCCATCAGAATATCTTCCAGGGAAAGGCCGCCTTCAGCGAACAGGCGTGATTTATACTCCACTCCCAGGCGGTCGAGAAGCCGGGCCAGATTGAAACCGGTAGCATAATACCAGGTCGTCCGGTCTGTGTAATAAAGCCACGGTTCGTCCTCGGTGCGGAAACTATGGAAATAATCGTGCGAATGATAGGATACGTCGGTCTTTACCAATGTCGAATCGGGGTCTTCCTGTGCCAAAAGACCATACAAAGCATATTCCATATATCGGGCCGTCCCTTCCATCGTCTCGTAAGTCTGCTCGCAGGCAGTTATATCGAAGTCCAACGTTTTCTTTATAAAATCCCTTCGGGTGTGCCGTAAACGGAAGAACGTATCCACCCGATCCTTCACTTCCGCTTCATTCTCCGCTCCGATAGCCGCCAGGAGCATCTCGTTCTCGCGGTCGGCAGAATCCTTGAACCACACAAGCGAGTGGTACATCTGTTTCAGGCTGTCCTCGGGCACAGACACCACGTTTTTCTCGAAATGATCCAGATAGGCCGGGTGTTTGTATTGGAATCCGTGGAAATACTCGTGAAGAACCATTGTCGCCCACTGCTCGGTCGAATTGACCCCCGGAATGGTACGGCGGGTGATCTCCACACTGCTGCAATTCAGGTAAGGCGAACGGTAGTCGTAGTCCGGGATGCTGTCCCCCAGGATGACACGGGCCGACATATGGAACGGGGTACTGTCCAACAATCCCGTTCGGTAAACCGCCATCCCCTTTTTGCGGGAAACAGGCTCCGGGTTGTAAGTATCCAGAAATTTTTGGGTCGGATTGGCCACATAACACATCGAATCGGTGTAATAAATGATCGGGAGGTCGGAAACCTTATCGCCGAACCCGTTCCAGATATGCCGGTCGACCATCGAGCGCAAATGGACTACATAGTCCAAGCGGTCGAGAATGATTTTTTCCCGGATATCCGGGCCGCCGGCACAGGAAGAAAAAAGCGCGGCCAGCAATAGGATGTATAGAAAGCGTTTCATAAGCCGTTTTCAGCCGGTAGACACTGTTAGTTAGGAATTTTATTTTCCCCGGTACAAACCGAGCAGGGTTTTGGCAGCCGTAATGGCGGGGAGCTTTCCGCTCTCCACCTGATGCTGTGTGAAATCCAGCTTCTCGCTCACCGCCGGGCTGTGCAAAAAGTCGTATTTCAGGTAGTATTCGATGATCTCGTTCATCCAGGCGATATTCTGTTCCATGCGCTTGGCTTGGAAATAACCGGTCTTGACCATCAACTCGTGGTGGCGGTTGATCACCTCCCAGATAGCCTCCAGTCCTTTCTGCTCGACCGAGGAACAGGTGAGCACCTCCGGTTCCCAGCCCGATTCCTGGGGCGGGAACAACCGCATGGCATTGGCATATTCGCGGGCCGCCAGTTGGCTCATCGTCACGTTGTCTCCATCGGCCTTGGTAATGACCAGCGCATCGGCCATTTCCATGATCCCTTTTTTGATCCCCTGAAGTTCATCGCCGGCACCGGCCAGCATCAAAAGCAGGAAGAAGTCGGCGATCTCGGCCACCGTAGTCTCGCTCTGGCCCACCCCGACCGTTTCGATCAGGATGACGTCGTACCCGGCAGCCTCGCAGAGGAGCATCGTTTCGCGGGTCTTGTTGTTCACTCCCCCGAGGGTCGCCCCGGAAGCCGACGGACGGATATAGGCCAGCGGGTCGTTGGCCAGGGATTCCATACGGGTCTTATCGCCCAAAATAGAGCCTTTAGACCGTTGGGAAGAGGGGTCTATCGTCAACACCGCCAGCTTTTTGTTCATCCCAGTCACCACCTTTCCAAAGGACTCGATGAACGTAGATTTTCCCACGCCCGGCACCCCGGTAATCCCTACACGCAGACTGTTGCCCGTATGCGGCAGAATGATCTCGAGCACTTTTTCAGCCAATTCGACATCTGAAGGCAATTTACTTTCTATCAACGTTATAGCTCTCGAAAGCATAACCCGGTCGCCGGCCAGTATGGCATTGGCGTATTCTTCGGGGGCGAATCTTTTTCTCGGTGTGTAAGTTACGGCCATTTCAGAATGTACTTTGTTGAAATTTTTCATGCAAATATCGCGATTTATAAACAATTTATCCCGAAATTTGCGAGGTAAAAATTTTGACAAAATCATAAACACCTTATAAATCAATTTTATAACACTTTAAACCATGAAAGTAGACCATATCGAACACATCGGTATTGCAGTGAGCAACCTCGAAGAAGCCATCAAATTTTACGAGGAAAATCTGGGACTCAAATGTTACGCCGTAGAAGAAGTAGCCGAGCAAAAAGTACGCACCGCCTTCTTCAAGGTTGGACAGACTAAGATCGAACTCCTGGAATCTACGTCCCCGGACGGCCCTATCGGCAAATTCATCGAGAAGAAAGGCCAGGGTATCCAGCACATGGCTTTCGCCGTGAAAGACCTGCCTGCCCAGCTCAAGGACGCCGAGGAAAAAGGCGTGATGCTCATCGACAAGACCCCGCGCCACGGGGCTGAAGGCCTGAACATCGCCTTCCTCCATCCGAAATCTACTTTCGGGGTACTGACCGAACTTTGCGAAAACCCGAACGAAGGCTGCGGCTGCAAATCCTGCGACTGCGAATAATTTCCGAAAATATAAACCCTCAAGATAAACACAACTAAAAAACAGTTATGTCTGAAATCACAGCAAAAATCCGCGAGCTCGTCGAAAAAAGGGACGTGGCTTATCAGGGCGGCGGGGAAAAGCGCGTAGCTTCCCAACACAGCAAGAACAAACTTACTGCACGCGAACGCATCGACATGCTCCTGGATGAAGGTTCTTTCGAAGAGTTCGACATGTTCGTCACCCACCGCACCACTGCCTTCGGCATGGAAAAGGAAAAATACTACGGGGACGGCGTGGTAACCGGCCGCGGCACCGTGGACGGACGCATCGTGTATGTAGCCGCACAGGACTTTACCGTATTCGGCGGCTCCCTCTCGGAGACTTTCGCCCTGAAAATATGCAAGATCATGGACCAGGCCATGCTGGTTGGCGCCCCGGTGATCGCCCTGAACGACTCGGGCGGCGCCCGTATCCAGGAAGGTGTGCGTTCGCTGGCCGGTTTTGCCGAAATATTCCAGCGCAACATCTTGGCTTCCGGCGTGATCCCCCAGATATCCGGTATCTTTGGCCCCTGCGCCGGCGGTTCGGTATATTCTCCGGCCCTGACGGACTTTATCCTAATGACCGAAGCTACTTCGTACATGTTTCTTACCGGCCCGACAGTTGTTAAGTCCGTAACGGGCGAGGACATCACCACCGATAAACTCGGCGGCGCCAACGTACACGCCACCAAATCCGGCGTGACGCATTTCGTGGCCAAGGATGACGAGGAAGGCATCCTGATGCTCCGCAAACTGCTGAGCTACCTGCCGTCCAACAACCTGGAAGAAGCCCCGATCATCTCCTGCAACGACCCGATCGACCGCCTGGAAGACTCCCTGAACGAGATCATTCCGGACGACCCGAACAAACCGTACGACATGATGGAGGTCATCAAAGCCATTGTGGACAACGGCGAACTGCTGGAAGTTCACGGCAGCTATGCCAAGAGCATCATCGTCGGCTTTGCCCGCTTCAACGGACGCCCGGTAGGTATCGTCGCCAACCAACCTAAATTCCTGGCCGGCGTGCTCGACATCAACTCGTCCCGCAAAGCCGCCCGTTTCGTGCGCTTCTGCGACGCGTTCAACATTCCGCTGGTTATCCTGGTGGACGTCCCCGGATTCCTTCCCGGATCGGGACAGGAATACGGCGGCGTGATCGTACACGGAGCCAAACTGCTGTATGCATTCGGTGAGGCTACCGTTCCTAAAGTAACCGTTACCCTGCGTAAATCGTATGGTGGCGCACACTGCGTGATGAGCCCGAAACAGCTTCGCGGCGACATGAACTACGCATGGCCTTCCGCTGAGATCGCTGTAATGGGTGCCAAAGGCGCCGTAGGCATCCTCAATGGAGGCGAACTGAAGAAGATCGAAGACCCGGCCGCCAAAGCCGCCTTCATGCAGGAAAAGGAGAACGAATACACCAAAGAGTTCGCCAATCCGTACCAGGCTGCTTCGCTGGGCTATATCGACGACGTGATTATCCCGAAGAACACCCGTTTCCGCGTGATCCGCGCTCTGGAAGCCCTGGCCAACAAGAAACAGTTGAACCCTGCCAAAAAGCACGGCAACATTCCTTTGTAAGCCATGACAGTACTGACCAATTTCTTCCTTTCGGCCGAAATGCCGGCCAACGGGGATACCGCCTTCATCATCGGTGTGGGCGGATCGATCCTGGTGATCATCATGATGGCCATCATCGCCGGAATCTTCATCCTGCTGGGCAAATACATGTCCAACAGCCTGAAGATGAAAAAGACGGTGAAGGATGCCGACGAATGCGCCGTTCCGCTGACAGGCAAACTGCCTGCCAACACCGTAGCTGCCATCTCCGCGGCCATATTCCAGTACATGGAAGAATCCATGCAGGAGGACAACACCATCATCACCATCGACCGCGCCGCGAAGACCTATTCGCCGTGGAGTTCCAAGATATACGCTACCCATAGCCGTATCTTCAATTCCAGACGCTGAGCGTTTGCTATTTGTTCCAACGATTAACAACACAAAAGATGAAATCATACAAATTCAAGATCAACAACTGCGACTTTTCGGTGGATATCACCGGCGCCGAGGATAACGTTATCGAACTGGAGGTGAACGGCACCCCGTTCAAGGTAGAGATGGAAAAAGCCGTCAAGGCCCCGACCAAAACCCCCCGGGTGGTCAGCGGAGCCCCGGCAGCCCAGAACGCCAAAACAGCTCCCGTTAGTTCTGCCGCCGTATCCAAAGTAGACGCTCCCCTGCCGGGAGTCATCCTTTCGGTAAACGTGAAGGAAGGCGACACGGTAAAAGCAGGCGATACCCTGATGGTGATGGAAGCCATGAAAATGGAAAATGCCATCCTGGCCGAAATCGGCGGGGTCGTAAAATCGGTAAAGGTAAAACCGCAGGATTCCGTACTTCAGGGGGACATCCTGGTAGAAATAGCCTAAGCGATGAGAAAATTTTTAACGATACTCATCGCGCTGGTTACTATCGGCCTGGTTTCGGCCCTGGCTGAGGGAACTCTTATCCCCGAGTCGGCCGCTTCCAGCGGAAACATCTTCTACGAAACGCTGGCCGGACTCCAGAACTTCCTGCAGTCCACTGCGTTCGCGAATATCGACTACCGCAACCTCATCATGATCGGTGTCGGGTTCGGTTATATCATGCTGGCCATTTTCCTGGGATTCGAGCCGTTGCTGCTGGTTCCGATAGGCTTCGGCGTGATCGTGGGCAATATTCCCGGCGCAGAACATATCGGTGTATACGCACAGGAAGAAGGTTCTGTCATGTATTACCTGTATCAGGGAGTGAAGCTGGGTATTTACCCGCCGCTCGTCTTCCTGGGTATCGGGGCAATGACGGACTTCTCCAACCTGATCGCCAATCCCAAGCTGATGATCCTCGGAGCTGCCGCACAGATCGGTATCTTCGGCACGTTCGCTGCGGCTATCGCCTTGGGCTTCGATGCCAAAGAAGCCGGTTCTATCGCCATCATCGGCGGTGCGGACGGCCCGACTGCCATCTATGTGACGAGCATCCTCAACCCGGATTATATGGGGGCCATCGCCATCGCGGCCTATTCGTACATGGCATTGGTGCCTCTGATCCAGCCGCCGCTCATGCGCCTGATCGTGCCCAAGCACGAACGCGCAATCCGCATGAAACCGGCCCGTATCGTTACGCAGAAAGAAAAGATCATGTTCCCCATCATCGGATTCATCCTCTGCGCTTTCGTGGCGCCGGACGCGATCCCGCTGCTCGGAACGCTGTTCCTGGGTAACCTGCTGAAAGAATCGGGCGTGACCAAGCGTCTGGCCGATACGGCAGCCAACTCGATGAACAGCATTGTGGTGATCCTTTTGGGCTTCACGGTCGGCGCTTCTACGCAGGCTTCGGTATTCCTCACGGAGAAATCCCTCAAGATATTCTTCCTGGGAGTGGTAGCCTTCTCGATCGCTACCGCAGCCGGTCTACTGTTTGCCCGACTGATGAACGTGTTCCTGAAAAAGGAGAACAAGATCAACCCGCTTATCGGTTCGGCCGGCGTATCCGCCGTACCTATGGCTGCCCGCGTATCGGAAATGGAAGGACTGAAATCCGACCCGAAGAACCATCTGCTGATGCACGCCATGGCGCCGAACGTAGCCGGTGTGATCGGCTCGGCTATCGCGGCCGGCGTCCTGCTGAGCTTCCTGCGGTAATCCGACAAAAACATATTTCATACGATACCGCGCCCTTTCGGGCGCGGTATTTTTTATTCTAACATTCGCCCCGTAAAATATTTGTGTTCCCTTAAGACCCTCCGCGCAGGAAAATGATTAACTTTGTGTGGATAAGAATCTGAAACAACGATGAGAGCCGACAAATTCCTTTGGCATGTGCGCCTGTTTAAGACCCGTTCCCTGGCCAGCGAAGCCTGCCGGAAGAACCAGGTACAGGTAGACGGAACCACCGTAAAAGCCTCCCGGGAAGTAAAACAGGGGGATAAGATACGTGTGCGCCGTTTTCAGGTGTTTTTCGAATTTCTCGTGCTGGACATCCCGAAAAGCCGCGTAGGGGCCAAACTGGTTCCATTGTACCTAAAGAACATCACTCCACCCGAGGAAATAGAGCGGATGGAACTGATGCGCCTCTCGCGCACCACTTATGTGAATGCGTACCGGGAAGGCCGGCCCACCAAGAAAGACCGCCGGGATATAGATGATTTCACCGAAGACTGGGTCGATCTTTTCGAACAGGAGGACACAGAGGACGGCGGCACTCCCTAAAACCAAACCACAAACCAAAAAAAGAACAAACATGAAAACTTTATACTCCATCCTGCTGACTATTGCCGCAGTTTTATGCACCGCAGCGTCTGTGAGCGCCCAAAGTATCACCATACGGGGAACCGTGCGGGACTCGGTGCAAACGGTTCCTTATGCCACTATTTACCTGAAAGGACATCCCGGAAAGGGGATCATCGGCTCCAGTGACGGCAGTTTCAGCCTGGCTGTCGATAAAACATTTTTACCGGACACTCTGGTAGTTTCTTTTGTCGGATACCATACATCCTACACTCCCCTATCCGCTTCGGAAGAACCGGCCGAACTCGACGTACTGCTTAGCCGGAATATTATACAACTCGAAGGGCCGGTAGTTACCGCCAAAGCCAAACGCAAATACAAAATGGATGTGCCCGATCTGCTGGAACGCATTCGGATACAGATGGAAAAAGATTTCAGCAATATCGAGGCCGTTTACCGGGTACAGACCAACACCTCCATATCCTCTTCGGACAAAATACTGGCCTATCAGGAAAACCTGGTAGACACCTACGATCCCGGCCGGGGCAAAAAAGACATGACCCGTCGGTTGAAGACCAAAGTATACTTCGACAAACAGGCCGAGGAGCGTATGCTACAAGTAGATACGCTGCGTAATATCGACCCTACCGTCAACATCAAGGGTCTTACCGTGTCCGAAAGCATGATCCGCAGCGCCCTGAACGAAAAACCGAAAAAATGGGAGTACCTGGGCCAGATGAACGGTGAGATTGTGCTGACCTACTACGATATCATCCGCTTTTTGGGCATGTTCCGCTTCGGGCAGCAATTCGTCCTTTACGTGAACAGCCAGACGATGAGCATCAACAGGGCCGAAGCTATCATGGCCATCTATGTCAACATTCCGTTCGGGAAAAAGCTGCCCAAACAATTCCTCCCTTACCTCAACATACTCAATATCAGTGACCGCGAATTCGATAAGTTCCGGCTCAAAAAAGTGGAAGGAGAATTCCGGATGAGTTCCAAATTTACCAAACGGGGAGAAAGCCTCTACCGGGGCGACAGCTATTCCCACGGGGAAGCGACCATCAGCGGCGGGGGGAATGCCCTTTATATCGGATTGAAAAGCGATACCAAGATACTGAATATCGCTACGGACAATATTACCCCTATCACCGAAGCCCAGTCCCAGGAAAAACCCCAACTGACTATCGTCGACGACTTGTAAAACCAGGCGCGTTTTCCCGGAAAAAAATTTCGTAATTCACAAAGTTGTATTACTTTTGCACCTGTTAACCGAAAGAAATAAAAAATACATTCCATTCATATGGCTACTTACCAGAAACCAAAAAACGTAAAAGCCCAGAAATCCGACGCCGCGGAAAAGATCGTAAACAGACTCGATAAAGGGGCCAACCGTTTTGAAAGCCTTATCGAAAAATATAAAAAGCAGATCACTTACGTAATAGTAGGGCTTGTAATCCTTCTGCTGATAGGATACGGGTACCATACTTGGGTGTCCAAACCTTCGCAGGCCGAAGCCACCGACGAACTGGCTTTCGCTCAGCAGGCTTATGAAAAGGATTCCCTTCGCTTGGCCCTGGAAGGCAATCCGGCTAATCCGGGCCTTATCAAGATCGCGGACCGTTATTCTTCCACCAAGGCCGGCAATGTGGCTAAATACCTGGCAGGAGCCGCTTACTACCGTCTGGGGCAGTACGAAAAGGCCATGTCCTACCTGGAAAAGTTTTCTTCGGACGATGAAGTAGCTTCTGCAGAAGCTATCGGAATGATCGGCGATTGCTACGCCCAACTCGAGAAACCGGAAGAAGCCCTGAAATACTATGAAAAAGCCGCGTCGAAGCGCAGCAATAACTTCACGACGCCTTTCTACCTGATGAAAGCCGGCAATACGGCTATGTACCTGAAGAAATACTCGGTCGCCGAGAAACATTTCAAGGCTATCAAGGAAAAATATCCGGATTCGCCCCAGGCTGCCTCCGTCGAAAAATACCTCGAATACGCCGCCGGCGCCGCCAAGAACCTCAAATAAAGACCGGATGGCTACCACGGACCTTTCCGCATACGACCGCTCCAAAATACCCGACGGCGCAGGCCTTCGGATAGGGATCGCCGTATCGGGATGGAACGCCGAGATCACAGAAAGCCTTTACCGGGGCGCATTCGATACGCTGATCGACTTGGGTGTGCTGCGCAACGACATCGTACGCAATGAAGTGCCGGGTAGCTTCGAGCTTATCTACGCTGCATCTCTGATGCAGGCCAGCGGCCGATATGATGCCGTGATCGTACTGGGGAGCGTGATCCGGGGGGAAACCCCTCATTTCGAATACATCTGTTCGGCAGTTGCCCAAGGTATCGGGGGGCTTAATGCCCAGGCGGGAGAAAAAGGGCTCGCACCGGTGATATTCGGCGTGCTGACGGATGAAAACATTGCCCAGTCGCGCGACCGCAGCGGCGGAAGGCTGGGAAATAAAGGCGTGGAATGCGCCGCCGACGCGGTGTTGATGTCCCACCTGCGCAAAAAACTGAAAAACCAAAAATGAATCAACGATAATTTTTTAGGGGTGCCACAATAAACGGCTGAGATTATACCCTTTGAACCTGGACGGATAATGCTGTCGAGGGACAAATTTTTTTCACATCTCACATTATTTATTGTTCAGTGTCAGGCCTGCGGGCCGCACGAGGTACGCCCTTGCTTTTGTTTAACCTTTAAAACTTTAAAGCAATGGCTTATTTTTTTAAACGCGCTCTATTGACAGCGCTATTTCTCACCACCATTTCCCTATCCGCGCTTTATGCGCAAATCACCGTAAAAGGCCAGATCTCGGACGCCGAAGGCCTGCCCGTACCGGGAGCCAGCGTCATCTTCCGCCGCGGAACTCAGGTATTCTCCACTCAAAGCGGGAACAACGGCGATTATTTATTCAAACAGGTTCCTTCGGGCAAATCATCGCTGGAAGTATCCCACCTGGTTTTCCAGGGGCAAACGCGGTTTGTCGACCTGACAGCGGATGCCACGGAAAATTTCAAACTGAAAGAGAACGTCGTCCTGATGGACGAAGTGGTCGTATCGCCCACCCGCGCCAGTTCGGAGGATCCGTTCGCCCAGACTATCGTCTCGGCCCAAGAGATCCGCCGGGACAACTACGGGCAGAACGTTCCGTTCCTCCTGGGCGGAACCCCCTCGCTGGTCTTCACGTCGGACGACGGCACCGGGTTCGGTTATTCGCACATGCGCATTCGCGGCAGCGATGCTACCCGCGTGAATGTGACTATCAACGATGTGCCGCTCAACGATGCCGAATCGCAGTCCGTCTTCTGGGTGAACCTTCCGGATATCGCTTCCTCGGCCAACGACATCCAGATACAGCGCGGAGCCGGAACTTCGACCAACGGAGCCGGGGCCTTCGGCGGCAGTGTGAACATCCGCACGACCGCACCCCGCGATAAAGTGGGCGCAGACCTCACATACAACGTCGGCTCGTTCGGCGCGCAGAAATTCTCAGCCGCTTTTTCCTCCGGCCTGCTAAACGACCATTACGAACTGTCCGGGCGCTTTTCCCGGGCCTATTCCAACGGGTATATCGACCGGGCGTCTTCGGACATGAGCTCTTATTTCCTCTCGGCCGGATATTACGATAACAAAACGACCATCAAAGTCCTGGGCTTCGGCGGCAAACAGAAGACTTACCAGGCCTGGAACGGCGTGGATGCGGAAACGCTGAAGACCAACCGCCGTTTCAACTCCTGCGGGGCCATCTACAATTCGAGCTGGGACAAGATCATCGGTTATTACGACAACGAGACCGACAACTACTGGCAGGACCACCTCCAGATGATCGCCAACCGCCGCTTGGGCGACTTCGAGGCCGGAATGACCCTCCACTACACTTTCGGACGTGGGTATTACGAGAGCTACAAACAGGGCGCCGATATGGCCCGTTACAAAATAGGGCCGATCACCATAGGGGATGAAACGATCGAATACTGCGACCTGGTCAACCAGAAATGGCTTTACAACCATTTCTATGGAGCAACCGCCCACCTGACCTACAACCGGCAAAAGATCACGGCTACCCTGTCCGGGGCATACAACCGCTACGAATGCGACCATTACGGCGACGTAATTTGGGCCCAATACATGCCCGATGCGCCGAAAGGCCAAAAATACTACAATAACCATACGGACAAGAACGACGGCAACGTATTCCTGAAAGCCGAATACCGCCCGGTAAAAGGCCTGTCCATCTATGCGGACATGCAGTACCGCACCATCAGCCTGAAGATGAGAGGAACGGAGGACAAGAACGTGGCCCTGGACATCACGCGCGATTATTCGTTCTTCAATCCCAAAGCGGGTGTCAGCTACCATATCTCGGCCGAACACCGGGTATACGCCAGCTACGCGCGGGCCTCGAAAGAACCCAACCGGGCCGACTTCACCGATTCGCCTGTTGCTCCCCGGCCGGAATACCTCGACGATTTCGAATTCGGGTATGGCTTCACTTCACCCAAATTCACCGCTTCGGCCAATATCTATTACATGAACTACATCGATCAGCTCGTCCCTACCGGCGAACTGAACGATACGGGTGCTCCAATCCAGATGAACGTGGACAAGAGTTACCGCCTGGGCATCGAGCTACAAGGGTTGTACCAACCGGTCAAATGGTTCTCCTGGGGGCTGAACGCTACTTTCTCGGATAATGTGATAAAAGGAATGAAACTCAATGATGAGACCAACAAAGACAAAAAGATCTCATATTCCCCGGCCGTGATCGCCAACAACGTGTTCACCTTCCGGCCGATCGAACCGATGACTATCGCCTTTTCCAGCCGATTTGTAGGCGAACAGTACATGAGCAACAACAATATCCCGGAGTCCAAGCTCGACTCGTATTTCGTGAGCGACCTTTCGGTAGCCTACAATATACGCAAGAGTCGTTACCTGCCGGCATTCACCCTGCGGGGACAGTTGAACAATATCTTCAACAAGATGTATGTATCCAACGGTTCCATCTACGGAACGGACGCGTATTATTTCCCGCAAGCGGGCACCAATTTCATGCTGGGACTGGATATCAGCTTCTAAGCAAGGGGCATTTCCCGATATTTTGCTTATATTTGCACGCGTAAAATATAGGCAAATGAAAAAGTCGGTATTTACCCAATCCCACACCGTACAACCTCAAGAGACTGCCGCAGCTATCGGCTCCGGTTCCCTTGAGGTTTTTTCTACCCCTTCACTGGGCGCCCTGATGGAAAACACGGCCATAAAAGCCGTAGAAACAGAACTTAAAGCCGGCGAAACCACTGTCGGTGCTGAAATATTCATCGAGCACCTCCGGGCCTCGAAAGTCGGCGAGGAGCTGACGGCCACCGCCGAGGTAAAGGCGCATGAAGGGAGTAGCATTTTCCTCTACATCGAAGTAAAGAACGAAAAGAACGACGTGATAGGCCGGGCGAAACACACCCGGGTAGTCGTCGACCCAAAAAGGTTCATAGCCCGGCTGGGCGCCTGATTCCCGGGCCGAAAACATCTGAAAAAAGCACACATACAAGATGATAACCCTGATACAAAACATCCTGCGGAAAATATGGAAGCTATGGGCCGCAGTAATGGCCAGCCTGGTGACGCTCGGACTGTCCCCACTGTTGCTCATCTCGGTCTCCACACCGCGTTTTTACGGTTTTTTCTCCGTACTGGCGCGCATATGGAGTTTTCTGATCCTGCTGTTGTCCGGCTTTATCTTCTGCGTGAAAGGACGTAAGAAGATCGACCGCAAACGGCAGTACATGGTGGTCGCCAACCATTCTTCCATTCTGGATATCATGCTCAGTTATGTGGCAGTGCCTCTTCCCATGATGTTCATCGGAAAAGAATCCCTGGCCCGTATCCCCGTGTTCGGCTGGATATACCGGGCATCCAATATCATGGTGGAGCGCACTTCACTGGAATCCCGCCGGGGCGTACTCCCCAAAGCCAAAGCCGAAATAGCCCGCGGGCGCAGCATCTGCATCTATCCCGAGGGAACTTCCAAACATATCACCAAACGCCTGATCCCGTTCAAGGACGGTGCGTTCGTGATCGCTATCGACTGCGGCATCCCTATCCTGCCCGTCACTTTCCTGGACAACTGCCGCCTGTTTCCCAGTGAGAAGCCCCATGAAGGGCATCCGGGCATCCTCCGGGCCATAATCGACGACCCGATCGAGACAACCGGAATGACCATCGCGGATAAGGAAGCGCTGAAACAGCGCGTATTCGACCTGCTGGACTCCCGACTGGAAGAGGCCGGACGATGACCACTACGGACGGTATCATCCTTCGCCGGACCCCATACCTCTCTTCGAGTGTGATACTGGACGTGCTTACCCCATCGGAAAAGATTCCTGTGATCCTTCGCGGGGTAGCCACCGGCCGCACTTCGGCCAAACTGACGGAAACACAGCCCGGAAGCCTCGTTAACCTCGTATTGGCCCATGCCCGGGGCGACGCCATGCAAGTCGTGCGGGAGATCAGCCCGGACACACATCAAGCGGATATTTCGTGCCTGCCCCCCTACCGGTCGGCACAGTTGCTGTTTATTTGCGAACTGACAGCCCTCACCATAAAAGGGCGCGAAAGCGGCCCGGAACTCTACGATTTCCTCTATCAGTGCATCCTTTCGCTTTGCTCGGAGGCCGAAAAATATATCTGCCTGCGCTATACCTACCAATTGGCCCGATTGCTGGGTTTTGCCCCCGACAACGCCGGGGATTGTTCCGCCGGGTATTTCGATATGCAGTCGGGGGAATTTTCGCTCCAGAAACCGCCCCACAAATACTACCTGACGCCCAATAATGCGGCCCTCTTCTTTTCCCTGGGAGATGTACGGCGCGATGCCGACATTTCCGACGCAGCCAATTATCGGAAACTATGGCGTATCCTGACCGCTTATTTTTCCTTGCACATAGAGGGGTTCCATACGCCCCGTTCGCTGGAATTCCTGCAACAATTAACACTCCTGGAGCATTTCCCCGGGGAAGAAGAAAAATAAAATGCCGTATATTTGGCCCGGCCGTTTTCTTTGTAACTTTCTTTTGGGCAGCCAAAGAAAGTCAATACCGGAAAATCGATGAATAAATAAGAAACAAAAAACACCATACCGATCTTGGACATACTCATACGCATCCTCCAATTCATCCTTTCGCTGACCATTCTGGTCACCATCCACGAATTGGGACATTACCTGGCAGCAAAATTCTTCGGTGCACGCGTCGACAAATTCTACATATTCTTCAACCCGAAGTTCTCCCTGTTCAAAAAGAAGATCGGCGAGACCGAATACGGCATCGGCTGGCTCCCTTTGGGCGGCTACTGCAAGATTGCGGGCATGGTGGACGAATCGATGGACACCGAAGCGCTGAAACAACCGCCGAAACCCTGGGAATACCGCTCCAAACCCGCCTGGCAACGCCTGATCATTATTGTGGGCGGCGTGGTGATGAATGTCCTGCTGGCCTGGTTCATCTACTCGATGATGACCTACAAATACGGGGAAACCTACATCGCTTCCCGCGACATAAAGGACGGCATTGCCATCACCGATTCGACCCTGGCCGCCACTATCGGCCTGAAGACCGGGGACAGGATCGTATCGATCGACGGGAAAGAATACGAGAAATTCTTTGACACCTATTCGGCGATTCTGCTGGGTTCGGAAGTTACCGTCCAGCGCGACGGGCGGGATACCACTTTGGCTATCCCCGTGAATTTCATCGACATATTCAAAGACCACCAAAACCCGTACTTCTATTACCCGCGCGTCCCGTTCATCGTCGGCGCGGTTCCCGATACTTCACTCAACATCTCGTCCGGCCTGAAGCCCGGCGATGTGATCCGTTCGGTGTCCGGCACGCCGATCCCGTTCTTCGATATGGCCAAACCCACCCTGATGGCCCATGCCGGAGGGGATGTCATCCTGGAGACCCAACGCGGGGACACGACCCTCTTTATCGGGGCCAAAGTATCGCCCGAAGGGATGCTGGGTGTAGTCAACGACCAGTCCCCGTCGGTGCTGATACAGAACAAAGTATTTACCGTCACCGAAAAGCATTACGGCTTCTTTGCCTCCCTGGTGCGCGGCGTGGGTGTCACAGGGGATAAACTGGCTAACTACTGGGCGCAGGTCAAAAAACTGGTGAATCCCGAAAGCGGGGCCTACAAAAGCGTAGGCAGCGTCATCACGATGGGAAGCCTGTTCCCTCCTGTTTGGGATTGGGCGGCTTTCTGGCAGCTTACGGCCTTTTTGTCCATCATGCTGGCGGTGATCAATATCCTGCCTATCCCGGCGCTGGACGGCGGCCATGCGGTCTTCATCCTCTATGAGATGATCACCCGGCGGCAACCCTCCGAAAAAGTACTCGAATGGGCGCAGATGATCGGCTTCTTCCTGCTGATCCTCATCATGGTACTGGCCTTCGGGAACGACATCCTGCGGCTTTTCCGGTAGCCTCCCGGCCTTGGCATCCCGCGTTTAGGCCTACGGTATGCGCACGGACGTAAAAAATGCATCCGGAATTAGGAAATATAGAAAAAATAATAGTAAATTTGCACTCCCCTAAAAGTGGGGATTTGAACATTTTTTAACATATTTAAGTACAGTAATGAACACATTGAGTTACAGAACAGTTTCGGTAAACAAAGAAGCGGCCGACAAAAAGTGGGTCCTGGTCGACGCCGAAGGGCAGACGCTTGGACGCCTCGCTTCTAAAGTTGCCAACATAGCCCGCGGCAAGTATAAGCCCTGCTTTACGCCCAACGCGGACTGTGGTGATAACGTCGTTATCATTAATGCCGGGAAAATTGTTCTCTCGGGCAAGAAGATGGACGGGAAAGTTTACACCCGTTACACCGGCTACCCCGGAGGACAGAGGACGCTTACCGCACGCAAGCTGATGGCTAAAGACCCCACCCGCATCATACGTGCCGCCCTCAAGGGAATGCTTCCCAAAAACCGCCTGGGAGAAGCCCTGCAGAAGAACATTTTCATCTATGCAGACGCCGAACACCAGCAGCAGGCCCAGAAACCAGTATTAATCAACCTTAACGACATTAAGTAATGGCAACCATTCACACTATCGGGCGCCGCAAGACTTCCGTAGCCCGCGTTTACCTTTCCGAAGGAAAAGGCGAGATCACGGTCAACAAACGCCCTGCAGCGGAGTATTTCAATACGGACATGCTGCGCGTAAAACTCGACCAGCCGTTCGCATTGACGGACACTAAAGGCACTTTCGACGTAGTAGCTACGGTAGAAGGCGGTGGTATCACCGGCCAGGCCGAAGCTATCCGTCTGGGTATTTCCCGCGCCCTGTGCGAGGTGAACCCGGAATACCGCCTGAAACTTAAGCCCGAAAAACTGCTCATGCGCGACCCTCGTATGGTAGAGCGCAAGAAATTCGGTCAGAAGAAAGCCCGCCGTCGTTTCCAGTTCTCCAAACGTTAATCCGGAGGATATTATTTTTTTAAAAAGTTCAAACAAGTTCTGTTACTCATACTTAATAAAGTGCAGATTAGTTTAGTATCCAAACCGGCAAGACTCCGAAAAACAACGGGCTACTTGCAGGTTGCACGAGTTAAAGCTAACAGAAGGTAAACTAAGACAAAAGAAAATTTAAAAATGGCACAGAAAATCAATATTCAGGATCTGCTCGACGCAGGCGTTCATTTCGGCCACCTGACCCGCAAATGGCATCCTAAAATGGCTCCGTACATCTTCATGGAGCGCAACGGCATCCACATCATCGACCTGCACAAGACCGCAGCCAAGATGGAAGAAGCCGGCGAGGCACTGAAGAAAATAGCCGCCTCGGGCCGCAAGATCATGTTCGTAGCTACCAAGAAACAGGCCAAAGAGATCGTAGCTGAGCTCTCCGACAAAATGGGAATGCCGTACATCACCGAGCGTTGGCCCGGTGGTATGCTTACCAACTTCGTCACTATCCGCAAGGCTGTGAAGAAAATGTCCTCCATCGACCGGATGAAGACCGACGGTACGTTCAACACCCTGTCCAAGCGTGAAAAGCTCCAGATCGACCGTACCCGCGAGAACCTCGAAAAGAACCTGGGCTCTATCGCCGATATGACCCGCCTGCCGGGCGCTATCTTCGTGATCGACGCCATGCATGAGCACATCGCCGTAAACGAAGCCCACAAGCTCGGTATCCCGGTATTTGCTATGGTGGACACCAATACCGACCCGTCCAGCGTCGATTTCGCCATCCCGGCCAACGACGATGCGGGCAAATCCATCCAGAAAATCGTTTCTTACCTGTCCGAGTGCATCGTAGACGGCTTGGCTGAACGTAAAAGCCAGAAGGAAGATGCCGGCAAAGAAGCCGATGCTAAGCAGGAAGAACCTCAGGCAGAGGCCGCAGAAGCCTCCAAAGCCGAGGAGAAAGAAGCAGAATAATTAATTTTTAGTAAAGGAGAAAACAAAATGGCAAACATAACAGCCGCAGACGTAAACAAACTGCGCCAACAGACCGGCGCCGGAATGATGGACTGCAAAAAAGCCCTCGTGGAAGCGGACGGCGATTTTGAGAAGGCCATCGAGATCCTGCGCAAGAAAGGCCAGAAAGTGGCCGCCAATCGTGCAGACCGCAATTCCTCGGAAGGTGCGGTGATCGCCGTGGTAAATGCCGATGCTACCAAAGGTGCCATCGTAGCCCTGAACTGCGAGACTGACTTTGTAGGCAAGAACGAATCTTTCGTGACCCTGGCCCGCGAACTGGCCGAACTGGTCCTGAGCAGCAATGCACAGACGGTAGAGGATTTCCTCAAAGTTCCGTTCAAAGGTATCACCGTAGCTGAAAAGCTCATCGAGCAGACCGGCGTGATCGGTGAAAAGATCGAGATCAGCAACCTGGCCCACCTCGAAGCTCCGCTGGTAGGCAGCTATATCCACAACGGCAACAAACTTGCCACTCTGGTAGGTATGTCCGCTAACGTGGAAGGCGCCAAAGAGGCCGCCCATAACGTAGCCATGCAGGCTGCCGCGATGAACCCCATCGCCTTGGACGAAGCCGGCGTAGCCAAAGACGTGATAGAAAAGGAGATCGAGATCGCCAAAGAACTGCTCCGCAAGGAAGGCAAGCCGGAAGCTATGCTCGATAACATCGCCAAAGGAAAGCTTTCGCGTTTCTTCAAGGACAACACACTGGTCAACCAAGACTACATCATCGACAACAAAGTATCCGTTGCCCAGTATGTATCCTCGGTGAATAAAGACCTGAAGGTAGTAGGGTTCGTTCGCGTGACCATCGCGTAAATCCCATTACCGGTACAATAAAAAACCCGCACCAAAAGGTGCGGGTTTTTTCAGATCCGGTATTTACTATTTCTTGTTCATGAAATGGCGCAGGACGATCTCCGAAAAACGGCGCTCGTATTTTTCCTTTTCAAACCAGTTGTTATACGAAGGCTTGAGTATCTCGATGATATATTCGTTGGCTACGTCGATATCCGTGAGGGAAAATATGTAGCTCACCGATGTTTCAAACGCTTCCGCGTCCCCATCGAACAGATGGTTGATAAAGGCGATACGGTCGTTCAGATCCATTTTCACATCACTGGCCGCCAATATCTCGTTCAGCGAAGGCCGTCGGTCTTCCTCTTTTTGGGCTGCCGTATCGTTCAGCGTACGGGCTTTTTCAGGAACTGCCTCTTCCCTCTTTTTTTCTTCTTTATTCTCAGAGGCATCGTCTGGTGTCTCTTCGGGCTCAGAAGCAACCTGTTGGGGCATATCCTTCCCTTGCTCTTCCGGCTGTTCCTCGTCCTGTTGCTCCGATAGGGTTTCTGCCTGTTCTTCCGGCATTTCCGAGGCCTTCTCCTCCTCTGAATCGGATTCTTCACCGCTTTCTTCTGCTACCGTACCGGCATCGTTGTTCTCGGCTTCCTCCTCTTCCTGCACCACCTGGAAAGAAAAGAACGAAGCCGACTCGTTTTCCTTCTCCTCTTTTTGCAGTTCTTCTACACCGCCAGCCGGAATATCGGTCGTTTCGATGGAAACCTCTTCCTCTATATAGACAGTAGCTTCGACGCGATCGGCGTCATCGGCTATTACTATTTTTTCATTGGAAACCTGATCTGCTTCTGCTTTCCTGTCGGCCTTATCCTCGAAAAGGTCTTCATCGGGGTCGAAATCGAGTTCCTTGGTGAACAGATCATCCCCGAAAAGCGATTGTTGTATATCGTCGTATGACCTATCGGTCGTTTTCTTTTCAGTTACACGCACCGTTTTTTCCACGGTCACGGTATCATCTTCTTCCTGTACTACGGCGACCGTCTGTTCCACTGTGGTAACGGTCGTCTGAGTTACGGATTCGACGATCTCCGGCTGTTGTTGTACCGGGATATCTTCCTCCTCGTCTTCCGGAGTCTCTTCCGCAAGTGGTTCATCCCCGCACTGTTCCGATAGGGTTTCAGTCGGTTCGTCGGGCATTTCCGGGGCAAGGTCGTCATCCATCGGTTCCACGGCTTCCGGCTCCTGCACAGGCTCTTCCCCGTCCGTTTCCATAGACTGGCGGAGTTCTTCCACCAATCCTTCCGTATACCGGAGGACCGTCAGTTTTTCATAGAGCACGCGGGCATCCCCCTGCAGGGACGAAATTTCACCTTCGGGAGCCTCGAGTATTTTGCGGGCCAGTTCCCGTAATTCGTCGTACAACAGTGATTTCATTCGTAAACGGTATGATTTCGCAGCTTTTTTTCAACTTGGATAAATGTCACGTAAATATAGGCACTTTTATCCGGACTATCAACAATAAAGTCCCCCCTACAGGGGGGCTTCCCATAATTTTTTATTACATTTGTGACACTTAAAAATTTCTTTCAAAAAAAATATGACGACTCTGGCCATTTTATGGGACCCGTCCCAGGGCATAGACTTCGGATTCTATACCCTCCGTTTTTATTCGATGATGTGGTTTGCCGCATTCATCTGCGGAATATGGATCATGGCCAAGGTAGGACGGCGCGACGGCATCTCGGACGAGCAGCTCACTTCGATGCTTTTTTATGTGTTCTTCGGCACTTTGATCGGCGCCCGCCTGGGGCACTGTATCTTCTACGAATGGAGCTATTACAAAGACCATCTGCTGGAGATGATCCTCCCTTTCCAGTTCTCCCCATTCCGCCTTACGGGGTACGAAGGGCTGGCAAGTCACGGAGGAGCCGTAGGTATTGTGGTAGCTATGGTACTTTTCGCCCGGCACATCAAAAAACCGTTCCTGTGGGTAATGGACCGCCTGTGCATGGCGGTAGCTGCCGGAGGGGTGTTCATCCGCATCGGAAATTTTTTCAATTCGGAGATCATCGGCAAACCGACCGATTCTTCCTACGGGGTTATTTTCAAGCGCCTGGGCGAGGATTTCCCGCGCCATCCGGCCCAGTTGTACGAAGCGGCCGGGTATGCCATCCTTTTCTTCGTCCTTTGGGCGCTCTACAAAAAAGGATACGGCCAAAAGACCGGATTTTTGTTCGGGTTGTTTTTGATCGTCCTTTTCTCCATCCGTTTCGTGGTGGAATTCCTGAAAGAAAACCAGGAAGCCTTCGAGGACTCACTCCCACTGAATATGGGACAATTGCTGAGCCTGCCTTTCATCCTGGCCGGTATCGCCGTCCTGTGGTATTCCCTGAAAAAACGAACGACAAACATTAAAAATAAGTAGCTATGACTAAAAAGAGAAAACATTTTTGGCTCAGTGTGGCCGCCATTATCACAGTGGTCGCCTTCGTTATCTGGTATCTGGCGGTTTCTTTCTTTGCCGAAGAAGCCCCGGCTATCCAAGAAGAACAGGTAACCCACATCGATATCCCGTTCCAGGCGGACGGATCGGTGTTGATCCTCAATGCCGACGGGCAAGAACTCTACTCGGGCGAGATAGAGATCGCCTCGAGCGAACAAAAACGCGAACAGGGCCTTATGTACCGGGATTCGCTCGGGCAAAACCAAGGCATGCTCTTTATCTTCCCCCAGGCCGAAATACAGGCTTTCTGGATGAAGAACACCCGCATGCCGCTGGATATCATCTACATCGGACCCGACCAAAAGATCGTAAGCATCGCCGCGAATGCCCAACCATACGACGAAACAAGCCTGCCTTCCGAAGGGCCGGCTCAGTACGTATTGGAAATAGCCGGCGGATCGTGTGCCGAACTGGGCATAAGCACCGGGGATGTGGTTAGCTGGACTGAGATGTAATAAATTTCTTCTCGCTTGAAATTTGGCAGGGAAAAAAGTGTTTTTAGGCTGCAATTTAAAACCCTATAAAGAAAAAGCGGGCGGAAAATAAATTTCCGTCCGCTTCTTTCCTAACAAATAATCATAACAATTAACACTAAAAACGCTTTATTTTCTAAAACGTAATAAAAATGAAAACACTTTCCTAACGAGACAAAGATACTATCCCCTAATCTGAAAAAGTACGAAAGAAAAGTTATAGTTTGGTTAAAGACAATGCCTATTAATCCGGAGATACTAACCGCTGAATTCCAGCATTTTATGCGATCAGAGAAAGCGCAGGAGCTTCTGGCCGGCGGGGTGTTCAAAAGTCCTTTTAACGGCGTATCTCCCACAGAACTTGCCATTCAGATAAAAGGCTACCGAAAGGCTCTTTTAAAGCTTTCCCGGCTGGCAGCAGTAAAGGGGATCGTCTACCCGGCCGGAATACCCATGGAACAATGCTCCTCCGAAGAAACAGCCCAATATAAAGCCCCTATCGTGCCGCCCGGAAACCGCTGCGCAGACATTACCGGAGGATTCGGGTCGGATACGATGGCCCTGGCCGGGCGATTCACCCGGGTCGACTATTTTGAAACGAATGAGGATTTGGCATCGATAGCCGCCCATAATTTTCCAATAGCGGGCTACAAGAACATCTCCGTACACTTTGGCGACGGCGTACGGGCTATTTCCGAAGCAAACAACTCCTACGATTTGATATACGCCGACCCGGCACGGCGGGACGAGAACGCTTCCAGGGTATTTTCCGTAACGGATTGCACACCGGATATTTCCGCCGTAAAAGACGCCTTGCTCAGAAAAAGCCCTCGCCTGTTGGTCAAACTCTCGCCCATGCTGGATATTACGGCTACCTTACGGCTGTTCCCGGAGGCCACCCAAGTTCATGTGGTAAGCCTGAAGAACGAAGTCAAGGAATTGCTTTTTCTCCTGGAACGAAATCCGGCCACCCCGGTAACCCTTTATGTGGCCGACCTGTATCCAGGATGTGGGCCCCGGGTATTTTCCTGTCCCCTGTCCGAGGCAAACACTTCCATTACCCTGTCGGATATCCGGGCATACGTCTACGATCCCTCGGCGGCCCTGCGTAAAGCTGGTTTGGCCGATGCTTACTGTCATTCATTGGGACTGGAAAAAATTCATCCCCACACATCCCTGTATACTTCTGATCTTCTCCGGGATGATTTCCAGGGGCGGGTCTTCCGCGTCTGCAAACTGACGGACAGTAAAAACGCCGGAAAAGACATCCCGGACGGACGCGCCAGCGTGATCGCCCGCAACTACCCGGCGACAGCGGCTTCCCTGTCCAAAAAATACAAGCTGAAAGACAGCGATTTATATTTTCTCTTGGCTTTCCGGGACCGGGAAGATAAAAATACACTTGTCGTAGCGGAAAAGATTATTTTTTTATAACTTTGGAAACAACTTAATACTTTAAACTACAATGGAAAGTCTGTTCGTGTGGTATATATGGCTGGCCGTAGCCCTAATAACCCTTATCCTCGAAATACTCACCTCCGGATTTATCATCGGATGCTTTTCCGTAGGAGCCGTAGTCGCGGCTATCGTAGCCGCCGGGGGTGGAGGGACGAATGCCCAGCTAATCGTTTTTGCCGCCGTATCGGTGGGCGTGTTCGCTTTCATCCGACCGTTCGCCGTAAAATACCTGTTGCGCGCCAAGAATAAAGTAGCGACCAACAACGATGCGCTGATCGGACGCACAGGCCGTGTAGTGACAGCTATCGACAACGATAATATGCGGGGGGAAGTAAAAATAGACGGGGATATTTTCCCGGCGCGCTCGCATAACGGCCGTCCCATCGCTGCCGCCGCCGATGTAAAGATCGTTTCGCTGGACAGTATCACCGTGATCGTCAAACCGGCGGAAGAGAACCAATAAAAAACTGCAACCATTAAACATCAATAAATACCATGGACGGAATTACCGCGGGCACGATCGTGCTCATTATCCTCGCTATCCTGGTGATAGCCCTGCTGGCCAAAGGCATCCGCATTATCCAGCAATCGGAAGTTATGATTATCGAACGTCTGGGGCGCTATCATAAGACGCTTCATTCGGGTATCAATATCATTATCCCCATTATCGACCAGCCGCGCAGCATTCTGTGGCGCTATACGCAGGAAATCCCCGGCGCGGGCGTAGTAGTTCGCCACGTATCGAAAGAGCGGATAGACCTGCGCGAAACGGTGTACGATTTCCCGAAACAGAACGTGATCACCCGCGACAACATCGTCACGGAGATCAACGCCCTGATCTATTTCCAGATCATGGATCCGGTGCGCTCGGTCTACGAAATTTCCAACCTGCCGCAGGCCATCGAAAAACTGACACAAACCTCCCTGCGTAACGTGATCGGCGATCTGGACCTCGACCAAACGCTGACCTCGCGCGACACGATTAATTCCCGCCTGCGCGAAATACTCGACGAAGCCACCAATAAATGGGGCGTCAAGGTAAACCGTGTCGAACTGCAGGATATCAACCCGCCGCGCGACATCCGCGATGCGATGGAAAAACAGATGCGTGCCGAGCGCGACAAACGCGCGATGATCCTCGAAGCGGAGGGAGCCAAACAATCCCAAATACTCCACGCCGAAGGACAAATGGAAGCTCAGATCAAAAAAGCCGAAGGTAACAAGCAGGCCCAGATTCTCGAGGCCGAAGGACAGGCACAGGCCCGTATCGCCGTAGCCAGCGCCGAAGCGACCGCCATCGAGCGCGTAACCCACGCTTTGGGCAACGAAGGGGCTACAGACCCCGCCCAGTACCTGATCGCCATCCACTACCTCGAAACGTTTAACGCCTTCGCTGCCGGACAGGACAATAAGACCATTTACCTGCCGTACGAAGCAACAGCCGCCCTCGGTTCGCTGGGCGCGATCAAGAACCTTTTCGAAAAGGACGGCGTGCCAGCCCTGCCTGCAGCTGCAAAACCAGCCCCGAAACAGCAGGCCCAAAAGGCTCCAAAGAAAGAGGATAAATAATCCCCTGTAATTCTAACCCCGCAGAAAATCTGCGGGTTTTTTTTGCTAAATTTCACTCGTCGATATGTCTGTAGAATTCATAAAAATCTCCTCCCTTCACGACGTGGCTACGTTGGCCGAACTGGCCGGCAGTATCTGGCATGAGTATTTCGTGCAAATCATTTCCCAGGAGCAGATAGATTATATGGTGGAAAAGTTCCAAAGCGCCGGGGCTATCGCCGCCCAATTGCAGGACGGATACGAATACTATTTTATTCGAACCGACGGGGCGAATGCCGGGTACTTTGGCGTTAAACCGGGAGACGACGGCCGCCTGTTCCTCAGCAAGCTATACCTCAGCCGGGAATACCGGGGAAAAGGATTGTCTACCGCCGCATTCAATTACATGGAGAGCCTATGCCGGGACCGGGGCCTGACAGCCATCTGGCTCACCGTCAACCGGCATAACGACCATACGGTATCCGTATACCGCCACCGGGGTTTCCGGGTGATCGAAGAAAAAGTCGCCGATATCGGCCGGGGATTCGTGATGGACGATTTCATCATGGAGCTTCCCATAGCAAAATGAAAAGTCCTCTGTCCTTCAAAACCAAAAGGCCAGATGCATGAGCATCCGGCCTTTTGGTTTTGAAGTATCGTTGATCAATACCGGTCGTCATCGTCGTAACTGCCGCCGAAATCCTCGTCCCCGGCAAAGATATCGTCCCCACCGTCGGAATCTTCGTCCGCGAAATCATCGTCGTATTCCAACGCATCGGGATCGTCGATCTCTTCCATATCGCTGTCGGTGAATTCCGGGGTCGTACCATAGGAATAAGCTACCCGCGGGTACAGCACGCCTTCTTCCGGCTCCCGCAGGGATATCACCTCCACGTAGAAAGTCTTGATATTCATAAAATCGTAGGCGTACAGCATCCGCTGGTGCGTACCGGTCATGAATTCGCTGATCCGGTGGGCGCTCATCACCTTCGCTTTTTTATCCCCCTCGGAGAAATCGAACAGGGTGATCTCCTCTCCCTGGGCCCATTCTTCGTCCGACAGGTAGAACGAGGCCATTTCCCGGCCGTCCAGGCCGAAACTCTGTACGATCGCATTGTGGAAATCCTCCAACGTATTGTCCCCGTCTATCTCGATGTCCCGGAACACATCTTCCCGCACGTCGAGTATCACACGCATTCTGTATATCATAATCCTTTCTTTTTTTAATTTTGTACCCATCGGCAATGGATAAGGCAAATATAAGATATATTTCATAAATTGCTTTCCCGAGTATGTCAAAACAAACGGATACGGACGAAAAATACATGGCCCGCGCTATCGTGCTGGCTTACGAAGGATTGGGGGACACCTACCCCAACCCGGCCGTGGGATGCGTGATCGTCTCCGGCGGAGACATTATCGGGGAGGGATACCACCACCGGGCCGGCCAGCCGCACGCCGAAGTGAATGCCCTGGCATCCGTCAAGGACAAATCCCGCCTCGCCCACAGCACCCTGTACGTGACGCTGGAACCTTGCGCCCACCACGGCAAGACCCCTCCGTGCGCCGACAGGATCATTCACGAAGGTATTCCCCGCGTAGTGGTCAGCATACAAGACCCTTTCGCCCAAGTGAACGGACTGGGCCTGGAAAAAATGCGCGATGCCGGCATCGATGTGACCGTCGGCATATTGGAAGACGAATGCCGCGAACTGAACAAACGATTCTTCATTTTTCATCAAAAAAAACGACCCTATATTTTCCTCAAATGGGCGCAAACTTCGGACGGATTTATCGATACGCTCCGGGATTTGCCGGACACACACCCGCTGAAGATCACAGGAGAGGAGACCCAAAAATACGTCCACCGGATGCGGAGCCTCGAACAGGCCATCATGGTCGGTACCCGCACGGCCCTGCTGGACAATCCCCGGCTGGACGCCCGGCTGGCTGAAAAGAGAAGGGATCCCCTGCGGGTCGTCCTCGACAGGGACGGAAAAATTCCCACGGAATACCACCTGAAAGACGGAAGTATACCTACCCTCTTCTTTACGGCAGACGTCCGGCCGAAAGAAGGCTTTACAGAGTACATACCCCTTTCCCCATCCCGGGATACGATCGACCAGACACTGGAAGAATTGTACCGCCGGAACATTCAATCGCTGATCGTGGAAGGCGGCGCCGAATTGCTCGGCTCTTTCATCTCCCGGGGGCTATGGGATGAGGCCTACATTTTCACCGCACTGCAAACAATCGGGACCGGAGTAAAAGCCCCCGAACTCCCTGCAAACGCCCGGAAAATCCGTGAAGAAACAATAGGCCGCGACCGGTTGGACATTTTTAAAAACCCTGCCGTATGAGCGAGGAGCAGCACAAAGATACTTATCTCACCATAGCATCTCCCGCCGGGCAGCCGCCCGTTTATAAAGAGAAAGGGAGCAAATTTTTCGGATATGCTTTCCCGGTGGAAAACGTAGAACAGGTGCAGGAACACCTCCGGCAACTGCACAGCGAACACCATGCGGCCCGTCACATTTGCTATGCATACCGGCTGGGCCCACACGGGGACACTTTTCGGGCGAACGACGACGGGGAACCCTCCGGCACGGCAGGGCTTCCCATTTACAACCAACTGTTGTCTTTCGGGGTTACCGACACGCTGGTAACGGTCGTACGGTATTTCGGCGGTATATTGCTTGGTGCATCCGGGCTCGTAAGCGCCTACAAACAAGCCGCCCGCATGGCCCTGGAGGCCGTAAAGATCGAAGAGCGCATCATCTGCCCTGTCTCTTATACACATCTCCGAGCCCACGAGACTCGACGTCATCTC
>OWIO01000687.1_pt1 | contig 29708 bp, 21 predicted proteins | sample 1733011 | NCBI WGS metagenome assembly OWIO01 (sample SAMN05065779, study PRJEB22554) | human gut metagenome | biome: ENVO:2100002; feature: ENVO:00000062; material: ENVO:00002003 | host: Homo sapiens | place: USA | reverse complement strand
GTCTTGAAAACCGTTGAGCTGCAAGGCTCCGGGGGTTCGAATCCCTCTCTCTCCGCCAAGCTGATAAGCAAAATCAAGAAAACCCCTGTAAATTAGACGTTTACGGGGTTTTTGTTTCTCAGAGGTTGCATTAACACCATTTTTGAGGCCAAAACTAAGTAAGCGATGGCATGTTTAATGCTCTTAATAGGGATATAAGTAAGTGAAGAACAATTGTGAGGGACGGGAATAAAATACCGTTTGGGGCATAAAATCTCCATAGAAACCTTATAGTCAAGATAATTTTGCGGACCATATCCGCAATGGCAAAACATTTGCTATCTTTGCCTGGTAAACAATGCGAGTTCATTCTGATCTTTATCTTCTTTGCATTTCTCGGGCCTATCCCCGCCCGGTTCTTTCATCGTTGAAATCGACCTTTATAAGCTTTCTTTGTTTTGACGAATAAATGTCCGAATAGATTCGTGGCAGGCAGGATTGAATGTAGTTTACGTCAAAGATCGACGATTTTACGGGCTGAGATTATTTTATAGCAAACATGAAAGTATCTTGGATACACTTTTGAAGGCGATAGCGCTTATTTGCTGATAAAATACGGAGCGTAAAAGAAGTGGTTGGAAATCGGAAACCGGCTTCTTCCTTTTCAGGGCTGTGTTATGAACAACAATGGGCATCCTAATATTAAAAGTAATTGAATGGCAGAAACATTTAGAAAAAAAGAGAACGAAAAGAGAAAACAGGCTAAACGCCTCGAAAAACAGAAACGCAAAGAAGAACGCAAAGCGGAAGGTCCCCGATCGTTGGACGACATGATTGCTTATGTAGATGAAAACGGCAATATACTGGGTGTTCCGCCGGATCAGCAACAGAAAGAAGAGATTAAGTTGGAGGATATCGTTATTTCGACTCCCAAAAGGATAGATGTCGACCCCGAGCCGCTCAAAGGTCGGGTGGAATATTTCGACGAGAGAAAAGGATACGGCTTTATTAAGGAGTCGGAAACTTCGGAAAAATATTTCTTTCATGTTTCCAGCGCCCCACAAGATATTGCGGAAGGCAAAACCGTTTCTTTTGAAACGGAACGCGGCCCCCGGGGCATGAGTGCCGTGGGAATCACCATCATAAAATAAAAAATAGATTTAATTTACATAAAAACAAAAAAAATGAACATTTACATTTCAAACCTCAATTTTGCTACAAAGAACGACAGCTTACAGGATTTATTCGCTCAATATGGAGAAGTATCTTCGGCTAATATTATTACGGATCGTGAAACCGGCCGTTCGCGCGGGTTCGGTTTTGTAGAAATGCCCAACGATTCGGAAGGCCAGCAGGCGATTGATTCGTTGAACGATACGGAATTCGAAGGCAAAACCATCACGGTAAACGTAGCTCGCCCAAAGACGGAAAGAAGCGGAAGCTTTGGCCGGGGCAATAGCCGCGGCGGGGGCTACCGCAGCAATCGGTATTAAACCAAAGCAAGCACAAAAAGGGGAGGCATTAGCCTCCCCTTTTTGGTGAAGAAAAGGCCGAAAGATAATTTGTTTCGCGTTCTGTCTTTTCTGTTCGGAAAGACAGTATTAAATTTGTTTTTGATAAGAATAAGTTTTTAAGCGAAACATGCAAAATGACAACCATTAAGCCTGTTCTCAATGGCCGACCTTGCAAGGACGGGCGTTATACTTTGATCATACAAATTATCCACCGACGCAAGAGAGGTGTGATATTTACCCCGCATCATATCTTGAGGGAAGAATTTGACCCCCAAAAAAAGATTGTTATCGCCCTCCAAAAAACGCGGTACAATAAGGATCGGGTACGCGGCATCAATGAAGATATTGCAGCCCGAATCCGGGATTTAAGAAGTATAGTCGGGCAGTGGGAAAATACGGGCCGTCAGTTTACTCCGAAAGACATCACTTCATCTTATCATAAACGGAGCGATAACCGTAATGTCGATACTTATGTTCAGAATTTGTGTGAAGAATTGGGGCAGGAGGGCCGGCATGGGACTGCGGGAAATTACCGTTCGGCCCTTTCGGTGTTTCGGAAGTTTGCAGGAACCGATCAATACCGGTTCGATGAATTGACATCAATCCGATTGGCCGAATTTGAAAAATATTTGAAATGTATACCTGTGCAGCGCAATACGATCACTTTTTATATGCGGGTTTTGCGTTCTGTCTACAATAAGGCCCTTCGCGCGGGATTGGTAAATCAAAAAGAAAATCCCTTTGAGAATGTTTCATTTCGTATGGATAAGACCCGAAAACTAGCCGTCGGGGCCGAGGTTTTAAAAAAAGTGGCCGAGGTGGATTTTTGCGGGCACGGCCATTTGGCGGAAGCCCGCGATTTGTTCATGTTCAGTTTTTATACACGGGGGATGTCGTTCGTGGATATGGCTTACTTGCAAAGGGATGCTATATGTGATGGGGTTATTCACTACAAACGGCGGAAAACCGGCCAACTTTTTACCGTACGAATAATTCCTGCTTTGAAGCCGATAATCGATCGTTATTCTCATTGCGCGCCTTGGATGCTTCCTGTAATGGGAGGGAGCTGCCTTTCATGGGCAGAAGCCGATTTTCACTTGTCGCCACATGAAAATCCCGGGCGTTTGCATAAAAGGTACAAACAGGCTCTTTCCCGGTATTTGTTTCATTTGGGGGAGGTCTCGGAAATGCTTAAAACCGGAAAAAAACTCACGTTCAACGTGGCGCGCCATTCCTGGGCTTCCCTGGCCCGTACCCGGGGAATCCCAGTTTCCATTATCAGTGAAGGATTAGGGCATACATCCGAAAAAACGACCGGTATTTATCTCGATGAGCTGGATGCCCGGGAATTAGATCGGGCCAATGAGCTGGTAACCAGATTATGAACAGGTATGCAAAGAGTGGTGTTTTTTGGGTTTATTTTATCGGAATTTAAAACCAAAATTGAGTATTTTTGGCGCCAGGAACCGGATTCTTTTCCAAAAAGAATTTATGCATGGTTCGTGTATACCAGTGAGGGTCTTCCCTCCTGTCATTGGTGCAAAAATAGAGATTATTTTTTTCGAGGGATTTTTCCGACTATGCGTTTTTGATTGTATTTTTTATCATTCTGATCATTCCTTATTTTTTTTCGGCAAATTTACCCCTTCCAGTGCCAAGCGGGACATTACTTGCTTAGGAGCTCCCCCAAAATTAGCTTTAAAAAAACGGGTCAGGACAGATTGGTTTGGAAAGCAAAAAGTAGTCATAATATCCTTGATATCGGTCATCCCATACCGGATTGCGTATTCTATTTCACCTGCCTTGCGCTTCACCATCCAGGACGAGACGGAACAATGGAAAACTTTAGTGAATTTGAGCGTAAAAGCACTTTTACTCATGTGAGCCATTCGGGAAAGATCTTCTACTCCTCGTGCTCTTGTATAATTTGAAAGCACGAATGCTTTGAAGTCGTCTTTGGGACGTATGATCGACCGGAAAAAGCTTATCAATTGCGGTAATTCGTAACAAGTCCGCATTTTCATAAACAGCTCAATGAGCATCAATGCATGGTAACAGGGGTTTTCCAGCAATTGAGAGGATTGGAAAATATTTGCCAAATGGCTCCCGACCAAAGGCTCGATCTTTAAAATGGGAACACCGCTGCTCATCGATCGAAAATCGGATTCTGTAGCCATACTGCTTAGGCAATCATGCCCACATAATACCATTCGCCGGACAAAATCCAAACGGATTACACGAGCAAAATCGACTGCTTGAAGAGATTTAGCTCCCGTCTTTTCATAGAAATAACATTCTCCTGCTTGAAGTAGCTTATTGTCTCCATTTTGCATATGGATTTTCAAAGATCCTTCTATCAGAAAAAAAATATGGGACCCTTCCGTGTCCAAACCGGGAGTGGATTCTCCAACTGCCATCCGGAATTCCTGGAAACGAACCAGATTATCCGGTTTGCTCATCCCGCATTGGTCACAATTGACCGGGCATATCCCGGGAAAATAACCCGGATATCCTATCTTAAGAACAGTTTGCTTCATCATAATCTCCCAAATAATAAGTTTATGATATTGTTTATCAAGATATTATTATGATTTGTTTACGCATAATGCCTCTTATTGCGTAGGAATAAGCGCTCTTTTTTATGAAATAAATTGTAATTGCCTGACTTTAATTGATATATATTTAGCTGTGTTTTTCAAATTCTTTTTGGAAAAGAATTTAAGACAACAAAGCCTGTTTCCAGCCAGGGACCGAGGAAAAGCTGGTTTCAGGGGGCGAGTAGATTTATAGAGAATAGAATTATGATCAATGACGGAAGAGGCCGCATGCTATGACAAAGGGATTTTAAGAGGCTTCTGACAAAAAACTCCCATTCTGGAAGACCTTCTTTCAATGCCGTTCCTTTCTTTTAGGGCGGCGGGTCGGTAAAACAATTCAAAAGACAAGTATTTCCAATGACGATCAAGAAAATAGCTCTGCTGTTGATATTGGCTTTTGTGGGTATGATACCTACTGTCTGGGGGCAACAGGTAACTGTAAAGACCAATGTGGTTTACGGCGCCTACACTTATACCCCGAATCTTGGGCTGGAATTCGGATTGGGGCATAAAAGTACACTCGATCTCGGCGCCGGGTACAATTTTTGGAAAAAAGACGGCACTGCAGACAATAACAAAAAGTTGGTACACTGGCTCGCCCAAGCCGAATATAGGTATTGGACCTGCCAGAAGTTCAATGGGCATTTTTTCGGAATACACGCGCTGGGTACTCAATACAATATTTCTCAGCACGAACTGCCCCTGCTTTTCGGGAAAGGGTCTAAAGACTACCGTTTCCAGGGATGGGGTGCCGGCGGGGGAATTTCGTACGGTTACCAGTGGATATTGGGAAAACGGTGGAATCTCGAAGCGAATATCGGTGTGGGTTATGTCTATTTGCAGTACGATAAATACGAATGCAAAAAGTGCGGGACAAAACTGGGCAGTGAGAACCGGAACTATTTCGGCCCGACCAAAGCCGGGATATCTCTGATATATATTATCAAATGAGCGGAAAGATGAAACGAAAGAAGACATACATCCTGTTTATCCTGTCGGCGTTGGTCGCTTTGCCGGCCTTTGCCCAGCAAAAAGAGTATTCCGGGCGAATCGGTATCACGCCGTTGGCCTTGGAGCAGCGTGGGGATTCTCTCCATGTGAAAATATTGTATGACATCAGCGGGGTGAATGTGGATTCGCGCCGTTCGATCAGTCTTATTCCGGTACTGGCCGCTGCCGACCGGCGAAAAGAATTGCCGGAAGTTACGGTCAAAGGCCGCAATAATTACAAAGCCTGGAAACGCGAGATAGCCCTGATGGGAAAACAGCAGCGTTCCCGGTACAAAGCTAATGGCCCTTATGCCGTGGTAAAAGGATACCCCTCCGGAGGCGATAAACAGATTGCATACGAGAAGACCATTTTTTACGAGCCTTGGATGGAATCGGCCGGACTGGATATGCGGGAATCTCTCTGCGGCTGCGGAGGGGCGCCCCGGGTGCTGGATATATTCCGGGTCGCCGATCGGGTTTCGCTCGAACAGAAAGAGCTGATACCTTATCTGGCCTATATACAACCGGTGTCGGAGGCTGTAAAGGAACGCGCGGCGGAGGCTGAATTGTTCCTGAATTTCCCGGTATCGGATATCCGAATCTACCCGGATTATATGTCCAATTCCGCCGAGTTGCAAAAGGCTACCGCCCTGATCGCCGAATTGAAGGACAATCCCGATCTACAGGTGCGTAAGATACATGTGGTCGGATACGCTTCCCCGGAGGGGACTTTGGCCAACAACCAAAGACTTTCCGAAGGCCGTGCTCGTGCCCTGGCCGATTACCTGATGCCATCGTTCGGTTATCCGGCATCGATCTACCACGTGGAGTTCGGCGGGGAGAACTGGGGCGATTTGGAGAAAATAGTGGAGACTTTGGATGTGCCTTGGAAAGCACAAGTACTGAATATTATCCGGAACGTTCCCAACGAGATCGACTACAAAACCAATACCAGCCGGAAAAAGCAGTTGATGGACCTGAAGAACGGAGAACCGTACCGGTATCTGTACAAGGAATTTTATCCGTCCCTGCGCAAGGCCGTTTGCCGGGTCGATTACCAGGTGCAGGCTTTCGACGTGAATAAAGCAAAAGAATTGATCGGGACGCGTCCGCAGGATTTGAGTCTCAACGAAATGTACCTGGTGGCCAACCAGTACAAGAGCGGTACTCCGCAATTCGTCGAAGTGTTCGAAACGGCAGTGAAAATGTTCCCGGACGACCCCGTAGCCAATCTCAACGCGGCCAACGCAGCGTTGGAGCGCCGGGATACGGTTTCTGCCGAAAAATACCTGGAACGGATAAAAGCGGCCGACCGGACACCCCAGTGGGATAATGCCATGGGTGTACTGGAGGCTCTGAAAGGCAATTATGATTCTGCTGCGAATTATCTGAAATCGGCTTCCCAGGCAGGGGTCGGCGCAGCGGCTGAAAACCTCCGGCAAATTGTCCGGTAAAAAGAAAGCTTGCACAATCTATGATAAAAAATTAAAAAACCGATAAGCATGAAAAGACTGATTTTGATGGCCTTTGCAGCCATGGCAATGTTCTCTTGCCAGAAAGAGAATTCAGGGCCCAATGCATCCGACAAGGCGTCGGTGGCCAACATCAAGATAAATGTCAACCGCGTGATCACCCGCGATATAGAAGGCGGGCATCCCGGCGCGGCCGACAATACCACAACGGTCAACCCCAAGATATTTGCCGTAACGGTGATCTCGTACAATGAATACGGCGCCGAGATTGGACGTACCGACCTGAGCACCGGCGAGATCAAAGATGCTCTCTTCGGAAATTACCGGGATAGCGACGGCAATGCGGGAAGCAATACCACAGCAAATGATGCTAAGGGTGTTTCGGTCGGACTGCCGGTAGGGGCCACCAAGGTGGATGTGATCCTCAACTGCCCGACTCCCGATCACAAAGCGGTGACCAATATCAATTATTTCAATTACCGCGACAATACGAACGGTTCGGGCGATGCTTATGCGAACGGGGATGACAATCTCGACCGGGTTTACCTGGTGACCGATAATTACGGTTCCGGGGTCGAATTGAAAGGGAACGAGACTCCCGGTACGACCAATCAGGATGTTCCGTCCTATACGGTCGCTTTCAAAGTACGTCCTTATATGGCGCGCATGGAAGTGTTCGGAGGCATTAATGTGGCCGATTATGCGGTCTGGATCGACTACTACAATAACCATTGGAGCACGATGAGCCTTACCGACTACCTGGCAGCCACGAAGGAACAGGAGTCCGATGCCGACGACAAGGGCAATTATAAATACGGCACCCGGGGTACGGGTACCCTGGAAGACGGCGGCAATGGCTTTGACAAGAACACCGTCTATATTTCCGAATACTATTGGCATAAGACCTCCGGCAGCGTGGGGGTCCCCCAACCGCGTACCGGCAAATATCCTGCCGGCAATACGTTCGATACGGAAGCCGATATAGACGATCCTTCCACTCCCGGCGAAGGTTGGGTGCCGAATCCCTATTACGATGCAGCCAAGCAGGTCAGATGGCTTCCCAACCGCTTCTATGCCGTCGATGTGGAGGAGATATTCATCAACAATATCAAAGTGCGCGATATCACGTACGATCCTTACCTGCACCCGTGGCCCGGCAGCCAGTCGGCCGTTTACTGGACCAACTGGTACAATGCGTTCCACACCGCAGGCTGGCATACGGCCGGCACTTCGGCCAGCAATACGTTCCTGTGCATGGGGAACATGTGGGACCGTATTGCCTCTTCCAAATCGGTACAGAGCATTGCTTTCCCGGCATTGAATGGGACCGATCATATGGACGTGATTACCGGCAAGGCGGAAGTGATCGCAGGGAAGTCCAAATTCTATTCCACTCAGCGCAACCTGGGTGTCGAGGATGCAAAGGCAGCTGCTTACCAGATCTATCCCCAGGCCAAGAAATCGGCTACCGGCGCCAACGATAAGGATAAACTGATGACCGAGATGCCCCATATCGTCCTCAAGGTGAAAGCTTACGACAATGCTACCGATTACGCGGCCGGCAAATACGTAGCCTCCAAGGAATTCATTACCGTTAAGCTGTTCTCCCAGGAACAGGAAGGCAAAGGCAGCTACCTCACCACCTTCGAGAAAGGGAATATCTACCGTTTCAACCTGAACGATTTGCTTTATTCGTTCATCGGCAACGTACCGGTTCCGGGAGGGAGACACCCCGGAGACGTACAGCCTACCGACCCGGTAGACCCGGATCCCGAAATGCCGGGCGCCGAATTGATCGTAAAAGTTCAGGTATTGCCTTGGACGGTCCAGAATATGTATCCGGTCATTTAATGACCGAAACGTCCGTCCCAGGGAGATCCTGGGGCGGATGCCTAATGCCGGCCTGGGGGAAAGGATCTGTGGAAAAGAACGGCCGGTTTTTAATGAGTTCGATTTGCGGAGGATGATAGTGTCTGACGCATTAATTACAGCATTCAGGCTATGTTCAGAAAGAGTTTTTTCGCCCTTCTGTCGTTCGGGGCATTGCTGGCCCTGCAGGGTTGCATAAAGGAGGATGTCGCGGATTGCCCGGGGGTGTTCCAAGGCGTAGTGTTGAAATACCGCTTCGACCTCAATATGGACTACGCCGACCGGCTGGGAGACCGGGTAGCGTATCTTCAGGCCTATATTTTTGACGCGAACGGCGTGCTTTTCGACACGTTGAAGCCTCCTGCCAAAACAGAAATAGCCAACGGTTACCAGCGGCAGGTCGACCTCGCCCCGGGCACGTATACCGTCCTCACCTGGGCGGGTGACGAAGAGGTCCTCAAAACGTTCTGCATCGCCCATGAGAACGACATTACCAACGAAGAATCGTGCGGGGCTGTCATCGGGCAGACCCGGCTGGAAGACCTGCGGATGTTCCTGAAATATACCGGCGGACTGACCGACGACTCGGTGGCTTCTCCTTGTGCGTGCCCGTTCAACGACCTGTTCCATGGTTTGGTACGCAGCGTAACGGTAAAAGCAGGGGAATATACCGAAGTGCCCACGGCATTGGTCAAAAACACGAACGTCATCCGGATCATCGTATCCGGCCTTTCAAGCCTGACACCCGTCGGCCGTGCGGCGGAAGAAAGTGATTTCGACATCCGCATTTCCGGGCGCAACGGGCATTACAAATACGACAACCTGGTCGGGGAATTCGCTGCCCGGATGGAATATACGCCTTTCGGTTTTTCGGTCGAAGGGGATGCCTTTAAAGGGGAAGTAAAGACCATGCGCCTGATGTGCCCCCGGACGGACCCGTTCTCCAACGCTTTGCTGAGTCTCGATGTGGTCTATAAACCGTCCAACCTGGTGATATGCCAGGGATTGGATGTCGTAGGCACTATCCTGCAGGCAAAGATTCCGGCCCGGGATTCCGAGGGCCATATTATTACCGACAACGACGGAGACCCTGTTATGGAACTGCCCACATTGGAATACCTCGACCGGCAGGATCATTTCGACATTGAATTCAAGGCCGAAAAAACATCCGGAGGTCAATTGACTTTCACGGTCTATGTGGACGGATGGAAAGTGACGAACATTTACCCTGTTTCCTGAATTAAGGAAAGAAGTATATGAAAATGCACTGCGTTATACGAAAACGGTTTGCTGCGCTGGTGTTTTCCCCGCTGTTATTGCTGGCGGGTGGGTGCCAGAAAGAATCCGCCGGACTCGATCCGAATGGAGCGGACGGCGCTTTGGTGATCTCGGCAAAGGCTTCCGAGCCGGGTACGGATGCGGAGAATGCGATCCGTACGCTCCGCCTTTTTGTCTTTTCGACCGATGACGGCACGATGCTTTTAAACAAGATGTACAAGACGGCGGATGCCGCGGCAGATGTCCCGCAGGGTTCTTATACCTATTTTGTCAATCAGGGAGGGGCTTACCGCATTTCCGAGATGTTGCCCAAACAAAGTATAAACGTGATGCTCCTGGCCAACGAAACGGCGGCCATGGATGGCGACTACACGATGGACCAGGTGCGGGATTTCCAGCTTCGGTATTACAACCAGTATGGCAGCACCGATGTGATGGATGTAAAGATTACCGGTACGGATAATGGCGCGGACAATAGAGGGTATGTCCCGATGTTCACCGAAACCGGGGAACTTTCCCTGTTCCAATGGAACGCAGGGAACGGGCGGATTGTCGATATGCCGCTGAAAAGAAACCTGGCCAAAGTGACCCTGAAACTCGAAGCCGGGGCGATAAACGATCCGGCATTTCAGGTCGGCCGGGATAAGATCACAATAAAGAGCGCTTCGGTCGTGCGTATACCCCAGTTCAGTTATGTGGGAGATGTATCGCTGACTTACGCCGGACCGCTGGTCTCTTCGGCGACCAAAACCTTTTCCCAACCCATCGAAACGGACGGAACGACGACCGGACAGGCTACCGACCCGTTGACTTTTTACATTCCGGAATACGTTATCGCGCAGAATTATGTCGATAATGGGCAGTATACCTACATACAGGTCAATGCCGAATACTACTCCGCCGATACGGGCGAGACGATCAGCAGCGTGTACAAGATACCGCTGGGTAACGGCGTGAATAAGCTTTACGACGCCTCCGCCCCGTCCGACCTGAAAGACCTTACCCGGGAGGATTTCGTCGTGTCCCGCAATACTCTGTATAATGTGCAAGCCACGGTTTCTTCCAAAGGGACGCTGCAGGTGTTCCAGGTCGTGGTGGGCATAGAGCCCTGGACGGCCGGGGAGGATGTGAACGTGGATTCCGATACTCCGCTTCTCAACGTGTCGAACCTGGCGGCGGATATGTCCACTTCCAAAGTCCGGGTGTATTTCTGGACCAACCAGGCCAATCCTTATATCGAGGCCGCCGGTAAAAAGAACGCCACGGCAGATTTCGATGTGAATACCGTTTTCAGCGACCTTAGCGGAACAGCCGGTGCGAATACGGGCAATTTTCATATCTATGCCGCAGGGGAAGACAAACAATATCCTTATAACGGGTATATCGACCTCCGGTTTGCCGATGCGGCTACCTATAGCGGCGATTCCGATATATATACTCTCACGCTCAATGCAGGGGGGCTCCGCCGGAGTATCTCTGTGCAAGCCAATCCGGTGATGGGCACGATCATATTCGATGCCAACGGCGGGACGACTGCCGACGGTACGGGAGTCGTTGTCCATTCGGTGAAATACGGCGAGTTAGGCGGCAATGCGCTGGTCGGTTCGACACTCTCCGTGGCGGATCCGCAGGGACAATTCACTGCCCCGGCCGGGAAATCTTTCCTCTACTGGAGCTATTCCAAGACGGGTGTGCCTGCGGTGAACGCTCCTATCCCGGGGTCGTGCGAGGTGGTGCCTACCGGAACTACGACGACCGTTTATGCGATCTGGAACTGATCCTTTGACGACAAGCGGAGCATTTATGAAGAACATGGAAAAGAAAATAAAGCGATCGGTCCTTTTCCCCGGCGTCCTGGCCATCCTGGTCTTGCTGTGCGGATCGTGCATGAAAGAACCGTTCCGCCCCGAAGGGACGGACGGCGTCAACTTGCGGCTGAGTTTGGTCACCGCCGATGAAAAAGTGGTCGATACCCGCAGCGGGACGGACGATGCCATCAGTAATGTATATGTTTTGGTTTTCAACGGAAATACGGACGATGCCAAAATTATCGACTGGGCCGAGGGGACGACGCTGGGCGAGCATACGTATTATGCAGCCCTGAAGGATGCGACTACCTCCGGATATGTGTATATCCTGGCCAATGTCGCTACCAATATCGCCGGAGGGACCGATCTGAGCAAACTTTCCACTCTGGGCGAGGTCCGCTCGAAACTCATCGTGCAACTGCGCAGGGACGCCGGCGGAAATATCATCGAGGATCCCAATTATTCGCCGATGACTTCCCCTCTGTTGGATTATTCCGGTGCCAATGCCCTGAAAACGGCCGGGGAAGTGGCCGTCACCCTCAAACGCGCCACGGCGCGGGTTACGGTGGTAAACGGTACCGGCGACACAAAATTCTCCCTGCAAGGAGCCAATATGGGGAATGCCCCCTCCAAAGGGTATGTATTCGAGAATATAGGCAGTATTACCGATGCGGCCGACCTGGGGCATTATGCAGGGCTGGTTTCCGGTACGGCCTATTCGCTGGACAACATGATGCGCGGAATGTCTTCCGCCGATCCGTTGACTACCGAGCCCTTGTATGTATTCGAATCGCCCCAGGCGAACCAATCTTTTGTCATCGTCAAATGCACATACCGGGGTGTGACGGGTTACCACCGGCTCGACCTGTGGGACGGCAAGGATTTTCTGGACGTCAAACGGAACTATAAATACGTTATCACCGTCCGCAAAATAGCCACCGCAGGGTACGCTACTGCCCGGCAGGCGATGGACGGCAAGCCGACGAACCGCGATATCAACTACGATATTACGGTGACCGATCCTTTCTCGCACGATATCGTCACCAACGGCGAGCAGTACCTCGGGGTGTCCAACAGCAGCCTTGTCGTATACCGTACGGGCGCTCTTTCCAATGTTTTGGCCACAGTGCTCAATTATACCATTCCCACCGACATCGTCTGGAGCCCGGGATCGATCACGGCTGTGGGCGACGGATTGACCTTTTCGGGCGGAGCGAAATCGATGCCCCTTTCGGTGGCTTCGACTACCGATATGCAGGTGAACGTGAATTTCACCGAGAAATTTACGTCCGGATCCCTTGTGATACACATCGGCGATTTGAGTAAAGTGATACAGATCACCCGTCACCCCAACCTGGGTGCCGTCGCGGACGAAATGGTATTCCCCCATGCCGGTCTGGGCGACCGGAGCACGGGCGGGGATATAAAGAGCAGCATCCGTTTTTCCGGTACCTCGGGCGTCTATCCCCAGGTGGCTACCTCCGAAGACCTGTTCGACAACGAGGCATCGGATACCCTCTATGCGCATATTACGGCCAATATCGGGTATAAGGACAACGTTTCGGAACGCTCCGGCGAGTTTTATGTGACCAGCGCGCAGGACGAAGGCCGCACCAAAGTGACGTTCTACCAGGAAAAGATGGACGTCTATACCCAGTTGGTGCAGTTACGTCCTTATACATACGTAGGCGTTTACTACCGGGCCGACCAGACGGCCGAGCGCATCATCCGTATCAAACCCCTGAAGGTCGATCCTTCGGCCATCTGGTCGGCCGTGGTGGTGGTCGGGCAGGATTTCATCGAACTCGATACCCACGACAGCAAAGATCCGGGCATTCATTCGGCCTATCCTTACGGATACGACGAATCCGATCCGGACAATACGAGCAAATACGACAACGCCCAGTGGACCAGCGATGCCGACGTCGAGGCCAACTGCCAGTTTACCCGTGCCCAGAAAGGCAAATCGGTCGTTTCCGGCAAGGGGGACAAGATATTTTTCCGCGTGGGGCTGAAAAGCCAGCTGGCTACGGGTGCGGCGGCCCTGACGGCGCAGCCCCGGTACGGACTTATCGCCTTGATACACCAGCACGGCACCCACTTGATCTACGTCCGCCAGGGCGAATGCGAGGACTACCTGATGCGCCAGAGCGACCCGATCGACGAATTCAGCGTCAACCGGGGCCTGGCCGTCAAAATGCTGCCGTACAACATAACAGTGCCGCCCGACAAAATGAGCCTCAAACAATACGACGTCCCGGTGAACGGGGGCGCGCTGACCCAATATCCTTCGCAGGGCGGGTATATCTTCCAGGGGACTTCCCGGCGGGCGTATTACCCGGTAGGCAAAGCCAGCGACGCCGGCTGGAAAAATAATTCGAACATAAATACGGGAGGAACGGAAGTCTGCCCGCCGGGGTACCGCCGTCCCGCCGATGGGCCTACCGGTACTTCGGGCGAGGTGTTGAAATCGGAAATGCGCCAGTCTTTTTGGTTGAAGCCTAAGAACGGTAAAGCGCAGTCCAACTACGACAATATGTTGCGCGGTTATCTGGCGGACGGGTATTTCGACCGGCGTCCCATCCGCGTGCCCAATACGCAGGGGCATACCGACGAGGGGCAGGATGTGTATAGCCAGGAACCCGCTTTTACGATCGGATCGACCACTTACGGCCCGTTCACGGTACCCACCATGGTGGGGGAAGGGGCGGAAGTGGCCTTTGCCGGGATGTTGTTGTACAACCCTTATACGTACGCGTCCGTTTTTGTGCCGGGCACCGGCTCGCGTTTCGGCCAGTTTTCCTTCGGGGCCTTGGAAGAAGGGCGCCTGATCGGCACGGGGGCGCAGTCCAACCTGTGGACGAGTACTATTAGCGGCGGTAGTATGTGGTATCTGGCTACGGGGTATTATCTGAGTTCATCGGGTTCAGGCTCCTCGTTCGTGTTCGACAATTACCAGTCGATTCCGGGTATGGAGGGCTTCTCCGTCCGCTGTGTACGGGATATTTAAGTTTAGTTGTCCGGTCTGAAAAATGTCCGGTTAGTGTAGGATATTGATAGTTTTTTCCGGGGCCTTCGTGGCCCCGGATTTTTGGATAGGGACAACAGGGGGCTGTGCCCTGTTTATTTATAAAAGTTTGCCGCCCAGCAGCAGGGCCGCTACCGAGAAGTAGATGATCAGTCCGGTGACGTCCACCAGCGTGGCGACGAACGGGGCGGAGGCGGTGGCCGGGTCGAGCCCCATTTTTTTGAGGATCAGGGGGATCATCGATCCGGAAAGCGTACCCCACAGGACGATGAGTACCAGCGATACCGATACACTCAGTCCTACCCACGCCCAGTATTCTCCGTAATCGTACAGGCCCGTCTGCTGCCAGATAAGGATGCGGACAAAACCGATGGCTCCCAGGATAGCCCCGAGCAACAGCCCGGAGAAGATTTCCTTCCGCATGACGTACCACCAGTTGCTCAGTTTTAGTTCGTCCAGGGCGAGGGAACGGATGATAAGACTGGCCGCCTGCGAGCCGGAGTTACCCCCGCTGGAGATGATCAGCGGGACGAACAGGGCCAGCACCACCGCTTGGGCGATTTCTTCGTCAAAATGTCCCATCGCCGATGCGGTGAGCATTTCCCCCAGGAAAAGGATGACCAGCCAGCCGGCGCGTTTTTTCACCATCTCCAGCAGGGGCGTTTTCGTATAGGACAGGTCGAGTTCTTCGGTACCACCGAATTTCTGGATATCCTCCGTGTCGCGGGCGTTGATCTGGTCCAGGATGTCGTCGAAGGTGACGATGCCCACCAGCGTGCCGTTGTCCGAAACGATGGGCAGGGCGTCGCGGTCGTATTTGTTGAAGAATTCGAAAGAATCTTCGATGGAGGTCTGGGTCTTTATGGCGATAAAATTGCCGTCTGTCAGGTCGCGGATCAGGGTATCCTCATCGGCCAGCAGCAACTGCCCGATCCGAAGGTCGTCGATCAGTTTGTTGTCCTGGTCCACTACGTACACATAGTTCAGCGTCTCGGCCTTTTTTCCGTATTTTTTGATGTGGTCGTACACCTTGCGCACGTTCCACTGCGGCCTCACCTGGATATAAAGAGGGGTCATCAGGCGGGCGATGCTGTCGGGCTGGTAGCCGATCAGGTTCAGGGCCATTTCCTTCTGCTCCTTGTTCAGCAGGTTGATGCAGTGCTTGATCAGGTTGTCCGGGAAATCCGTAAACAGGGCGGTGCGGTCGTCCGGGTCGAGGTTGTTCAGGATCTCGGCCAGTTCCCGGTTGCCCAGGCTTTTGGCCAGGTCTTCCTGCACCGGCATTTCCAGGTAGGGGAATACTTCCGCTTTTTCCTTGCCGGGGAGCATCAGGAATGCGATATCTCGCTCCTTTTCGCTCAGCGAGGAGATTTCTTCCGCGATATCGGCCGGGTGTCTCGATACGATGTCTTCCATGGCGGACATTTTGTTTTGGGTTCCACTTTCCTTTGTCCTTATATCCCGCCCCGGCGGACGGATGAGGAGGCCGGATGCGAAAAGGGCATCCGGAAGGCGCGGTGCAAAGGTCGGGATTTTTTTCCGGAGGGCGGCTAAAAACCGTCCCGGATGGCAGGGATTAATTTTACCGACCGCTCGATACCGATCTGATCGATAAAATATTCGTCGTGCGAGACTACGAGCAGCGTCCCTCCGTATTCCCGTACCACCCGGGTGAGGATCTCGGTATTGCGGATGTCCAGGTTGTTGGTCGGCTCGTCCAGGATGAACATTTCGGGCGTGTCGGCCCGGACCATCAGACAGCACAGAGCGAGGCGCATTTTTTCCCCGCCGCTCAGTTGCCGGCACGGTTTGTCCCAGGTTTCTTTCCGGAACAGGAAGCGGTTGAGGATCGTTTTCAGTTCGTGTTCTTCCATTTCCCCGTTGAACACCCGTGCCTGTTCGAATACGGAAAGGTCGTCCCGTACGATCGAGTAATCCTGGTCAAGGTATATGTAGCTGAACCCGGCACGCTGTACGGTTCCTGAAGACGGGGCTAATTCCCCGGAAAGGATCTTCAGCAGGGATGTTTTCCCGCTGCCGTTGGCCCCTTCGACCCGGATGCGCTCGCCGCTGCGGATTTTAATGTCCAGAGGTTCGGCCCATAGAGGGTTATGTCCAAAACCCTGGTTGACGGCCTGCGTTTCCACGAGGGTTTTCCCTTTATGGGCATCCGGGGTATGGAAATCGACCTTTATGGCCCGGTCTTGCGGGAGTGAGCGGCGAATACCGCTTGCCTGTACTGCGAGAGATTCGATCTTTTGACTATGGATGTCCCGGAGTTTGGAGGCGCTTCTTTCGGCGCTGTTTTTCAGGGTGCCCATTGCCATTTTACCCAGCCCTTGCTTTTCGACTTGCTTTTTTCCCCGGACTTCGTGTTTTTCTTTCCGCCGGGCCGCTTCCCGGGCCATTTTTTGGGCCGCCCGGAGTTGCTTTTCCTTCTCGTCCAGATGGGATTGCAGGGCATCCGTTTCCCGGTCTTTCGCGTCTTTGTACGCCTGGTAATTTCCCGGATAAAAGGAAATGCCTCCGGGGCCTATCTCGTACATCGCCGACAACCGGTTTAGCAGGGTCCGGTCGTGGCTCACCGCCAGAATGGTAGCCGGTGAGTTTTCGAAAAGCCGATGGAGCTGTTCCCGGCTGGCGGTGTCCAAGTGATTGGTCGGTTCGTCCATCAGTACGATATCCGGGTTGTGCAGGGAGATCCCCGCCAGAAATACGCGGGTCTTCTCTCCGCCGCTGAGGGAGCCCATTAACCGGTCTGTGGGGATTGTTTCCAGGTCCCATTCCGAGAGGGCCGCGGCCATCCGTTCTTCGATGTTCCAGTCGTCCCCCAGGGTGGAAAAATGCGTCTCCGAGGTTTCCCCTGAAAGAATGGCATGCAGGGCCCGGATTTTTTGGGCCACACCCAAGGCCTGGGCGATGGTTTGGCCATCGTACTGCCCGAAATGCTGGGGTACCAAGTAGGGGGTTGTGCCGCAGTGTATCTCCCCTGAAAAAGGGGAGAGATTCCCGGCCAGCAGTTGCAGCAGGGTCGATTTTCCGCTGCCGTTATGCCCTATCAGGGCGGCCTTTTCCCCGGTTTGCAGCGAAAAGGAAATATCCCGGAACAAAGGCTCGCGGTCGGGGTGTATATAGCTGAGTTGTCGGATGAGAATTGCCATAGTCTCCAATGATTTAAAAAGTAAAACGAATGTGTGAGAATAAAAGGCCTCGGGGCCTTTAACAACAAGCAGGACCCGGGATCGGGCCTGTGCATAAGAGGGGAAAATTTAGATTCTCATCGGAGTAATGGTCGTATTTGCAGGCAAATATAGAAAAACTTTCCTGTCTGTGCAAAAACAGACGTTTTATCAAAAATTGAAACGGCCCTGCGGAAAGCGGGGCCGTTTCGCGGATAGGAAAATTTCCGTAATCCGTAGGGGAATCCCAAGCGGGTATTCCCAAGGCAATGAACAAGAAAATTTATTGCAAGGTGACACTTGCCCAAACCATGTTCCATCCGTCTACGGAGATGGAGATACCCATATAGGTGGACTGGTTGATATTGAATACGTAGGTGCTTCCCATGCTGATAGTGGCACTGGAGTCCGTGAATTTGAGCGCGTGTATCTCGGTGTTCTCGTACATGACCCGGATGATGATCTGGCGGTTGTCCGGATCGGCCGAGACAGGCGTGAGGCTTCCGAACGAGCCGAATGCGCCGGAGGTAGCGATCTTAGACGAGGAATTGTAGGTCATATCCAGCGCCAGGGGAACGGTGAGCGGGAGCGAGCCACGGGGGCGTTTTCCGATTTCCCCTTCGAAGAAATCGCAGGTACGGCCCTGGTTCTCGAACGAGATCCAGAATTTGGACGGATCCGGGGAGCTGACGCTCGGTACCGTGATCTGGTCTACCCGGTGCAGGTTGACCGTCACCCTGGCCGAAGCGACATACTGGTTCATCTGGGTGGGATTGCTTACAGCCGCGCCTTTGGGAAACTCCTTTTTCTGCCACCACATATTGGGAACGTAGCTGGCCAATGGCATATACCAGCCTGTGCGGGTGGGATCAGGTTTGAGGGTAGCCTCCACATCGTACAGGTCGCGAGGGCCGGTGCCGGAAGGGTTGTGGTCTTCCCAGGTGACATTAGGATCATCTGCCCAGGTGACCATCGTCCAGCCCCGGGTCTGGTTTTCCCGGCCCGTATTGTGGATGCCGCTCACGCAGGTACCCTGCGGCACCACGTCGCTTTGCAGGTCGCCCTGGACGAAAGGCCCGTCCGACGGGAAGTAGAATACCCGGAGGCCGTACGGGACATAGGAGGCCGTAAAGGCGGTGCCGGAGCTGCCGCGGCGGAAGGAAAGGCGGATCGTCGGCCCGACTTCCAACTGGGAGGTTACGGAAGTGGCCATGCCTTTGTTGTCGAACGCTACCAGGGAAAGGGCGCCGGTAGTCTGGGCGAAGTAATTGTGGGCGCTGGGCGCGGTCACGGTTACCGTTTTGGCTGTCATATCGACTTCTGTCCGCCAGCCGTCCGGGGCGGATGCCTGCACCGATACGACGTTGGCGCTAATGGTAAAGGGCAGCACTTTCGTCTCGTTGAAACGGTCGAATACGATGGGAGAGACCGGCATGGCGAACTGGATAGTCCGGTACCGCGGGACGGAGAACGAAGTAGCCGGCTCGGTATTGAGCTCGAAGATGATATAATCGTCGTTCGAATAGTCTACGCTTTTGAAGAAGGAATCGCCGGCGTCGCCTTTGTCTCCCTTGTCGCCTTTTTGTCCGGTGGCCTTTACTTTATTGCCGTTTACCAGGATCCATGTCTCGGCTGCGGGGGCAATAGTGACCGTCCAGTAGTATTCCAGGTCGGTGTCCTGTTTGATGCCCACTACGGGGGTCGTCCCGTTGGTGCCGTCCGTGCCGTTGGCCTTTATTTTATTGCCGTTCACCAGAATGAATTCGGCCGCACCGTCCCCGATCTTGCGGGTCCAGTAGTAGTTGGGGTCGGAAGGATTTGCGGCGTCCTGGGCCACGCTGATAACGGGCGTTTTCCCGTCGCTGCCCTCCGCCTTTACGCCGGTATCGGTCGATCCGATCCACCAGTTGCCGTTGGCCCCTATTTCGGGAGACAGGCCGTTTTCCCCGCGGGCTTTCACGCCGGTATCGGTCGATCCGATCCACCAGTTGCCGTTAGCGCCGATATGCGGGTTCAATCCGTCCGCTCCGGTAGCCGGGACGTTGGTATCGTTCGTGCCGATCCACCAGTTGCCGTTGGAGCCGATATGCGGGGTCGTGCCGTCCACCCCCTGTGCTTTTACGCCCAGGTCGTTCGTGCCGATCCACCAGTTGCCGTTGGAGCCGATATAAGGCGTCTGACCGTCTGCTCCGCCTTCTCCCTGCGCTTTCACGCCCAGGTCGATCCCATTGGAATGCCAGTTGCCGTTGGAACCCACATAAGGAGAATAGCCATCCTCTCCGCGGGCTTTTATGCCGGTGTCGGTCGTGCCGCACCACCAATTGCCATTGGAGCCCACGTAGGGGGTGCTTCCGTCCTGTCCTTCGGCTTTCACCCCGGTGTCGGTCGCGCCGCACCACCAATTGCCGTTGGAGCCGATATACGGGCTGTTACCGTCGGCCCCGGCAAGTCCCTGGGCATTGACCCCGGTGTCGGTGCCGCCGATGTGCCAGTTGCCGTTCTCCCCGATAATGGGCGTATTACCGTGGTAGATGATCTTGTCCCCGCTTTTGCGGAAAGTCAGCTTATAGCCGGATCCGTCGGGGAGTTCCTCCACGCCGGTGACGCAATCGTCCAGTTCCATCGAATTGATGATGGAATTGATGATGTCGATTTGGTTGTTGATGGTGGTGATCTGGTTCTGGATGACCTCGAGCTCTTTTTCAAGCTCGTGCTGGCGGCTGTAGAGGATGCTTACATCGTCCTTGTAGCAGCTGCTGAACATCCAGCAGAATACGAGGGAAAAAAATAAATGTTTCTTTTTCATTTTATCGGTTTTTTTCGGGATTCGGTTATTCGGCGCTTTTCTGTTGGGTCAGGTCGGCCCGGCGCGCCAGGATGGATACTTTGTTGGCTCCGGCGGTCTTCGTGTCGTTCCCCCGGCCTACCGCCGTCAGGCGCGACGGGGAGATGCCTTGAGATATGAGATAATCTACCACGGATTGCGCCCGTTTGCGGGAAAGAGGCAGGTTGCCGGTAGTATGGCCGGTATGGTCGGCATAGCCTTCTACCAGGATACGGATGTCGGGATTATCTTTCAGCAACGCGACGATCTCGGTCAGTTCGCGGCTGTACAGTTGGGTATCGACGGCAGATGAATTTGTCCGGAAGTAAATGGAAGGGAATACCAAAGTGTCTTTTACGACGACCTTTTCCACGATCTTTTCCCGGTTGATCGTCCGGGCGATCTCGGCTTTCAGGTTGTCCGCTTCGGTCCGCAGGGCTGTATTCCTTGCTTTTAGGGTAGTTATGTTTGCATCAGTCTGGGACAGTTGCTGGCGGAGTTTACGTCCGTACAGGTAGGAGACGGATGGGGCGTAGATGAGGTTGTCCTTATGCTTGCGGCGGTTGAGCTTGAATATGGCGGTCAGCCCGGCATTCCACATATAGCTGTCGCGTGCCTTGGCAATGGTAACGACCCCGTCGAAGGAATTATTGCTGATCCAAATAATACCCGTATTGAACTGCAAATCCAGCAGGCGCCCGGTGCGGAAACGGAAGGCGATATCTCCGCCCGCTCCGAAGTTCACAGAGTTGTCCAGCGAACCGGTCGTGGCGCGGCCGCCACTCTTTTTATAGACTTTCGGAGAGAATTTCTGGAGGTAAACCGCGGGTTGGAGCAGGACGGTAAATACATGCTGTCCGCGGTTTTCCACAAAAAGGTTGTTCAGGTTGAGGTTCAGGTGCAGCCCGAAGTCGAGTACGTCGATCCGGGAGTATATGTCGGCATATTTCGTGCCTTCGATGGTGGTGGGCGGATAATACGTCATCCCGTCCAGTCCCAGGATGTAGTCTTTGGCATAGTCCGGCGATCCGGCTTTGTTCCGCCCGTAAGTCCCGGACAGGCCCAGCCCGATAGTCGGACTTATCTGGTAACCCAGGCGCAGGCCGTATTGCCCGCCGATGTACGTTTTGTCGGCCGAAAGGGAATTTATGTCACCCGAAAAGAACGGCATTCCGATGCAGGCTTCGATAGACCATCTGGAATAATCCCGGAAATATTCCTTTTTCAGCGTTTTCATTTCCGTCCTTACGGACATATCGAAAGATTGAGGGGTGTTTTTACTGTCCTTCGATTGTCCGGAAAGTCCGGTAGCGGACAGGCTGGCTGCAAACAGCAGGCAGATCGAGAGTTGCTTGTTCATATTACGTTTTATATGTACGTTTTTCCTGCAACTCTTTCCGGGAGGAAATGGAAAAAAAATAACACAGCCCTTTTGACGTATATACGCAAAGGGACAGATGTTTACAAATAAAAGTTAACGGATTTTAAAATAGTAAAAAAACAAACGAACAATCGTACGTTATTAACGCATCCCGATGCAGGCTATGTGGGGAAGTTTTTTCGCCCGTGAAATCGTGCCCGGTTTGCAAGAAAATAACGACAGGAAAACCTGCCTTAATTTTCTTTGCAAGTATCGGGCTTATAAATCCGACATTTGTGTCGGATAATGAATGGCTTAAGATTTTTTTCATTCTAATATCGAGTCTGCCGCACGGGAATTTGTCGAATACCGCCACGGGAAAATACAGTCTTCTTAGAGTACTAAAAAGACCGGACCCGGGGAAAATGATCCCAGACCCGGCCGAAGAACGGAAAAAAGAGAACGCATCCGTTTTTCCGAAATTTAACATTAGTGATGCAGGCAGCACAGGGCGCGAACCAGGCAAACTGTACTGAGAGCAATGATGACGATCCACCAAGCGGCATTGAATCTCTGCGTGGCGGCGGGTGTTTCGGTGGTTGTCTGTGTTTTCATGATATAGTGCTTTTTATTTGCAGCAATAATTGAACAGTCCGTGAAGGAATTGGATAGCCCCGAAAAGGATAGCTCCCCAGAATATGAGACCGAAATCGGCCGCGGTGGCGATGAGACCTCCAACGAGCCACAGGGCGCCGAAGATCAGGTTTTTCCCGGCCCTTTTCCGGTTTTCACGGGATAGAAATCCTTGGGCCTGTTCGACCAGGTAACGGGCGGCTGTTTCGTCCAGTCCGAATTGCCGTTCCAGTTCCGAGATGACTTGAGGGGTGGTATATCGTCCCGAGGCGAGCAGGCGGAACACTTCGCCGTACAGCTCGTCTTCCATTTGTTGCAGGGTATTTTCCATGGTGAAGTGATTTTAGTGGTTAAAAGTCAATGCCAGTTTTTTGCGTCGGCGGGCATATCCAGTTCTTCGAGTTCCCTTTCATACCCATTTTTGTTGATCTTTTTCAGCTTGTCGCCCACCATGACCCCGGCGTAATAAGGTTCCGAGAGGAATAATGTGTAAGCTTCTGCCAGCGTGAACACGCCGCCGAAGTCTGTGACGTTATCGTATTTGAAGCGCGTGACCTCCCGGCCGTCGCGGCCTATGAATCCCCATTTGCCGTTTTGTTGTGCAGGCGTGGGATATCCGTCTTTGAAGTAAAGGTTTTCCAGACTGATATTGTCGTATTTGGGGGCCACGAGCTCTCCCCGGAGGTCGACGATGCCGTATTTCCCGCCCACGATATTGTTTTGGGCGTTGATGGTTCCACCGATGTTGGTTACGACATACCCGTATTCGTACGGGGTTCTGTCGCTTTTATTTTCTTTGTCTTCCCGGGCGGCGATCCAGATAAAGTCGTATTTGAAAGGGGTGATGACTTTCCCGACTTTCCGGGTACCGTCGACCCATTCGAAATACACGACTGCCCATTTCCCGTGGCGGGCTACCGCCGCGAACTGGTTCGCCGTTTCCGGGAAAGCATTGTCGTATATCAGCGGCAGGGCCTGGTCGTCTTTGCCGTACCGTCCACAGTAGTAATAACCATATTTTCCGTCGCGGCCTTGTGTGACAGATACGCCGTAGTCTTTCTTTTTGCCGATGATGGTGTAGGCCGGGCGTTTGAGGTATTGGTCGATCGCTTCGATATTCTGGTGGGCCAGGGAGTCAAGCGGGTCGAGTTCCGCGATCCGGACGAACCCGGCTTTGGCCTGTTCGTACTGTCCCTGCATCAGGCGGGAGTGGGCTTTTATTTCCAGGGCGGCCAGGTCGTTCGGGGTGTTGTCCAACAAACTGTCGGCATAGGCTGCCGCACCGTCGTAGTCTTTCAGGCCGTATTTGCACCAGCCGATATAGGCAACGGCGGTCGCCCGGTTGAAGTGATTATATCTTTGCCCGGGGGCATAGTTCTCCAGTGCCATCGAGAAATCTTCCCCTGCTTTTTCATACAACGCGTTCTCATACCGTGCTCCACCCCGCAAATACAGGGCATCGGTCGACAGGGCGTCTTTCCCGGCGATGGCCCCGGTGAATTCTTCCTCCGCTTTGTCCAGTTGTCCGCTGGCGTGGTGGAAAATACCCATCAGGATATGGCTTTGTCTGTCGTCGGGGTAGGCGGCTTGGTATTTTTCCGCATCGGCACCCATCTCGTTCCATTGGCCCAGCAGATAGTATCCCTGCGCCCGCTCGCGATAAAGGACTATGCTGTCCGGATATTTTTCCAACAGATCGATGGCCAATCCGATCCCTTTTTCCGATTGTCCGAAATGGTAATATGCGTTGATAAATTCGCAGGCGACGGGTATACTGTCCCCGCTGTGTGCGAGAGCTTGGGCGTAATTGCCCAGAGCTGCCAGCGTATCGCGGGTATCCCGGCAGATGCGGGCCAAGCCCAGGTAGGCCGGTGCGAATGTGGAATCGGCTTGCAGGGCTTTTCGGTAATGCCCGATAGCCGCGGTGGTGTCGTTTTTTTCCAGGGAGGCTGCCGCGGCTTCTACGCGGGCAGCGGGTGACTGGCCGGTGCAACTGCAGGCGGCCAAGAGGGATAGGGCAAAAAGGATAGCGTTCGTTCTCATGATCCAAAGGTTTTTAGTGGTACGTTCTTTCGGAAGGTCCGTGTGCTTCCGTCGGTACAAAAATGACGATACCTTATCCCTTTGTTGTTGCAACCGGTTGTTTGTTGCGCGCAACAAAAAAATCGTGAGATGTTTTGCGTGAAAATACCAAGTGAGGAGGATGGAAGGGAAGATTTTCCGACGTATTAATTCCGGGGTGTGCGCCTTTTACCAACCACGGATTGTAGTCGTATCTATCGATGAGCAGGACAGAGAGTTCTAAGATGTCGGGCCTTACTTTAATGAGGAAAAGCCGGTCAGGGCAATAAAAGGGGAAGCAGCCAAAGCAGTACCGTGCATAAAACGATCGACAGGGCGATTCCTTCCCCGGGGAACCGTTTCGGAATACCGAAAGCTTGTATTTTTACTTTCCGGTTGAAAAGGATGGCTAAAGCCCCCGCGCAGCAGGCTACCAGGAGCGCTTTGTCGTACCACAGGGAGAGAGAACCGAAATAAACAGCGCCGGTGTAGCAGGCCAATCCCGCTGCCATATACCATCCCCACCGGTGTCCGAGTGCAAAAAGAAGAGTAACTACCACCGATATGCAGGTCAGGGAAAGAAGTTCGGTGGGTACTTCGGCATATTGCTGGGCTTCTGCGGAAAGCTGATACAGGCAGGAAAAGGACAGTACGATCAGGGCGGCGGTAATGAGCCGGAAAAGCCAGTTAGTCCGGTGCCGTGCTGTGTTTTTAGGGTGTTTTATTTCTTCCAGGTTCCGGTTGATACACTGATACCGCTTTATGGCCCAGATCAGGGCGATAACGGAGACTGCCCATAACAGATGATTGACCGAAAGGGCCAGCCAGAAAATATTTTCGGGCAGCGAATAGGGCAGCAAGACGAGCCCCCACCTTACCAACAGGCAAAGAGCGTAAAGATCGAGCGGACGTTTTACATTCGGGCTGATGTAGAGGGTGATGTGTTCGGCCAGCAAACCATTGGATACCGAAGCCATCCGGCGCAGGAGCAGATAGGCCAGCAGGGCCCGGACATAGCCGAGCTGCAGGGCTACATCGTAATCCTCGTATCCCGGTTTGTAGGCATAGAAAATATACAGGAGCGTGACCGAGGCAAAAGCCGCCACAAGGACCTGGCTCGCGATTCGGATAGCCCCCGATACATCCGCCAACCGTTTCCACGAGAGGAACACCCACCCCGAGAATACGATCACCAAAAGGAAAGAGGGCAGCGTATCGGCAACCTTCAATGCCGGGGCGATACCAAGGATGAAATCGTAATACGGGCCTTCCGCTCCGATTGCCAGTATATTTATGCGCAGCAGGATGCCTATGCCCAGGATGATCCACAATAGGATCACGGACAACCGGGCGAGGGCGGAGGTGTATGCTGTCTGGCTTTTCATTTCAGGATCGGTTTATCGGCCGTTTATGGGGCAATATTAGGGTTTCTGTTCGTTTTTTGTGTTGCGGATTGCCATATGGGCCTGGCAACAGCGTCTTTTTTATTCGTATTAGCTTTTGTTGTCATCATCTTGTGCGTTTTTCCCGGCCAGAGACCGTAACAGCAGGACAATCGTGCGGTCGGTTTCTTCTTCCGACGGCATGTTGTCCAGGAAAAGGCGTATTTTTTTCAGCAGGCGGCTTTTTTCCGGCCGCAGATCCCGTTCGTTGCGCAGAATGATCGATAGGGAGGCGTTGCTCATTTGCCGGTCGGTCAAAAGGGCCACCAGGATTTTGTTTTCCAGCGATAATCCTGCCGGGGATATAGGGCAGATGCCGGAAAGGATATCCCGGTCTTTTCCTTCGAGGAGCTCGTAAAACCGGCGGATATGCCCGCCGATCTCCCGGACGGTCTTTTCTTCGCTGTCCCGGAGCGGGCGTCGCTCTTCCAATGTGTCGTATAGGCTGGCATAGCATTTTTGGATATTCTCCAATGTATCGCATATCGCGATGTCCCCATCCAGCACTCCGATAGCGCGTAATTTGTCCGGTACGGAGGGCAGGGATTTGTTTACGGCGATCGATTCCATCCGGGCGCAAATGGGCCCATAATACGGGATGTCCTTTTTCAGGGTAAGGAAATCTGCGATGTGCTTCTGGATTTTATCCAGACCCTGCGGGCTTTCTATTCCAGCGATACGGTGCTTTATTGCATGGATTTGCCGCTCAACTTCCTGCAGGGAATCTCCCGGCCACTCTTTCAGTAAGCTGTCCAGTTCCATGGAAAGACCCTTGTTCAGCCCTTCTATTTCATGGCATCCCCGGTATCTTTTTTGCCGTTCTTCCGTCTCCGTCCGCAGACGGTCGTTCTGTTCGATCCATTTTTTGTTTTGCTTTACCTTCTCCAGCATTTCGCGGGGATCGCTGCGGTGCAGCATATCGGCCGACCGTGCGGCCATGACGCCTGCTTCTTTACTGCTTATCCGGGAAAGGATGTTTATCTGGCCGTCGAGTTCGCTCTTTATGCAGTTGAATACAGAAAAGTTGAGATCATACACTTTCCGGGACAGCGTATCCGTTTGGGCCGAAGTATACTTATCGTTCGGAAGGGAGAGTTCTTTTCCTGCTTCCGCTATTTGTGTCCGGATGTTTTCTGCTCCCAGAGAAGCTGCGATAGTCCCGAGGTCTTCGATCCGGTGACGCAAGGCGGAAAGGCGTTCTGCCAGCAGCGTGTTTTCTGAAGGATTACCCTTCCGCCGGTAAAACAGGTATATTCCTGCCAAAAGGAGGATGAAGAGTATTCCGGCCGGCACCACAAAAGGGAAGGGAGAGTGCTTGCTTTTCATGCTGAAATCCAGCCATCGGGCTTGTCGCGGGTCGTCCGCCCGGGCTATCAGTACGCCCATGTCGGTCCCGAGTACCAACAGGCTGTCGCCCACCGGAAAGGAGGCCTGCGGATAGAACCGGATGCCGTCGTAGAAAAGCGAGTCTTTTTGAATGGAGTCTGTTTCCCGGACGTGGTATTTTTGCAGTCCCTGAGGAGCGACAGAGAAAAAAGTGGAGTCATCCCCCCGGATCAGTTTTTTATGGCCTTTTGCCCGTATCCCGGATTTTTCGGAAAGAATGTGCTGGTTCGTCAGCAGGTAAGGAGTGTAACCCATATCCCCCGGCATTTCCAGAATGTCCGTGCCGAAATGAGCGTCCAGGGCGGGCATGGATTCCACGCTCGTATAAATGCCCTGCTGGCCTATTTTCCGCTCATACCGGTAAGTGCCCAGGTTGATCGTAGTGGCGTATACGGGGCTTTGCGGGTTCAGCGGATTGAAATACAGGGAAGTGATATACACCGGAGTGTGGACGGTTGTTTGTTCCCCTTTGTGCAGGGCGGTCAGTTCCTGCCGCGTCCCGACATACAGGTAGGGGTCTTCCGTATCCCCGATGATACAGCAGGCCGTAATGCCTTCCCGGAAAGGAGCGCGGTTTATTTTCCGGGGGCGTTTCTCCCCGGCACTTATCCAGGGGATTTTCATCCGGTATACGTTTTCCCGGGTATGGAGGTACAGATAATCCCCGTAAGCGGCCAACCATTCGATCTGTCCGTCGATATCGATCCTGCAGAGGCGCTCAGGAGAGGTTTCGCCGTCTTTTTTCCGATACAGTACATTTCGTGATGTTAGAAAATAAAGATCCCCGCCATTCGCACAGGCGGCCTTTACGGATGGTTGCGGGCCGGAGGTGTTCAGATCGGCCGGTATACGCCAAAGCGAACGTAAAGTAATAAAGTAAATGTATTTTTCCCTATTCCCGGTATCCGATGCGATGACCTGATGGCCTCCCAAAGGGATTTCCCGGCCGGACATCACATCCGAAAAGGGGACGGCGGAATTCCCGCTGACGGCCGCGCTGCCCGGGGCAAGGAGCCATCCGTTGTGCAGGGGGTCTACATAGAAGACCTGCGGGTCGTTGCGTACGGTTTGGATACGGGGCGCCCCCGGAGAATCGGCGGAAAGCCAGGGGAAGGCGTACAGGTCGCTCCCGGCCAGAGCATACACGGTGTCAACTGTGGAATGGACGTGGTAAACGGTTTTGTCCGGCAGATAAGTTTCTGTGCTACCGGTGGAAATGCCGAGTTTTTTCAGGCCTTCGGGCGAAGGGAACAGTAAGGATGCGCCGTCCGGGGAAAAAGCCAGGTTGTTTATCTTGTATTCCCCGTGCCGCTTTTCGAGGGAGGTTCTATCCGGATACAGGGCTTGCATCGTCGGTCCGGGGGACACAAGGTCGGCTGTATAAAGGCCGTTGCTTGTAGCAGCCCAGATGCGGGAACCTTTCACGGCTATGTCGTACGGAGAATACCATTCCCCGCGGGGAGGTATTTGAAATGTTCTTATGTGGTGCAGGCTGTCTTTCAGGCTCCATAGTTGTACCCCGGCGTTGCGCATACCTACGATGAGCATAGTATCTCCTTCAGGAGTTTGAGAAAGAAGGATTTTATAGATACGGCTTCCCCGGAGGTCGTACTGACGTTTTACCCCCGGTATCGACGGATCGAAAAGCAGTATGTCCCCGTTTTCCGTGCCGAGCCACACCTGTCCGCTTTTGTCCGTTGCCAGGCACGAAAGTTCGTCGTTGAGCCCGAATTCCGTCTGTCCCAATGACAAATCCCCCTCCTGCGGCGTTTTTGCACACCCGGAAAGCAACGCCAGTAGAGGGAACAAAAGTCGTTTCATGCCGTAGCGGCCCCTGCAGGCCTTTTTTGCTGGCAGACAATCCGATAGGGATGCCACCTTTGGACAAATGTAAAAAAAATGCTGAATAAAGCCCCGTATTTTTCCGGGTTGTCCGCCTGTTTTGTCGTAATTTCGTTTCTCCCGTTTGCAGTGGCTCTGCGCGGCGGGATAAAAATCGTTCAAAAAGTGATAAAAGACAATAACCCACACCGGATCCGGCAGATCAACAAAGTAATAGACTATATCCATGAGCATATGGACGGCGACCTCTCGGTCGGTGCGCTGGCCGGGCGGGCCGACATGTCCACGTACCATTTTGTCCGGGTGTTCCGCGAACAAATGGGCGAAACGCTGGCCCGGTATGTGACCCGGCGGCGGTTGGAACTGGCGGCGGCCCTGCTGTTGGGGGACGAGGGCATCCCGGCTGTCTCTTATACACATCTGACGCTGCCGACGATACTCCTTGT
>OWIO01000674.1_pt1 | contig 30094 bp, 15 predicted proteins | sample 1733011 | NCBI WGS metagenome assembly OWIO01 (sample SAMN05065779, study PRJEB22554) | human gut metagenome | biome: ENVO:2100002; feature: ENVO:00000062; material: ENVO:00002003 | host: Homo sapiens | place: USA | reverse complement strand
GAGATGACGTCGAGTCTCGTGGGCTCGGAGATGTGTATAAGAGACAGAAACAATATATTCATGAAAAGTATAAACTGTGCTAATCAGATTTATTTTCCTTACTCGAGTAGAATAGAAAAGCATATTGAAAGAGAAGGAAAAGCTGAGCGCATCATCTAACCGAAATGGAAAGGTGAGGAATGACATCGACCATCGAGGATCAGAGATGATCAGAGATGGAGAAGCAAAGTATAGAATGGTAATGTGGGCTCTGATTTGGAGCAGTAATCATTAGTGACGTCCAGATTCGTGTTGGAAAAGCTCGGAAATGCAGATACATGTGCCGCATTGGAAATGATCGGTTGCGACTCGTCCCGTAAAGTATTGGAGCAGTGTTGATTGGTGACGTCCAGATTCGTGTTGGAAAAGAAGAGGAATGATGTGGAGCGTAGCGGAGAAAAGCAGTATAGAACTTTTGACATATGATATGACATGGGACTGTTCTGTTTGGATCTGATACGATTGGTGTCGAAAAGGATAGGAAATGTGTGGAGCAACATTGCTTAGAAACGGAATGGCTCCGTAAGGCTGTGCTTTGAACTTCTAAAAAAGAAAAGAGGTTTTTAAAACCTCTTTTCTTTTTTATTATATAATAAGATAAAATCATCTAAACTATAAAATTAATCGTGAGTATCTTTTTGAGTGGTACTCGTAAAAAGATATACAGATTTAATGAATTGAATAAAATTCTGTCTGTCGTCATTCCCGCGTCATGATTAGAAAGTATATAGAATTCTTTTATAAATGATTAATTCATCTTTGATTATTTAAAATTGAATTTTTCTCTGAGATGAACGAGTGGTACTCGTCAGAGTATATATTTTCTGGGCCTGAGAAAATATCTCTATTCTAAAATGTGAATGGAAGTGGTACTTCGTATTCACATACGAATGAATAGAATGATATGAGTATCTTGTATTTTATATTTTTCTTTTTTTAATCTTAATTTGTAATCTTTCGTGTAAGTATTGTATTCTAATGGGAGAAATGAAAGAATTAATGTTAACATCATAAACTTGTGTAGTTTGTGATGATGAGATGTTTTATGTATTTTTGAACAGATTTCGATCAAGTGATTATGATGTTTGATATAGCATACATCGAGAAGAATATTTGGAATTATTCATCAAATCAGTAATTTGAATTTGCAAATTGAGTTTGACAGAATATACTTCTAAGAAAAAAGGAATTATGAAGTATAGCAGGATTGAGTTTTTTGCTGTATGCGAAAATGACAAAAAATCGTTGAAATATGAGATTATTATTTGATTTTATTTTGAATCTGAAGTTCATTATGCTTTTTGCGAAGAAGATTTATTATTGATTTGGATTTTAGAAAAGATTCTGATGAATTTGATTGATTCATATATTTGATCTGAAAGAATTGAGAGAACGTTATAGATGAGAGTTTTAAATAGTCATAGTATGAGAATGCTGCGAAGTGTTTGAAGATACTCTCGTTGTGAAACGATGGATAAACTCTTTCTGTGTTTTGTGCAATGATGAACGAAACTTTATTTTATTGCAATTATCTTAGTTTAAATAGGAAAGAATTTATGAGTTGATTGAATGAATTGGATTCGTATTTGAAATAACGATCTAAATATATTTTTGGAGCGAATAAGCATATGTGATTTCGATTTGATATGAAAGATAAAATGATTTTGTATGAAATGATAGATTGTCGTATTTGATATATGCAGAGAACAAGAGTTATTCTTGAATTTGTAATTGCTTAGTATCTTTCGATTTGTATTTTGTTAAAAGATAGATGCAGATGAGAATCACGGGTAAGATGAATCAATGGATAAGAAATTCTTGATTGAATGAAATTGAGAACATCTAAAACGAAATCGATTCTATGAAAAGATACAAAGATGTTTTGTTATTACGATGTCATAGGTTAATGATACCAGCATCTAAATTGAGTAGTTGCTCTTATTTCTAATATGATTACTACACGACGTTATAACGGTTTAATACGGTATAGGAGATAATCCTATACCGTATTTCTTTTTCATTTTTATTTCTCAAATCACGTATTTTCTACGTCAAAAACACTCACATAACGTTTTTACGTTGAAGAAAGTTGGTGAGAAATATGCCAAGTAATCAAAATAATGTCGACGCAAAAACATGGTTGGCAAATTTTTCAAAGAGTATTGCATACTCCACGAAAAGCTTAGTTACACAGAATCTTATGCCAGAGACATCTGGCCATATTAGTACAGTTGCCGAAAGTGTAAAAGAAATTCGGCAAAACATCCGTCAAAATGGGACGGGAATGCTTACCTCTGCTAAAGCAGTTGATCATTCTGCGATTGGTCGAGAAGGTATTAAACTTTTTAAAGATATTATGAACGATCTGAGAACTGGAAATTTCTCAATACCAAAAGATGATTTCTTTGATGATATTGGTATTGATATGGATTTTTCCGTTACAGATATCGAAGATGATGATGGCGCTACATCTCAAATTATTGAAGTGAGCAATGATGCAAAGCTTACATCACAAGCCGTGATTGAAGGAGCCAATGTTACGTCAGAAGCAATTGGACGTATGACACGTTCGATGTTAAAGTCCAATGCGAAAACAGCGAAACTTCAAGCGGAAATGACTAAGAATATGGCGATCATGATCAATAATACGATCGGATCTCAATTGATTGGAACCAATCAACGGTTGGATGTTTTGAATACTACAACCGCCACAATTCTTAGTTTCTTGAAAGAAAATCAGGCAACTTTGAACGAAGCTGCTATGAAGCATTTTAGTCGCATGGAAGAAGCCATGGCAATGCAGATGCGATTGATAAGTGGAGATACTTCTAGAAAGAAGAAATCTCTATCCGATGAACTCAAGTCGGATGGCTTCGATATGCAAAAGTATATGGATCTTGTCAAAAAGAATGTTAAAAACAACAGCATGGTTTCAACACTTTCAACCATGATATCTATGGGTTCTATGATGGGATCTATGAGTGGCATGGCCGGTGGTATGAATAGTATGATGCGTCCTACCGATATGCTACTTCAAATGATTTTGGGATCTATCATTCCAAAAAATACAAGAAATCGAATTAAAGCGTTTGATAAGTCGATTCCCAGATCTATCAATCTCGGTTTAACGAAACTCGGAGAACAGCGAAATGCTTCTGGATGGAAAGGTGTTTTGGCAGAAATTTTCGGATATGATACATCCAAAGCTGCTAAAGTAAATCTTGGAGGCTATGATAAAGGAGCTGTAGCATGGGATGGAAATTCCAAGAAAGCCCTTGAAGAAGTTATTCCGTTTTATCTATCAAGAATTGATGCTGGAATCAATAGAGAAGATGCTATGATTTATGATTATAAATCTGGTACATTTAAAACGAAAAAAGTGATTGCAAAAGAAATGGATGATCAAATTACGGGAGACATTCAGAGGATTTTCAATCCGCTTTTACAATCATTTGAATCAATGCTTAAGACATCTTCTGGTAAATTTCGTGGTGATTCTGAAAACGACTTTCAGAATATGAAAAAAGAATTGGGCCGCATCGTTTCTGATAGTATTAAAAGTGGTACGAAGTCCAATAGCAATAAAGTGGAATCGGATCTTCGTGAGGCGATCGCTAATCAGAGTAAGTTGTCCAAGGTTTTGGCCCCATCTCAGATAAATGAACTTGTAGCAGAATTAGTTGGCTCTATTGGAAAGTTTAAAAGTGGTGCTGGGAAAAGTGAGATGAACCGTCGCTATGCAAAAGATAGTGACAGTGCGGCAATCCGATATTTACTATCTTCTGGAGCAATTGAATCTATGCTTATGGATGAAGATGGTGAGTTCGATATTCTTTCACCACTTTTAGGGGATGATATCTTTACCAAAGATACATCATTCGCTAAAAAATATGCTGAAGCCCAGAAAAAGAAAAAAGAACGTGAGATGCGCGATAAAAAACTTATCGATGATGCAAATCTACTTAAACAAAAAAGCGGTACCAGAGAGCATCTTGGAACTGTTGATCGAACGGGCATTAAAGGTAAAGCTAAAACCGCCTTCAATCGGGCGACGATCAAACTTGGTGGCGGTGGAGAACGCGATGATCGAATGATGCATAAAGTGGAAGACGTAGAAGCATTGTTTACGTCTTTTCTAAGTGGACGAGCATTTCGGGACATGAAATCTGAAGATGGAATTATGAAATCCATCAAGAATGCGATCAATACAGCCAAAATGGACATGCATACAGATCAAAATTTTGCACATCCGATTCCAGTTAATAGTGTACGAAAGATGATGGATGCTGCTAAATTAGACACACGATGCTACGAGATTCATACCTATGAAATCAATGGCATTGAATGTTTCGAATATGCTGAGTTGGTAAATATGCTTGCAAATGATGATAGCTGGAAAACGTATCCCACTCTTCTAACGCCAGATATGTTTAACGGAAATAAACTGGACTTAACGAGAGTGAAAAGTTATTATCAAAATGAGGATGCTGAAAAAAGAAGTACAACCGAGGCCAAAGTTGTTGAACCAGAACGGCCGAAAGCTCCAAAATCAACAGGAAAAGAAGATACAGCTGGAAAAGTACACGATCGTCCAGTTCAAGGTTCTTCTGGCCATAATCAAAGGCAACATGGCGCTTCAGTTCAAAAAACATCAGGAAGTTCCGATTCATCATCAGATTCTGATGGTGGAGGAGACGCTGATCCAACCGTAGAAGCATCAATTAAATCAACCGTTTCAGATGGTGTTAAAAACGTCGGTGGTGCATTTGCATCAATGACTGCTAAGATTAAAGAAGCGTCTCAAAATATTTATAATTATTTTATGGGTGGGATGGATAGCGCTGCAAAAGATAATGCAGATGAAATGGAAAAAACATCTGCAAAAATGCAGGCCGCAGATTCGGCATCTGAAATGAAAAGTGGACGCGGCAAGAGTATTCTAAAGATTGCTCTTGGTGGTATCGTCGCTGGGATTGTCGGAAAGAAAGTATTCAATAAGAAAAATCTTGGCATTCTTGCTGCGGCAACATCCATCGCTGGACCAATCGGTGTTGGTATTGTAGGATTGGGAACTGCAATCCTTGCAACAAAAGTTGATTTTCGAAGGATGATTCTCGGACAAGAAAATACTGATGCCGATGGGAATCTAAAAAAGAAGAAAAAGAAAGCTTCCTTATTGGAGCGCATTTATAATGGTTTCAAAGTGAATGTCCTCGATGAACTAAAAGTTGGTGTTAAAGGTTATTTGGCCGAAATGGGAGCATTTACGAAGAAGACCTTAGCGGCTCCATTAAAACGAGCTTTTTCTCCAATTTCAAAAGGATTGGCGACAATCGGCGATGCCGCAAAAGAATCTGTAAAAGGTGCCGTTGGTAATATTGGAAATAAAATCTTGGGAGGAGTTTCCAAATTAGCTGGCGCAAATCATGGTATTGCTCGAAAGGGAATTCGATTCGCTTCTTGGGGAGCCAGACGTGGAACGGAAGCGGCAATTGGATCCATGGGACTTGTTGCAAGAGCTCTTTCCAATCGACGTAAAAATCGAGACTATAAACAGCTTGGCGGAGACAATTGGAAAGATACAAGATCTCGTATAGAAGAAAGTACCGATGTTTATCTACAAAGAATAAAAGATGAAGCTGGGGAAAATCCAACCAACGAATCTCTGGAAGCTGCATATCAAACTGTGTTAAATGAAATTCCAGATGGCCCTGATGGCGATGTTCTCAAAGCAAATATAACAGAAGCCTATGAGCAAGAAATAAACAATCGCAATTACAAAGACGTACGGCAAAGCACTCGCAATATGCGATACGTACAAAATTATCGTGAAAAAGCGATGCGTATGTCTGGAAACGACCTAGATAGCTTAACTGAAAAGCAAATTGCAAAATTGAAAGATCAGATGGGAACCAAGCGTGCTTGGAATTTTGGAGATCTTTCAAAAGATGACAAGTATTCCAAGACATTCCAACGAGCAAAAGAAAATGATGAGGATTTTATTCAATTCTTAAAAGATCCAGAAAAAATGGCAAAGATTTTTGATAAGCGCGATAAGGACGCTGCTGAAAAAGCTGAAGCCGAAGCAAAGATAGAAGCAGAAAAGAAAGAAACCAAACGCTGGAGAGGCGGAATATGGTCAATGATTGGCGGTATTCTTAATGCTGTTAGCATGGGTCGTATTTCTCCTCCAAATCTTTATGAAGCAGAGGATTCTGTAATTTCTGAAGTACAATCTGGATCAATGAATGAAACAGAATATGCGGATCAAACTGCAGTAAGTCAAGCAGTAATTCAAGAAAATGAGCGAGAAATGCTTGATAAACAATCGAAAGAAATTGCTTCTGATGCTTCTGAAGAGGCAGAAGAAGCTTCTACGGAAGCACAAGGGTCAGTAAAAACCCGAAAAGGCGGATTTGTACGAAAGATTAAAAACTTTTTTAGTCGGGATAAAGATTCAGATGAAGATGATGGAGAAAAAAAGGAATCTAAGGGAATTCTATCAACCATCACCGATGGATTTAAATCTATTTTTTCTAATCCGATGCTTATTGCTGGTATTGGCGCATCAATTGATTTACTTTTCAATGATGGAAAAATTTTAGATTTTTTAATTGATGGATCTGGTAAGATATTATCAGCTCTTGGTGGAAAACTAATTGAAAAGACAAAAAATGGTGTTCAAAAAATTTGGGATTCTCTGTTTCAATGGATTCCTTGGGGCCATAAAAATGGGGGAGGAGAAGTTCCTGAAAATGCGGTGGTTGACTCTGAAGGAAAGATTCTTGAAAACGCCGCAGATAATCCAATGATTGTTACGGATGACGAAGGTAATGCGGTTGTTGATGAAGATGGAAATGTTCAGATAAAACAACATCGCGCAAGTGAAGCGGTTCTTGGGGGAGTTGCATCAACTGCTGGGTGGGCAATGCATCATCCTGGCGCTGTAAAGACAATGGCAAAGGTAACCGGAAAAGGCCTTGGTATGGCTGCTAAAGGTGTAGGAAGAATTGCTGGTGGTGTTGCTAAAGGAGTTATTAAACGACTCCCAGGGGGGAAAGCTGCATTGGCTGTTGGAAGTTGGGCAGGAAAAGGAATAAAACAACTTGGATCGACCATTGCAGAAAAAGCTCCAGCAATGATACCAAAGGCTAAAACTCTTGCAGTTAATTTAGCAACTGGAGCAAAAAAGAAATGGACAAAGATTGTTGATTTTTTAAAGAGCGGTATAGAGGCTCTTTCAAAAAGTTCTCTTGTTAAGAAATTCTTTGGAAACGAAACGATATCAAAAATAATTGATTTCTTGAAAAAGAATGTAGTTGATAAACTTTCAAAAGTAAGTGATTCGCTACTTTCAAAATTCTCTAAAAAAATTACGGAAGGCGCTGCAGAAGCAACTGCAAGTACAGTAAAAGCGGTCCCCATTTTAGGATGGGCAATTACTGGAGCTCAAGCAGTATATAATGGAGTTACTGGTGCGCTGGAAGCAGCAAATCTATTTCAAGTATCTGAAGATCAAGTAGATGGAACGATGCGTGGAGTATCGGCAGTATTAAAAGTATTACTTGATCTAATTCCTGTGGCTGGACCAGCATTTGATGTCATTTCAGAAATATGGGAAGCGCTAACTGGATTTGATATTAAGAACTGGATGGCGACTAAAATTTACGAACTTATTGAAAATTGGTTATTTAAAGATGATGAGGGACATGTGTCCCTATCTGAAAAACAAGCACAATTTGAAGAAGAATATAAAAAATATCTCGAAGAAAATGGTTTATCTGAAGACGATGTATCCGAGCTAGAATACAACGATATGCGAAATCAGTCCGGGCTTTCCAAGATTGTTAGTGGTACTAAAAACTTCTTTTCCAATTTATTTGGAGGAGCTAAAAAAGATGTCGAGGAAAGTGCTGTAGATGCTGCTGCGAATGCTGGATCTGGTATAGGATCTTCGAAATCTTCTTCTACTAAATCCGGAAATAGCAAAGCAAAAATTAAAACTATAGCCGGAAATGCTTCGGCTGGATATGGATTTAGACAGGCCGATCCTCGATGGGCAAATATGAAAACTGGTCGGTTTAAAAATGGTCAACCGGCAACGATGAAGAATGCTGGATGCGGATTTGCCGCAATGTCGACTGTCGACAGACTCTTTGGCGGAAACTCCACTCCCGATCAAGTTGCACGCAAAGCAATGTCTCGTGGAGATGTTGCGGATGGTGGAGCAACCGGATCTCTATTTGAAAAGGGAATTAACGGTGTCCATGGAACTCCTATAGGAGATTCTAGAACAATGGCATCATCGTTGAAACGGGGTCAGCCTGTTGTTATTTCTGGTCAAGCTGGATATGGCGTAGGTCCAAATGTATTCCCAAGAAATAATAAACATCTCGTGGTAGGTCGCGGGATGGATGCAAATGGAAATGTTATTATTGATAATCCTATGTATGGAACACAGCGTGTTCCATTCTCACAAATTGCGAGTCAAACAAAAGCTGCATGGGCAATGCATAAAGGATCTGCTGGATATGGCGTAGGGGATAAAGCCAATGAGGACTATGTCTATATGTCGCAGATCAACCCATCATCCAATAAAAATGTATCGATTGGTCCTGGTATAAATCTGTACAATCATGGATGTGTTGCAACATCTGCAGCTATGGCAACATCAATGCTTAGTGGGCAAAAAGTAGACCCAATTGCTATGGCACAAAATGTATTTGCACCTACATCTACGGGCAATGGATTTACTGGATCTACGTGGAATACTTTGAAAAATAAGTATGGTATTGATTCGCAGGAATATGGCAGAATTGGTGGTAGTCCAGCATATCAAAATGGATCTGCTGAAGCAACTATGCAGAAAGCAGTGGATGCTGTAAAACAAGGGAAACCAGTTGCGTTGCATGGATCTCCTAACCTAAATGCTATGGCATCGTGGACTGGAACCAAACAAGATTCACCACAACACAACATCCTAGCCTATGGTATGGATGACAATGGAAACTTTTTAATTGCCGACCCATCTGACACCACTGGAGGAAAACGTGGTAAGGTAACTGCTGCGCACATTGCACCTGGTGACCTTATTAATGGCCTTCGTTGGATTCGAGTATATGAGAAGGATGGCAAAGGTATCGATAAAAATATGAATATGACTGCAATTGCAAATATGGCTGGCAGCCCGGTATCCGAAGATGGAGATACTACATCTTCTTCCAGTTCTTCTGGAAGTTCTGGAATTCTCGATGTAATTTCAAAGCTTGGTTCTGGACTTGCGGCAATTGCTGGAAACGCTTTTAATGCAATCATTGGTGGAACCGAATATAAACGAGCCATTGATGACAGTGGTAATGTGATCGGACAAGAGCCAATGGATGGCACGTCTCAGACTGAAAATGCTGCCGAGATGAAACTCGGAAAAGCAGAAAGTGCAAAATACGGAAAATCTTCTGAAGAAGTTGCGTCTATCGTTAATAATTCAACTTATTCAACGTTTGATAATACAACTCCTCCATATCAAGGAACGTTTGCTGCGTCGTTTGATCCTGCAAAAGCAAAATTCTTGAATCAAGATCTTGGACACTTTAAACCTGTAACCGCAGATCAATTGAATCAGTATCTTAGCACAAAAACGAGAGAAGATAGTGTATTCGTTGGACGTGGAGAAGATATTATCAATGCATCGAATGCGACTGGTCTCGATCCTAGATACATTTTGGCACATTCCGGAATTGAAACTGGATGGGGCACGTCGTCGCAAGCAAAAAATAAGAATAACTACTTTGGTATTGAAGCATATAACGATGATCCTTCTAAGGCAAAATCCTTTGATGGAAATGGCTTCTTAGCAGGTGCTCAATGGATCAAGGATAAATTTTATACTCCTGGCCAGAAGACACTTGCAGAAATGCTCATTGGTAAAGAAGGACATTCGTACGCTACATACGATGAAGCAAATTTTGGACGCAGTGGACCTAACTATCATTGGGCCAATCAAATTGCTGGTCAAATGGAAAGTATGGGATTTGGTCCAGGATCGAGCGCTAAAATCATTTCTGGGTTGCGTCCTACAGGTTATGGATTTACAAATGATTCTGCAAATCCTGTTGCTGGTGTAGAAAATCGTCTTGATACTCTGATTGATTTGGTTGGAGTTATTGCAGAGCGAGGATCGTCTGGTTATGGAAATGGAGAATTTGTAAACAATGCTGGGTATGGCAACGCAAATGGTGGAGCTAAGGAAAGCATTCAAGATCTAAAGACCCAAAAACAAGTAAAAGATATTCAGAAACATGCAAAGGAAAGATCACAAAATTCTCAGAATGATTTGGGAAGAAGTAGACTGCTTTCAATTCATAATGCAATTGCATCTGGATATCGAGGACGTCAAACTACCAATTAAATTAAACATAATACGTGGGATACCTTAAAATGGTATCCCACGTATTATTTACACATTTTTAACAAACCCTGTAATTAGACTGATAGATAGGAGATGATCTTTTATGCCTACCAATAAAAACGGAGGAAAAATAGGTTATCCTAATACAAACATAAATCTTGGAACTGATTCCGAACCAGATTTGGGTCAAATTGCATTAGACGATCTTGCATTTATGACATCTAGACTTTTTGGTGGACCAATTATGATGCGCGATGAAATTGATCCTCTTATTACCGCAGATACCAGTGGTGGAGGACATTATTCCATTGGGCGTACAACAGCTCAAACATTAGGTGCAAATCCTACAATTATTTCAATGTCTCCGGGTAAAGCGGTTTTTCTACCATTTTCTTCAGGGCTTGGAAAATTGGGATTAATTAGTGACGCATTGGCAGGAATGGGATCTTCGTTGATGTCTACGAACTTGCTTTCTGGTAATTTTAAAGGTTTAAAACAGAATAAAATGTTTTATACTATTGGAAGTGCTTACAATGATTATATCAATCATGTCAATATGATTGCCCGTATGATGTCAATTTATATTGGTATTGGTGACGAAGAAGTCCCATTTTGTAATGATTTATTTAAAGAGTATGATTGGGCACATTATTATGAAAACGAGGACCCAAACTCGCAGAGATCGTCAAAAGGAGATTATCATAAAAAGAAATTTGCCGATGATGATTCTAAAAATGAAGAATTTTCTTGGTCGAATGAGGACGAAGAATTATTTTCTCAAACTTCAGTAAGTGAAGAGAGTCGAGATGTATTTGGCTATTATGGAAGTGATCCAGAAGATACTGTATTTGGTGCAAATACATATATTCATTTTTATGCAAATAGTAATACGAGTTATGATGAGAGTACATCTACATCAACTAGAGCATCGTCCATTCAATCACAATTTGAAGGAGTATTCTCGGATACTGTAAAAGATATTCAATTTTTATTTGGTGGAACTTCCAATGAAGATGGCATTCTTGCAGATGTAAATTCTCTATTCTCAAATCTTGCGGATGCTACTGGTGGAATTGCGGATTTTGCCAAAGCTGCTTCGAACTATTTAAAAGGTGGAAGATTGGTATTTCCGCAAATGGTTGATGGCACGACTTATTCGAAATCAATCAACGTTGGATTGAGATTTACATCTCCATATGGAGATCCAATATCAGTTTTTCTATATTGTATGCTTCCTCTTGCACATATTATGGCGTTTTCATTTCCAAAGCAGCTGGATAATAATATGTATACATACCCATTCCTTGTAAGTTGCTATTCTAGAGGATTTATTAATTGTGACATGGGTGTTGTAACGAGTGTCCGGATTGCTCGTGGTGGACAAGATGATAGTGCTTGGTCTGCATCTGGATTAGCAACCGATATTGAGGTCAATATGGAAATTACTCCATTGCACAATGAACTGATGATTTCGAGTTCGCGTAATCCCATTTTATTCTTGCAGAATTATGGTTTACAAGAATATCTTGGAACGATTTGTGGAGTCGATATGAAAGGCGACACTGTATTGGCACAATTAAATGTCATTGGTACATTATTTAAAAATTGGGCACAAGACACTCCTAGTAATATCTTAAGGGGCATGCAGGATTGGTTTTTGAATTCGTATCTCGGTCAGATTTATCAAGGTATTACAAGATTACTGACATTGCCCTAATTTTTATAAATGGATGTGTTGACTAAAATGGCAAAACGAACACAACTCACTCCACAAGAAGCTGAGTGGATTGAAAAATATGGATCATTGCCAGACGATCCAGATAAATTGCGTGAATTGGCATCAATTATTAAACGCGTTGATGAAGAACGATATCAATCGGAGAAAAAACGAATTGAAGAGATGCAATGGCATACTCTTAATATTACACTTCCTTTAATTCCTAAATGCACACCAAGACCTAGATATAGTTCTAGAAATAATGCTTTTTATGTTAAAGGAGCCGCAGAGAATAAAAAAATTATAAAGAAATTAATTAAATACAATCGTATTATTTCGACAATAACATATTTCAAAATTGAAGCATATCTTCCAACGCCAACGTCATCGATGAAAGGATATGAAATTCTTTTAGCCGAAGAAGGATTAATTCGACCAATGATCACGAAGGATTGGGATAACCTAGGGAAAACATATTCGGATATGGTTCAAGATTATTTATTACTAAATGATAATATTATTTGTGATGGAGAAGTTGAAAAATATTTCTCAATTCGTCCAAGGGTAGAGATTCATATCAAATATCAGGATGATTATGATTCGGACTACAACCGAAGAAGAATTGAATCGTCAAAATCGTATAAAAAATTAATCGATCCCCAAAAGACTATTAAAGTTATTTTGGATAAGGAGGAATAGTGTGGCAAAGGACAATTCCATTGAGAATCGTCAACGCACTATAGCTGTATGTGAAGCTCTCTACGGATCGTTTTATCAGCACTTCATTAATGTACCTGATAAAACTGTAGATGAAGTGCGAAATGAAATTAATAAAACGATAGATGATAAATCCATCCAAATAGACTTATATATTTACATCGCATCTACAGATGCTGGTGTTATGATTAAACTAAATTAAATTATAAATGTAAAATTATAAAAAAATCATTACTTATCATTTACGATAAGTAATGATTTTTTATCTGTTAAATACTCTCTTCTCAAAGATATATTATAATATAGAAGATATAGAACGTAGTGTGTTCTATATCTTCTATATCTATCGAGAGGAGGTGTAGTTTGATATGAATGATTTAAAGATTCACAGAGTTCCATTTTCAGAACTTTGTATCAATCATTTCTTACGGAACATCAATCCGAATTACGGTCACAAAATAACCGTAATTGAGGATAATGCTTCGAAAGAAGAGTTAATCAGAAGGTGCAATGAGCACCCTGGAGTGATTTTTACATCATTTCAGCATATTAAATCAAATAATCCGAATGAAGCGAACATCCATTACACGAGATAATTCGCTTTTGAAGGACCTCACTCTCTACTATATAGTAGAGAGCTTGATAGAATATTATACAAAATCCCATAGGAGGAATTCCTCCTATGGGATTTATTTTTAGCTGTTTTCTTTTTGCTACTGCAATTTTATATTTCACTTTGTTGATGTTATCTTGCATCGTCTTAATAAACAGGTTTAACTGCTCTTGAAGTTTTCGTTTTCCTCCATTATTTGTGTTTCTGGAGAGATCGTCGGAATATATTGTAACAACACTTCCATTGTCTTCTACGGATGCCAAACCACTAAAAATCGGAATCAGATTGCTCGCAATTTTTGCAAAGAAGGAATCTGGTTCTCCAATATTCTTATCAACGTCAATCTTTAGCTCCCTGGCCAAGTCGATTGATTTATATGCAATCTGCAATGCTTCATCATAATCTTTAGATTTATATGCCTTTTTATAATCTCTTGAATATTGCTTTAATTGTCTAAAACGTTCTTCTTTTGCGAATTTAGCGGCGTCTCGTCCAACGCCTTCTTCAACAATTTCGATATCATCAATTGCTGTATCAAGGGATTCGAGTGCAATACCTAGATCAAATGAATTTATAATACTTTCTCCTTTATAATAAAATTTACTCATAGTATTTATTAATCTAAGATTAATAAATACTATGAGTAATCTTAGATAAATTATTTAATTTTGATACGTTTTCCAGTTCCGTCTCGCATGGTTAGGTAAATTTCAGGAATATTTGATTCCATCAATACGCTATCTGCAATAATTCGACGGAATTCGTTGATATCTCCACTATATCCTTCAAATGTAACATGACTTGATGCCGGACGACCGATAGATTCAATTGTTACTCCAAGAATATCTTCATTGGGGTATTGCTCAAACACGATGGAAGATGCACCAGGAACGCCTTTCAGGAGTGTCTTGACGCGAAGCATCTGTGCCACATTTCCCTCATGGCGCTTACGTTCGAAGAAATTCTCGACGCTGGATTCATTGGCGATTGCCAATGTCTCATATTTTTTCTTAAGATTTTCGATTGTGCTTTCCATAGATGTCATAACATCATCGGGAATGATCTGTTCGTGACAAGACTCAATCGCTTCTTTCATCTTGATAAACGAATCAATTGCACTTTCGATAACTGTTGCATCATTCTTAGTTGCCGCAATTTTTGCATTGGTCAAACGGGATCGAATTCCACGATTGATCATATCTTTGTCTAGTTTTCCTTTTTCGGTCATTGACATCTGCGATTCTACTGCAGCTTTGATATCGGCCACAGAAGGATGAATCAGATTCATTGTATTTAAGCTCTCTAGCATTGTATATACAATGACCGAATCGATCGTTGCGGCTTCTGTTACAGTAGCAAGATGCTCCGTATATTTTTCCTGTTCTGCTGCAGACCGAATCGCAGCAATGTTTGACAGAGCTTCATATACAGATTTTTCTCGTTTTGAGAAAATATTGAGGGTATTCTCGAAAGTAATGTTTTTCAGACGGCGCAGAGACAGTTCATTGGGATCCAAAGTTTCTGCGTTTTCCGTTACGATAATTTGCTCACAAGCTGCATTTTGAATGGAGGAGAAGAAGCTACGATGTTCATTTTCGGAACCATCCAGAACGATTTTCTTGAAGGTACGAATGCTTTCCTCTGCATCCATATCATCACCGGTATCGTTCATATCTTCTCCAACATCATCGATATCATTATCTTCATCGCTTGTTGGATCGCTTCCATCGGTAGAATCCATAGTAGCTGCATCTCGAAGTTCGTTATTTATCTTCTCAACGCGTTCATGAGATTCTTTTTCTGCCTTCAAAACTGCAAGAACTTTATCCTTGATAATTTCTGCAAGTCTTTCACAGTCAATATCTTTTGCCTTTGTCTGAAAATCATTCATTTCATCTTCTGTAAATCCTGCACCAGCAACAAGTTCTTCCATGGAAGAATCATCGTCGTTTAATGCATTTGCGTTTTCTTTTGCAACACGAGCTGCAGTTCGAGTAGCTGCCTCTGTACAAATTCGATCCATATCTCTCAATAGAGTTCTCTTTTGAGGATTGGTTTCATTTTCCATTGCATTGATTAGTGCATTATAGCCACCCATACCTTCAATTGTTGCCATGGTATATCGACTAAGAACGCTTTTTGATGTATCACTCAAGGAATCCGTATTAAACGGAAGGGCCTTGGTAAATGTTTCGTTGATTAGTGCTTCGAGGGTAAGAGTTTTGATTTTATCAGAAACTCGTTGCTCGAAGAGAGAACGGTTAATCATTTACCCATCTCCTTTTATTCAAGTTAATTTAACTTAGTGTTTTTCAAGACGCCTTATTCAAGCATCGTAATTTGAATACTCGGAACCAATTCAGAACCAGTTCCAACTTCATCAATATTGATAAATTCTGGAACGTATTCGTTGTATCCAAGTTTTGGAATTTCTTCTTCAAATGTCGTTTCAATCTTCTGAATATCTGAGCCGTAATCATTGATCCCGTAATATTCAACATATCCAATTTCATCGAAGTTCTGTTTAATTGCAGACATAAGATTCATTAGATAGATTGGACGACCATTGGTTTGAATATCATTAAGAGATTCGATATAATCTCGAATGAAATCATTCAATCTCTGTTTTAAAACTTCTACGGATGATAATGTATCAGCATTGACGCCGATGCGAAGCGTGATATTAACACGATCCAAATCGTGCATATAATCAATATCATTCTTATTACCAACCCGATAGAAACGAGAGCGTCCGTATGTGTTGTAAAATTTGAGGTCAATTGCAAAGTTTTCTTCTAAGTAATTGTAAATCAGATCAATTACATTGTAATTATTACGAACTACATTGGAGAGATATTGTGAATTTGCAATCGTCTTTACCCATTCTGATTTTACCACAGGAGATGATTTGATCACATACTTGCAATGTTTACGATCACCTTCCTCTGGAGGATCATCCGGATCCACAACATATCCACTCTCGTTTGACATAGTTGCTACGGCAGTGGACCGAATGTATTGAATTGGACGAATTAAAGCAAACTCGGTATCTTCTGATAAAATTGTATATTTATTGGTAAACGTCCATTGTCCGGATTCTACATCTGCATCATTTTTAACATATAGATATTCCGAATATTTTGGAGTATTATTATCCTCATATCGGATGAATGTGTATACTGCAAAATCACTACGATCCATGGAGATGTAGCACATTTTATCGTCTACTTCTTTCCAATCATGAACCCCAGCTTCTGCATCTATTTCATCATAATAGACACCATCTGTTAGATGCATCGTTCCATTGGATCCCATTTCATCGTCTGTTGCGACGTATGCGCTTAATACGAAATAATCTCCATCCGCAACATAGTCTTCAACAATCAGAGGAATTTGCATCATTTTAGAATCGAATTCTTCTCCATTGATTGTCATGAATGCTTTGATAATGCCGGTATCTGTTGCTTTTTTCGTTGCGATTTGATTTTGGGCATTAAAGCTTTCTCCGATTTCATAAAGCATAGTAAATCCAGCCATGCGAGTAAAGCCATTTTCTTTATGATCATTATCAAATTCAATAACAGGTGAAATTCGAATCATCAATGACCAAATGCTACCATTTTGATATGCTTTATTTGCTTTTACTCTTGCGTATACACCGTCATATACACCGGAGAATGTACTGAATTTTTGAACGATAAATTTATCTTGATCTGCATCATAGATCATATCTGCAGGAGAACCATTGTAATTTTCGATATGAGCAATTGAATTGATCAATGCATCCTCTAGATAATTCATATCGTCAATGTATTGTAAAAGTTCCTCTTCTGTAGCAAAGCTTCTATTCGTACCATCTGTATTTTTGAAGTGCCGATAATATCGAACAGATTCCACAAAACCATCAGTCTCCGCAATAATATAGTTGACATTTGATGTTAAATCTGGCTTCTTAATTGCCGACAAAACCAATTGATTTTGATTGTTTTCGATGGTATCAACAGAAGGCATGATGTTAATTGTAAATTTATAATAGTTTTCACCAAGCAATGCATTTCTCGTAACATGTAAATTTGTCATATTAAATTGAATGTATGACTCGGCTCCGGATGCAACTTCTGCATATTTACATGGAAGTGTCTCGTTTGCCGCTGTCAAATAATATGCTACTGCATTTGGTGATGTTAATACTGAAATCAAAAACGGATTTGTATAAAGAAAGTATGAAATTGTTACATGGTATTCGACAAAGATAATTACTTTCGGAACATCTGGAGCAGTTGTCGATTCCGTATCCGGGATATATTCTTTCTTTACACTATTTGTAAAAATTCGAATATAACGATCAATATCCAAACTATCGCCATTTTTTATCTGTTTTCCAAGATATTGAAGCATTGTATTTCGAATTTGGTCAATATACAGAGAATTTACTTTTTCTTCACCATTTTCCATTGCCGCAACTTCTGCATCTGTATGAAAACGATAGATAAAATGATCCGATGTCTCTTCATACGTTGAAGGGAGTTCGTCCGATGGAAACATATTCCGACATGCAGAGCGAATTGTGTTGGATGTCGACTCATAACCAGACATATCTTTTAGAAGATTAGCCGTTTTATCTCTGCGCAATACAAAACGGTCTGATGTATTCGAGTCTCCATAGCGGAATATTGCACCGGGTTTTAAAATCAAACGTTTGGATTGCTCATAATATGCATCGAAATCGGAGTCTGATGTGAGATTTCCATCATTATCGATATATCCTCTCATAAGACGCATATCGAGTGTATTGGATGGTATTACATATCCATTTGTATTTTTCAGAAGCATGAATGCGCCATACAATCGTTGAAATACGTCATCTCTTTTCTTAAAGAAAAGAACTTTGTTTCGAGTATCCATTGATTTTTTATCGAAATACATTTGCAGATCATTGTCTGAGCAAATCGTTTGATTGGTTGCATATGCATAGACAACTTCTCGACGGAAATCTTCAAAATCTGGAACAGACGTTCCTCCAGCACATGGTCCAATGATTTGACCAGAAATAACAATGCTGTTATTTTTTGGGAACGTTGTGCTTTCCGTATTACATACAAGATCTCCATTGAAACTATCAAAGTTTCCATCCTCTCCTAGAGTTGTATAAATCTCGACTCTCAAAGAAGAGTTAAATTTTGGAGTAAAATAAATATTTTTGGGGAAATGAAGTCTTAAAACTCCATTTTCTAATAACATGTATTGGCAGAATGGGACCGTCGGAGTTTCTGCACCTAAAATCTGTTTTTGAAGTTGAATTTCTGCAGAACCATCACTTTCTTTGTAAAAAACCTCAAAGTTTGCAATTTGTCCACGATAAGCAAAATCCTGTGTAACAACTTCAACTTGTGCATTCTTTTGAATCATCACTTCTTCCGTTTGCCTCTCCACTTGTCGAAGAGTTACTTGAATCAGAAGAATTCTTTCACCGTATTGAAACATGATCTTATTTTCAAGATATAACTTATTGGATGTATCCAATGAGTTTTTCCCGGCATCAAGATCGTATCGTGTTGTATATGCATATCGTTCTCTTGTATCATTCAATCTTGTAATTCCATTGGTAGTATCTGTTGGTGTTGCAATGATTTGTGAGTTTGGTCTACCAGTAATGATGATTGGATGATCAATCATAAACGGAATATTATCTGCCATAAAAATCATATTATTATTGATATAATAGGAATTATCCATATTTGCATTGGATTTGATTGTCGGAAGAATATCTTCTTCCTTAATCACAAGGGCGGCTTTACATGTAGCAGGAGTTGCCATAGGAGCATCGATTTGCTGCATTGCTGCCATTTTATAAAGGGACGATAAGTACCCTGCAGTATTTGGATAAAATTCTCTTCGAACTGTTGTTACTGCATTATATACATCTTCCGATGTATTTGCCATAACTTCATTTACGTATCCAAAGATACCTGCACGATAATTATTAACGTTATCAAAATCAAAATATTTTGGAGCGATATTCTCGTTCCACTCAGTCTGTTGAAGTGTTGCGCTTTCTTTATTGGTTAATGAGGTAGCCATATATTGCATTCCTCCTTTTCTTAAACATTATTCCACATGAGATAATAATTTTGACCATCATCGGAGTACACATATGGTGTTCCAACAAAAGTCTGACCCGTCATAAGAATTGGATCATAATGAGAAATTGGATGGAGTGAACGTCCAGTATTTGGACGAGACCATTCTCCTTCTCGATTTAGACGAGAATTATAGTTGAATTCAGATAGAATTATTGGATTTAGATGTTCAACAGAAAACGCAGAAAATGAGATTGAGATCTTATTTTCTGGTTGCATTGGCAAATTCATACCAAAAACACTGAATGGAGTATTTGTAGGAAATGCTCCGACAATTTTTTGATAATATGTAATTTTTTGTCCATCTGGTTCACAAAGAAAATAATAAATCGAGGTGTAATAATCGGCAATGCGATTGATTCGATAGGTCCACTTTGCTGGGAACTTATTTCGTACAACACCATCGATGTAATACGTCCACGCAAAGAATAATTTTGTCGTACTGAGATTTTTATCTTCCCGAAATGTTATATCGAACTGAATACCAGATGTTGATTGAATTGCGTTTCCCGCATAATAATTTCGATATCCTGTAAACATCTGTGTATTTTCACTTGTTAATAAGGTATAATCGAAAGATGGGAATGTTTCTACATGGTTTCCAAGATATGGGATATAATCATGGTATTGTGTATAATCTGCCGAAAGAGATTTAATTACCTCCGGTACATTATTATACAGCCAACGCATGGTTCCATCACCACGAATTTGATTGTTTGCAACATCGTTCATATCCGAATTTAAAATGTTGAGATCTGGACGAACGAAAAATACGTATGGTATTAATGTAGTTAATTCTTCATCTGGAAATCTTCGCAAATAACGATTAAATTGTGTGAATTCTACAGTTTTATGTCGAGTAGAATAATCGATTTCCAATCGATCCCGAATGTATCCGTCATTTATGTTTCCAGAGTTCTTTTTACGAACTTCTTCATTCGCAAACAGAGTCTCGTAATTATACGAAGGAATATTTAAAATTTCCGGATCAGAACCGTAGTTTCTTAAGTCTGGCATAAATCATTTTCACCAACTTTCTGATCGTATAATGCTTAACCAAGTGTTTCTGACGGTAAAAAATACGGTTTTAAACCATTTTTCAATGATATATAATATCAGTGTATAGGAAGCAATTTACAAACGTTACGCGATGTCATATCTAAGTATCTGCTAAGAGTAGTTGAAAGCGACTTATAGGAGGTAAAAGCTATGACACTGCAGGCTATTGGTACTGCCATTGGCACAGTTGCAAAAGCGGCTGTTGCTGCCATCGGTAGTTTGTCTCTCGGCGAAGCAATTGCTGTAGGGACAGTAATCGGCGTTGCCGCTTACACTGGGTACGTTCTGATCAAGGCTGCGAAGAAAAAGATTCAGCACGCCATCAATCGCAAATCCAAAGAGCGTACAGCCACAGAGAACATTCTCGAAGATGCGCTGTTTGATGAAAACGGCGAAGTAATCGAAGAAGAAGATCTCATTGGCAAAGAAAAGAAAGCTCATAAGTCTGCGTCTTTGTTTGAGAAGATTCGTTCTTTCTTCAAGACAGAAAAGAAGTCGAAGAAGAAATTCAAATACACAGATGCTGAGTGGGCAGAATATTATCGCGACCAAATCCATCGTTCCAAGGATACTCCGGAAGAATATGAAAGGTGGAAAAAGAATCACCGTCCTATCACAGAGGATCGTAAATATCGGGAGGAAATGACACGTCGTCATAAAAATCGTTCTGCCGATATGGAGCATGGACCCACGCTTCATGTTTCTCTGAAACAGATTCGTGAAGAAGAGAAGAAAAAGAAAAAGAAGAAAAAACAGAAATACGTGAAATATCCATTCATGGTTGCAAAGGATATTCCGGATCTGGATGAACTGGAGAGACGGGTAATCTACAGAGAGCAAGCCGATCAGCGTAAATGGGAACGCGAACAGGCTCAAGATTTCTGGAGTCAACCCTGGAATACTCTGGATTATTAATCAAATTAAAGAAAGGCATCAATGGGCAGATGCCTTTCTTTTTTGTAACCGTAACATCTTTAATTTGAAATGTATATTATTTAAGTGATAGAAGAAAGGAAGATGGCTCTCGACGTCAACCAAGTATTCTGTAAGTGAATTTGATAAAAGGCTGTCAACGGTGATTGACTAGACTGTGAACGAGTCGAAGCTTCTCAATATGACTGTGAACGAGTCGAGAAGAAGCGATATAGAATATTGATAATTTGCGAAGAAGGAATGGATATATTGATAAAGTAATCGACCCTGGAGAAAAGCACCAAGCATTATATGGCAACCCTGAGGAGAAGCTAAAAACTCTTTGGCAAGTACCATTGCAAAGTGTGCTCATAAGTCCATCGAAGGGGAAGACGAAATTGAGATGAAATAAATCTTGAAAGAGATTTCCATTTCTTCTTTTTTATCTTTATTCCTTATTTTTTACCGTATTTTGAGGCCTTGAACACAATGTTAAATATCCGAAGATGATATCATATTCTGGGAATAAGATGAAGATATCCTCAGTTTTATTCCTAATATAAAGGAGGAATATAAATGTCTAAAGAAAATACCTCTCCTGCGATGGAGGGTGTCGGTGTCATTGACATTAAACTTAGCGAACTTAGCAAGCTTCCAAAAGCATTAAAGGGATTTAGTTCACAAATGCGTGGGACGAGCATTGCTGAGATGAGCCGAGATATGATTATGCAATTCCCGGTTCTTATGAGTTCTCAAATTGAGAATGATCATGCTCGCCATATTGCCAAGGCATTGGAGCGACAATATGCTACCTTCATGATGATGACTTTGAGTTCTTATTTGGACATTGATAGCAATCGATATTCGACAATTCAGGACTTCTTAAAAGATATCCATAACAATGATAATGCGCCGAGTCTGTTGAATTACGCTATCGGACTTGGGGCAAACGCAGCAACGGTTCAGAATGCATTTAAAAGTGGAATGGAATCTTTACGAATTACGGAAGATGAAATTAATGCTCTTTGGTATGGTGCGGATGAAGAGGTTACGCTGGAATCTCTGAATGATATGTATCAGCCAAATCGAAGCAATGAAATTCGACTGACGCGTATTTTGGAAGTTACTGGTCCCGACAAAATTGAAGACAATGCGGATAGTGCAAAGGATCCACAGAATACGAAAGCGGCGGAAGCAGGACAAACGTCTATTGCACAGAGAACGTTCAATGCGGGTGCAAATCTCGATAATGCTGCAAATGGTGATCATTATCCTGCAAAATCTTCTGGTGGACAACTACCTCGAATCTATGAGAATAAGAGTTTGAGCTCTCTTGAACCGACAATGATTACTGCAACGTTATATCTTAAAGGTGAGAAACGTCCATTTGCCCTAGGTGTAAAAACAATGGTTCGTAGTGTTACACCAAGTGCCATGATCTATAATCTTGGTGAAGCGGTTGCAAATCATCAGCTTGCGTTCAAACTGGTCCGTTGGACCCGTGGAGAGATTAAGTTTTTCCGCGATGTGGTATTTGATATTGCAAATATTCGTCGTGAAACAATTGCAAAGAATCAAGCTCGAAGTGGAAAAGATAAAGCCGGATACAATTATTTTGTTGATTTGAAGGATCGTCGTAGAAATGCAAAAACCTTTGTTGGTGGCGGCAGGCCACTTTCTCCAATCAGTACGGTTGTATGTACAAAATATGAAGTTGAAGAGATCAAGGCGCAACATGGTATTGATCTCGAAGATCCTAAGGTAGCCCTGCAGTTGATGGATCAGCTCTATCTCCTTGGCTTTGTGATCTATGATCCAACCACAGGAGTTGTCGAGACGATGCTTGATGGTGGTGCAACCGGCAATGATTTTGCCATGACCACAATTGATGCACTTCGTCATTCTGCTGGTACTACGACAACAGTGAGCGATATGACTCGGTTTGTAGCTGAGCTTGGTCGATTCAAAGGTTAATTTGAAAGGAGATATGACTCATGGATTACATGAATGAGGTGTTGATGGAATCTATTATGGATTTCGTTACGGCACAGCCTGCCTCCGATCAAATGATCTATCGGAGAGCTCTTGAGGCAACAGAACCCGCTGGACGTGCTCGTCTAGTAGTAAAACTATACGAAGAATGTCTTCGTCCAAACAATGTTGATTATGGTGCCATTCCAGATTCAAGGGGAAATATCTTGAAACTGAAACATTATGATACGACAGCGGAGACGATTGACCTTCTCAATAAATTATTCAAAGATCAAACTCTGACAAATGAGTTGAAGCTATTGAATGATTATCACGACATGCTTTTGAAGAGTCGTGATGATTTTGAATACGCATATAAGTATAACATTGAAATTATCAAAGTGATGTACTGTAATATGGTACGGGCATTGTATGATTTGATCGATATGTGCGTTGTATCATATGCAGAATATCTAAAGAATGCAAAAGAAAATGCTCCCAAGATGCGTACTGTTCGTAAAACAGATACACTTCTTGTAAAATGCGTAAAACAATATCTTGCGCTTTATAAGAAAGGTGATTGGGCTCGCATGATGAAGTTTTTCAAAGATCCTGCAATTGCGAGAGCCAATGAAAGCTATCTTCATATGCAGCTTGAATCGCTTGCATATACGGAAGCACCTCTTATGGAAGCAGATGGAGATTCTCAAAATAAAAATGATAAATCAACAACTGGTAGAATCATTGATGGATTTACCAAAATCTTTTCGGATGAATTTAAAAATGACCATCCGACACTTGGAGGACTTGCTAGAATTGGACGAGGCGTTGTAGTTGTCCTTGGTGCACTCATTGTAGCATTTCATGCTCTTCGCGGGATGATTCGATTCTTCATTCGTTCAAGTGGAAAGATTGCTTCATATACGGAACGCCAGGCAGATCTGCTGAAAGAATCTATGGATGCAGCTGCTTCTCGTGGAGACGACAACGAGAAAGCTCGTAAAAAGCAAGAGAAATGGTATAATTTCTTCCAGAATGTGTCTGGTTTTATCAATGCAAAGATTTTAAAGGCCGATGCAGAAGCAAAGAAAGATATTATTACAGACAATCGTGTGTCTTATAATAAAGACGACATTGTTCCGCCTGTAAGTGATGGAGATTATGTCTTTATGTGAACAAATTATATATCCCGATACCATATGGTATCGGGATATATTTTTTATTCAAATTCTGTGCGATCTCTCATATAATCTTTGAAATCTGTATCGATATACATGAGTTGCTCTTCGAGTGTCATCTTTCGATAACGGTTGCCATAAACATCACTATCATGTCTCTTTTCAACAACTACAACCGATGCAGTCGTATCAACATACATTTGATTTAATTGAATATGTGTTGGTGTAAATGGTTTAACATATTTTGGAGAAAGGCGAATGCCATTTGCATAAATCTCATAATATTCCAAATTGACTGGGCGCTCTAACACATCAAAGAAATTAATTACACCATTTGGATCTGGAGATATATCTTGATGAGTTGCACATACTTTAGATCGAAAAGGCATATATTCAAAAAGAAGAGTTGCGCCAGTTAGTCCCAATCCATTGAATCGTATTACCAGATCTCCTCCAACTGTATCAGGGAAAATAAATTCATAATCATCCAATTCCAACCGTTTTCCAAAGATATAATCATCCGGAACAACGGCTTTTTGTGCTTTTGTTGTTCTCCATAGCCGAAAACGATCCTTTACGGGTTGACCATAGAAATTTGGAATAACAATTTCGTTTTCTCTGGATGATGTGATGACATCCGTTTTTAGAGTTTTGTAAAAATCGGTTGCTTGTACAATGATATTACGATTTACGTTATTGATATTATTTGTTGAAATACAGAGTTCTCCAGTTGTACCGAAGTTAACTTCATTCTTCAAAAATTCCCATTTCGAAGCAATAAGAGTTGATAATGTTAAAAGCGAAGAAGATGTTGCATATCTCTTTGGGAAGAATACATATTCCTTCATAACCTTATTGGTAAGGTCATATTGGAAATAACGATATACCTCATCAAATGGTACTTCAACTTCGTCCACTTTTAACGTGGATGGATAGAACGCTTCGTATGCTGTAATATCAAAACAAAGCATATCCTCAGTCCATGTTTTCTGGTTTTCTGGATTCGAAATAAGTGAATGATTGTCTCGATATACCGTTTGATAAATTGTGGTACCAACCAATTCGATGTTTTGAATTGACAAACGGGTTCCCACATTTTTGTAGAAACCGGATCCGATACCACCTGGTGCAGAAGTTAAATTTATGTGACTACCTGTAATAACAAATTCATCATTAACAGTTTTTAGATATTCTTTATTCGATGTAAGAATATGATCTTTTTCAAGATTGATAAAAATTCCATATGAAAAATCACTGTTTGGGATAATCTCTTTTGTATCCGCATCATAGAAGATTAAATTCTGATCTGCGAAATGATCAAAATTCTCTGGGAATGGAACATCTTTTCCAACAGAATCAAATTTCAATGGAGCCTGAATAATATCTGTATCGTGAACATCTAAAATTTCTACAATGATTTCGGAATTATCCGAAAATGTCATAGAATCGAAGTAGATATATTGCAAATGTCCCTCTACGAAAATATGAAGATCCAACATACGCAGACCATTAATAAATAACAATACCGGAACCGGTTCTGACGAATGAATGGATATAACAATGAACGCCATTTCTTGATCGAATGTCACCCATTTTGCCTGATTGGTTATTTGTGCGTGATTGTCAAGTACATATCGATTTTCCATATCAATATCTCTTGAATTGTAAATATATTGATATGTGTTATGACGTGTCAATTTTCTTGTTACCTTTTCAAATAAATCATCATAACGGTTTGGATCATCCAGAAGCATCCAAATATCTTTATCCATGATATATTGATATGGCTTATCCAATGGATAGTATTTGCTCTTCATATAATCATCGATGGAAAACGTTTCTGGGTATGGAATGTATGTTGAAATTGGAGATGGTAATGTTTCATTGATACAATCATTGATATATTGATCTCCACGGAACTCCATATAATTTGCAATCGGATTTGTGAATGTGGTCGACGTTTCATTGGAGTAATATGCGATAATCTGGAGATTTTGATTATCATATTCCAGTTCTTTCATATCAATCCGATAGACGTTCGGATACCACATGGTAATCTCAGCATTTGGGACTGGATATGCCGCATTTGTATCGCTATCGAGTACATAAACAAGAATATTTTCAGGAGGAATTGGATTCTCCTTTAAATCCAATTGAAATACTCCTGTTGGAGAATCCAGACGCATAGTAGAGTTAACTCTACTCATGACATTGACAAGATATCCAACTTCTCGTTCATTAAGAACGATAACGTTTTTTCCAGTCCAAGAAGTAATACTGGAAGATAAGAGCTCATACCCAGAAATTGTTTCAGTTGGACTTTTCCAACTGGAAATAAACACTTGATAGGTGTTTGGATAATGTGGGTCTTCCAATCCAATTAGATAAACATTAGATCCCATTTCTTTATTTTCCCCAGATTTGTCTGGAAAGACGTGTTTCATATAATACTTATTATCATAAGAAACAAAATCAGTTTTGGAATAGTTGTCGTTTTTCCAAAAGTTTCCGGCTTTTGATTCATAAAGGTACCAATCTGCCTGATTTTCAATCAGTGTTTGAAGTTTGGCCTTATTAAAGGCTTTATCTCCTGTAACTTGTATTGCGAGATAGGTAGATCCTCTTGTTGGAATAACCAAAAGATTCATATAAAGAATCGTACCATCCGTTTTTCCAATGGACGATCCTGAAGAACTTCCCGTTTTGATATAAAAAAGAAGTCTTCGTTTGAAAAGTCTATTGCTTTTACATACCTCATAGAGATCATATTTTCGATATTGTGATCCCTGCTTTGGAATAATGTCTGAGTAGTATGGAGAAAATGGATAACCTTTTGCGATATCATCTGGAGTAGGATATCCAATTGGGTCTTCTTTTAACGCTAATGTATAGAGAGCTTCTTTTTCGGAAAAGAAATTTAAAAATTGATTTTGAATTCTTGTAAAAAATGTCGAAACTGGAAGATTGAATGTACGAGCAAGAGATGCATTTTCTTTAAACTCATTCATTTTTCCAGCTACGATGTTGATTCCACAAAGACGCTTCTGCACTTCCAAACATCTGGTATACAGCATATCTCTTGTACGACGAGTTTGATCGTTTACAAAATCGACATCATATGTATTATTAAATGCCAATTCTGGAATACCCTTTAAACCAGAATCGTTTATTCTTTTAGAGTAACTCATAATGAGTTTCCTCCTTTCATTAGATACTCAACTTATATGTGTGTTTTTGAGACCTTATTTTATGGATTTAAAAAAGAAAGATGAGAATATTCTCATCTTTCTTTTTTTAACATTTTATGCTTTCCTAAAATTGATGATACTTTGATAAGTCTTTTTTGAAGAAGGTATCAAATAGAGCCCGTCTCTCTTCAATTTTGTCGTTCGTGTGATATATCTGTATGCGCTCATCCCATGTAAAGAGATCACGAGATTCATCAACATCGACACTTCCGAGATACATTTCAATGTGTGACATTTTTTTAATATTGGTTTTTGCAATAAGCCAAACATCGATTGTTGGACTTAACTCGTAATTCTCGGCACATAGTCCAATTCGCACATTCTTTAGGATTTGCCCATTTGAGGATATTAAATGCTCAAATGGAACTTCCAACACTTTTGATAGACATTTTTCCACTAGATACTTTTCCGCCGCAGATGTTACAGACCTTCGATCATATTCAGACAAATTAATCGGCACGATCTTGTGTCGAACTGGATGATCCGGCCACCAAGAATATTTTTCTGTACCGTCTGCAAAGGTATCTCGTTTTCGAATTCTTGCAGCTTCGATTAGCCTAACAACTCTTTCTTTGTCCGCTCTTTCTACAACCGTTTCCATTTGTATATAAGGGGGACAACCCACAAACCGCTGTTTTTCTCTTTCAATGACATATCTCATTTTTTGACGAAATATAAATTTCGACTCGAAAAAATGTATTAAATTTCTTGAATCTTCTTCTTGATATTTATCTCGCATTAGTATTGAATGCGCATCCAAAATAGATTGAAACGTGAATTTTCCATTGTACACAATTCGAATATATTTTGAATTAAAATTTCTACATCGCATTCTCAAAATATCATTTAATTTTTCTTCAATGGTTCTAAGCCATTTAAGAAGGAGTTGATGTTTTCGAGTAGAATGAGGTAAATCTTTAAATCTAAAGCAAACTTCCTTTCGGCGCCTTTGATATAGAAAATTGGAAACCTCGACGACATTATCGTCATCGAATCTTCCCCACGTTCTCCATCTTTCGCGTATTGACTCCTCTACAGAATGATTGGTTATAAAATTTTCAAGTGCCATTTGTGGTGATGTTATATTTGACCCAGGACGTTCAATAAACATTCCACCACTGCGAGGAATGAAGCCATTTAACCGCTTCTCAACGAATGAACGGGCAAATGCTTCTTTTTCATAATCCTCAAATTCTTGCTCCATTTTATATATTTCTTGAATGTCTTCTGTACGTTGTTGGTTCTTAGTGCAAGGCACATTTTTCACTCCTTTACAAAGCGTTTGCCATATATCTTTCTGGCCTCTTCCAATGTTTTTGGCATCGGATGCATATCCATAAATGCTTTTTCAATAGTCATTCTTAAACAGATTTTACATCCGATTGTAATTTTTTGACGGTCAAAAGCGAGAAGAGTAAATGTGATTTTTTCATTATACCATGTAATTTTTCTTCCACAGATTTCACAATAATCCGGTGTAATGTTTGTTGGCATGTTTAAAACACCTTCCTTTCTATAGAAATAATATATGTGTGAAATCACATTCGTTACTAATTTGGATATTTGAAAAACACGACTATAAAAGAGGTGATGTATAAATATGAAAGCTGCATTGTTTGAAGCAGTTCTTTCTACTGCAGAACGAAAGGATCTGCGAAAGAATCAATTTGGACTTCCAGACAAACGAAAGTATCCTCTTACGGATGAAGCACATGTAAAGAGTGCGATTAGTTATTTCTACAAATGTCCAGAAGAGGATCGTCATGAACTTGCAAAAAATATTGAACGCGCTGCAAAACGTTACAATGTTGAGATAAGTGAAGATAGTGAAGTTGCTAAGTATCTCCACAAGGCAACTGAGGAATCGTTTCTTTCTTATGTTACGGAAATGACATCTGCTATCGAATATTCGGACGCACATATTGTTATGGAACAAGGAAAGATTAAAGGGTTTCTCACATCCTTACAAGAAGGAATTATGAGAGGTCTTACTTCTATTGGGCGTATAATTTCTAAGATTGCTTCATGGATTAGTGATAAAGTAATTAAGCTTTATCAAAGAATTACAAAAACAGGTCAGGAGTATATTGAA
>OWIO01000666.1_pt1 | contig 30381 bp, 45 predicted proteins | sample 1733011 | NCBI WGS metagenome assembly OWIO01 (sample SAMN05065779, study PRJEB22554) | human gut metagenome | biome: ENVO:2100002; feature: ENVO:00000062; material: ENVO:00002003 | host: Homo sapiens | place: USA | reverse complement strand
CGCCGTGGGCGTTTCCCCGGTGAATCGGTCAACCTCTCGAACCGGGATATAAAACGCCGTATAACGCCCGGTTTCGTTGTCGGTGCAATTATAAAATTCAAAAGCGTTCACGGCTTTTTCAAAAGAAACGCCGTTATAACCTTCAAAATTCTTGTTTACGTCAATTTCTAAATGCCACGGCGTAAAGGGGCGCATATTCACCGGGCAAAACAGAACGGTTAAACCGTTGTTATAAGCCGCCCGGGCTTGCTTTTTCGTGATACGTTCCCACGTTTTGCCGTTGTTCGTAAAGCTGTATTTATTCATAAATAACGCCCCCATTCAATTTACAAAATTCTTTCAAAAGGTTTTCAACGGCTATTTTCTTTTCTTCAAATGGGCGTTTGTCTTCCCAACTCAAAATAGCCCGGGCTTTTTCCTCATATTCGCTAATTTTTTGAAGCCTTGCGCCCGGCATATTTCTATAACCTGTGCAAATCGTAACGCCGTAAACCTCATAAACGTCAAAATTCCAACCATATACACCGCAAGTGTAAGCAATGGGTGAATGATTGTTCAGTAAATAGGACAAATCACAATACCCGGCGTATTTAACATTATAAGAACCGTTTACAATAGCTTTTCTTGTGGTTTTAACTTTCATTTTCTTTCCCTCCGTTCTATTATCTGTAAAGTGTACCGTTATACGCCGCCGCTTTATAATAGGGGTGTTATAGCTGTAAAGCGTTTCATTTCCGGCGTTGTCAATTTCAACAACGGCTTTTCCATAGAAACTTTTTTGTGTTCCGTTCGGTGTTAATTCATATCTTTTCATTTTGAAAACCTCCATATAATCTTATTTGTGTTGTTTCTTGTCTTGCCTTGACTATACAATAACACTTTTAAGATTGTTTGTCAATACTTTTCAGATAAAAATTTATCTTTTTCGTGTTGGCGGTTTATCTTATTTGTGTTGTTATTGTTATTCTAATTCTTATTATACGAATTGTCAATACTTAAATTCATAATTTACGAATTGCACCGGGGCGCAAAATTCGCATTATATAGAAGAAACACCGCCGGACACGTTCACCCACGCCGCCCGGTGTGCTGATTTGCTTTGCTACATTAAAGCGGTAAAGAGATAAGTGCCATGTCCGGCTGATTTTCTGAAAATTTCCGTGAATTTTTGCATAGAAAAAGCCCCGGGAAATCCCGGAGCAGTTTCATAGTCGATAGTCGAAAGTCGATAGTCGCTCGGCTGATAGTCGGAAAGTCGGAGCGTGGGCGAAAGTCGCTTAGTCGCTCGTGTCCTCGTCAGAGTTGCTTGCTGAAAGTCGCTTCTGCTGGTCGCTTGCAATGTAGCGTTCTCTGATTTCATCAGCGGAATAGTCGCTGTCGTTCTGCTGGTTCGGTGTGAGAACGTACTCGGTCTTGTCTTGGTAGCCATAGTTGTTCTTCCCGAGGAAGATACCAGCAACCGGGTTGACCTTGCCACTTTGCATATAGTTTTCCCACAAATTTTCGAGCAAAAAGTACGCCTTTTTTATTACGACCGCCACCTCCGGCGGCAACGCAGTCTTATATCCCGAACCTCCTGTTGCAACATCATGTGTAATCGCATAAAGCCACTGTCTGTTGTGTCCGTTCAGCGCAATAGCCATACCCACAACCGTAGGTTTCATGTCATACTGTGCATACAGAGCAAAATAGTCGGAAAGTCGCTGTTGCACCTCCAACGGATTCTCCATGTCAATGTCCGGCATATTCATCAATGCCATATTGACGGAGAGGAACTTCGTGTTATCACCAGCTTCAAGCCCCGGAGCGATGTTTTCCGGCTTCAACCAGTTATTACCTCCTCGGGGCTTACCTTTCTTTTTTGTCTTCTTGACAGGCTTGTCATTCCCAGCCGGGACAACCGCAGTCTCCTCGCTGGAAACAGTCTCCTTAGTCGCAACAGTCTCCTCGGAATCCCCGGAACTGTCTGCTAACAGCTTATCTATATCCATTTCAGTCTCCTTTCTTCTTATTCTTATTGCAGTAGTAGAAGTAGTTGAAAATCGGTTTTTGCGTATAACTTCTATATATAGGGAATTTTCTATATAGAGGAAGTTACACGCAATACCTTGAGAACAGCTACTTTAACTACTGTAATAATAAGAATAACTCGTTCTTGTAAAAAGATTGTTTTTCAATCCTTTTCAGATAGTTTGGTAAATGTCGTTTTTGATAAATACTTATCCGCTTTGTGTTAAATGAAGTTTTTGCTCTTGTAGTAGTCAATCACTCGCTTAACCTCCACCGATTTCAGCACAACGATTCTGTAATCTTTACCGCACTTCCTCTTAACCCAAAAGTCGTGCGCGGCTTCTGCGATAGAGCTGTAAGTGAGCATTTTCGTCTTGCTGGTACGCTGGTGAGGAGGACGGTATCGGTAGTCTGTGCCGTACAAAAACTTCCCGGTCTTAATGTTCTGAATCGCAAACATCATCTACCTCCTTACCAGTACCTCCGAACGCTTCCTTGATACATCTGCCAAATTCTTTAAGAGCTACACCAGCAGAATAGACGGAGAAGTCGAAGGTCTTTTCAATCTCGGGGTAACGACTGCGGACGTATTCGGCAAGTATGTCATTTCGTGTCTTCATTTCTCAACTCCTCCTCGAGAATTTTCTCAAGCTCCCTTGTGCCGACAGCTTTCATGTAGGTGTGCGGAGCTTTGACGGTAGATACCTTGATTGCGCTCTTGGTAATGCGAGCCTTGAGACGTTCCAGCAGAGAAGCGTTCTGAAAACCTTCAATCTGCATAGCAACATCGTGACACGTTCCGGCGGCGTTCCACGGCTTGAACGAGACAATCTGATTCAGTAAGTCGCTCGGGTCTCCATTGAATCGAATAGCTCTATCGTCAATGTAAACTACTGCCGGGGGCTTCTCCATGACCACATCGTCTACGACAATATCGTTCGCTTTCAGATAGTCCATGATTGCCGTAACACCCTCCGAGGAAGAACAGCGAGAGGAGACAACCACCACATGATAAAGCTGTCTGATTTTCTCAATGGCTTCCTTTATACCGGGAACAGGTGGGTCGGGAATGATGGTCGCTCCCTTCCAGCCGGAAGTATAGCTGTGAATCACTCCATCAAAATCGAATACAACAGTCTGTTTCATTGTGTCCTCCTTTACAGCTCGTAGTAGGATTTTACCGACTTGCCGATTTCCACCGACAGCTTTGCGGCAATGACCCGAGCGTGTTCGTACTGGGCTTTCACACCAGTTTTGTAAGTACCTTCCCATTTCTTACCCGAGTGCTTGGCGGCTTCCCGGATATTCTTGTCGTTGTCCATGAGAAGGTCAGCTTGGTACAGGTTCAAGAGCCGTACCAACTCTTGTTTTTCTGCCAACTGCATTACAGTACCTCCTTCTCAAAGTCCCGGTATCGAATGCTGACCTCGTTCTCTGCGTAGTAGAGATTGTAGTCGTTCTGCTCGATGTACCACCACAGCTTTTTGTGACCCATGCGAAGATAGTCTTCAAGGTAATGCTGTTCGGTGTACTCACCATCAACTAACTGCCGGAAGCTCAACTCGTCAATCTCCGAGCTGTTCTTCACGAACAGGGCAATGTCCATAATGTCAGCGATGGTGTAGTCCGCAGTTACCACGAATACTGCCCGGACAATCTCATTACCAGTCCGGCGAATGTGCGAGAGCTGGTCGAGACTGTTTGCATGGTACACAACCCGGTAACAGTCATAGAATGGGAAAGCTGTCTCGTCAGTCATGTAGCTGGTGTGCATTTCCACAGGAATCGGGCGCATACTGCCATTGAAGAAAACATTGCGCTTGTGTGCGATACCGAAGAATTTTCGATACCAGTCAATGTGCTTCTCATACTCATGGAGTGGGTCTCCACCGCCGGAGATGGAAACAATGTCGCAGTTATTCTCTTTCAAGGCTTCCTCGAGATTATCCAACCCGGCGAGGGTCGTTCTCGGGATATGGAGATTGTTCTCCTTCACGATACAATAGGGGCATTTGTAATGACACCCGAAGTTCGTGATAATGCTCATGTATTTCATCACAGCACCTCCTTCAATTTCAAACCACAGTAAGTTGCATAACCGCTCGAGGTCGATTTCCTGTCGAACCACTCCGGGTGACGCTCCATTTCAGAATTGAACTTACGAGCTGACAGGATATAAGCACCCTCTGACTTCGCCCAAATCTTGAAAGCGTTGTACAGGTCTTTCGCCTTGATGATGGTCGGTGCGCCGCCGTCCTCCGGGACACGCTCACAGTGGTTCTCGAGGAACTGCAACACAAGGTCATTGTCACGCTCATACTTGGTGACAACCGATTTCAAACTGCCGCTCATAGTGAGACCACGCTCTTTGTAGTGGATATACCCACGCACCAGCCACATGAAAATGCCGCTCATGCTGGACTGCTCACACAGCTCGTCCTTGAGGTGAGTGTCCTGTTCTTCCGGGGAGAAGTGGCGGTTAAACTCTACCACCTTGATACGCTCGGAAGCGAACAGGGACTTGTCTGTCACCATCGGAAGGTCGTTACAGGAAAGCCATAAGGTAAACTGCGGCTTGAAGGTGATTGCCGACTGATACAGCGCACGAGCGGGAATTTCCTCACCACCTGTAAGCTGTTTGATTTTCTCCTCGTCCAGCTTGCCGTATTCATTGCTCTCGGACATTGTGACGAAGCGTTTGCCCTTCAACCCGGCAAGGGTAGGACTGGCGGCTTCTGCGTCCTTCTGACGGTCTCCACGACAAATCATACCGACTGGGGCAACCTTGGCATAGTCACCGAGCATGGTCTCAATGGTGTTGAGCAGAGTAGACTTACCGTTACGAGTAGTTTTGCCGTGGAGGATAAACATACACTCCTCATTGCTCATACCCAGCATGGAGTAGCCCAAAGCCCTTTGAAGGAAATCTGCCTTGTCAGCGTCATTCTGTGTGACCTCTTTAATGAACTTCTCCCAGCGTTTGCACTTCACATCACGAGAAACGGTGTGGTTAAAAGAGGTCTGCATGGTGAGAAAGTCCTCCCAGTTATGCTCTCGGAACGAGTAGTCTCGAAGGTCGTATGTACCATTGAGACAGTTAATGAGATAGGGGTCTGCGTCAAACTGCACAGCAGAGATACGAAGCTCCCCGGTAGCGTCCTTTAGGATTCTGTCTCGCATACGCCTGTCACCCATCTTATTGACGAACCCGGTGTAGGACTTTCGGGTATCATCGTCCTCGATTTCTCCGCAGTAGAGAATCATCAGACGGACGAAATCTTTAATCTTCTCGGACACGAGAATTGCTCCCTCGTCCTTACGCCATGCTCCCTCGTGATAGGTGTACCAGCTCTTGTGTTCCGGGCAGTAGCGAGCTTCGTGAGAGTAGAGCAAACCGAACAGGTTTGCCATACCCATTTCAGACCACTCAAACCCGGAGCTGGTCTCGTCTGCTTTCTCGGGGTGATACTGCTTAATCAGATACATCTTCGAGGATAAGTCCTCGTCCATAATGACACGACCGTTGCGTGTCTCGAAAAGCTCTTGCATTGTTTATCACCTCGCCATTACCTTATTGAGAAGGTCTTCGTAGAGGTGCTTGTAAAGATTCCTCTCGACCGTTACGGAGTTGTCAACAGGCTCACCCTCGACCACAGGAGCGGCGATACCGAGTGAGCAGAGGATTCCAGCATTGACACCCTCCATTTCCTTATCGGTACAGGTACGGACGAAATCGCCCAGCCTGTCCTTATTGACCGTGTAGATGGTCTCACACAGAGCGGTTGAAGGAATCTTGCACAGCACCTCTGCATGAGTAGGCATGAGACGCTTTTCCTTGGTGGTGAGATAGACCACCTCGACAACATCTGCGTGTTCATTCAATTTATCAGAGGAGACAACGATTGCTGGTCTTCCCTCTGCATTACTCGGGTCTGTGGCGTAGCACTTGGGGTTGGAAATGTAAAAAATATCTCCTCGCTTCGCCGGGACGTTCTTATTCATGTAATATGCCATTATTTCTTACCTCCCATAACTGCGATTGCACATTTCTGTTTGTCCTCCAACCACCACGAACACTGCTCGGTTACACAGAAAACAGGCTGTGTGCCAATTTTCACGGTGTTATTCTCGTCTACGACAGTGTTAGTCGTGAGGAGAGGACAGATTTTGTTCTGTTCCATTTTCTGATAACCTCCTATATTTTCCGCAGTAGCACTTCGAGGATTTGCACCTCGAAGTGTAGCGGCATTGATTATGTAGAGGGCAAGCGTGGCAGACACATCTTTTCTTACAGTCTTCACATCTTGTCTGCACGACATTCACCTCCGTTCTTTATTGAACTCGCCCCACAAGGGGGCGAGATTTTAGGATAAGAGAAAGACCGGGCGAACGCCACGAGAAGTGGAAGCGTAGTAGTAGTACGCAACACCGTAGTTGTAGACAAAGGCGAAAAGGGAAGCGGAATCCTCAACCTTGTTCTGCAACCAGTACCATTCCCATGTACCTGTCTCCGAACCTTGGAAAGCGATACGCTCACGGCGGTTCTCCATGCCGTAGAAGCGTCTCACAGATACAGGCTCGTCCTTACCGTAAGTGTTCTCTCCGAAGATTTCACGCTCGGTAGGAATACGGAGCATATCAAAGCAATTCGTCTGACCCACTCGCATACCAACCATGCGTCCCTTGATTTCCTCCGGGAAGCTCTCGAAGATTTCGCCGTTCAGCTTCTTGCGAAGGTCGGAATGTTCGTAGTCAATCTTCTCGGCTCTGCCGGGATTCTCGAACATTTTCTGCTCGTCCTTGAGACAGTCAACGGTGATGAAAAGCATACCGTTCGGGGTCTCACGAATGGCTTTCGCCTTAACCTTCTCCCCAGTGGTGAGCGTGAAAGAGATAATGTCTCCCAGCTCAAACAGTTCAGTGTCAATAGTCATGTTTCTCATAACTTCCATAGTATTTGTCCTCCTTATTGAACCTTAAAAGTAACTTCGTGTCCCGGGTTCTCTTTGATAAGAACCTTCTTCATGTCCTCGACCATCATGTTATTGTCGAGTGCCGCCTTGACTACATCACACAGCTTCTTGCCGTCCAAATACGCCCAAACGGTCTTTCTTCTGTTGTTTCTCATAGTGTGTACCTCCTATAATCTTTATTGGATAATTTCTTGTCCTGTTGTGATTATAAGATAACACATACAAGATTGAATGTCAATACCTAAAAGATAAATTTTTATCTTTTCTGTGCAAGTTATCGTCTTCTATGTTTAAGTGCTTTTCGCACTCCCTCGGAGAGTTGATCGTATAGCTCACTGAATCGCCTATGTTCCTCACGAATGACTTTCTTTTCTTCCTCCCATAGTGCCTTTTCGTATAGGTACTCGGGACATACACCGTGACAACCGGGGTGTCGCTTCGGAGCAACGCAGTCCTTACAGCATTTAATCTTCATCGCTTGTACCTCGTGACGCTGTTGCAGATAGTTCGCAGTTCGTTCCTATCAAGAGGTGGGTCACAGGCAACCGTATTGGCGTACAACAGTTCCTCATAAATCTGTGACTTGGAGTAGCCTTGATTGTGGAGCATACCAGCAAGGGAGGTGAGACAGATATTGCGGCTTCCGTCCGGGATTCTCGGATAGACTGGACGGAGCTTCACACGCCCATTCACGACAGGTTCTTCCCATACAGGGGCGTATATCTTGTCTCGCCCAACAACCACCTTATCGGAGGTCTCTCGAGCTTCCGGGAAGTATTTCTCCACTACATAATCAATCGCTTCTTGGTTCTCGATGATTTCTCGGTAGAGAAGGGTGTTCCCGGTCATAATGAAGTAACGAGCCGCCTTGTAAATCTCCACACCAGCAAGATTGTTCTTGCCCTTGAAGGGGAGAGTTCCACGGAGTAGGATATGGAATCCACGCCCACTCCGGGATTTCTCCGTATAGCTGTGGCACTTACCGACAATATCAGCCCCGAGGACGCTCATAAGACCGTCTTCATCGTACCCCTCGTCAATATCAATACCGACATACCCATTGTCCGCAAATACGAAACCGCAGTAGTCGTAATAGTGCTGGTTGTACGATTCGAGAGCAGTCTCGAAATCAGACCATGTTTCCGGGTTGGTAGAGGAAGCGGCTTCGTTCTCCCATGCTTTCATAGGGACTTTGCTTCCATCATTCGCACACACCCACTGGTCGAGTTTCTTTAATTCCTCGGGAATATTGTCATAGTAAACCACGCCGTTTTGCCACCTTTCTTTCCAGCTCATTTACGAGCTTCCAAATGCTGTCCTGTGAGATACCTTTGGACTTAGCCAACTGATAGATATTGTCCGGGACGGTATCACCCTCACGATAGATATACAGGAGCATTGCTCGGTCATTATCGGAGAACGACTTGAGTGCGCTGTCACACGCCGCCCAGTTATGCTTGTTTGCTTCCGAGTGGAACTTCGGTCTGTCATGTCGAGCATAGAATCGCAGACAATGATTCACATACTCGGAGTAGAAAGTTCGGCTCATTTACTTGCCCTCCTTCATTTCCCCATACATGGAACTCAACTGGGCTTTCTTCGCAGTCTTCTTGACCTCGACACCCTCGAAATACCACTGGTTATCAATGCAGATAGGGTAGTCCGGGTTGTCGGATTCCACCAGCTTACCAGTGTCAATGATATGCTGTGCCGCAGAGACGGAGAGGTTGTTCTTTACGAAGTCCTTCCCGGTGCGGAGCAGAGCATTCACTCTGCCGTTGGTGTTCTTCAACTTATACATTGTATATAACCTTCTTAAATTCATTATTCAGAGCTTCCACATCGACATTGCAAAGCTCCTTGAGTTTGTAGCGTTCCGGGTAGGTATCGTCCATTTCGTAGACCTCCCTCATGTGAATGTGTTCCTTCAACATATCCCGGTAGAATCTCTCGAGACGCTTCTTACCGAACCCGAGGTAAACATGAAGCGTCCACAGCACCATTGCGTCAATGTCGAGAGAATAGGCTTCGTCACGCTCGAGAATCTGACGGTCGATTTCGTGGATTGCCGCCGCTGTCGCTCTTTCCTTGGCTGACTTCTCCGCATGAGAGACCATGTGGCCGAAATCACTGACTTTCAGATTCAGCGTGGGTTCTTTCTGTACTTTGATTCCAGCTTTCTTCTGTCTACGCCGTTCAGCTCTGTTCATTACCTACACCTTCCTTCAAGAGCGAACCATAAGGGAGGGTGAGAATCCAATCACAGAACATACGCCACTCGTCCAGCTTGTGACCTCTACGATATTCCAGCATATTCAGAAGGTTTTCGTAGGTCATAGTGACCGTTCGCTTCTGATTGAAAGAGGAGGGCAAAAGCTGAATCATATTCCACCAAAACTGCTTGCGCTCTACATCGGTGAAATCGCCCTCGCTTACAAGCCTGTTGTAATCGTTGTACCAGCCACGATTGTTGTTAAGCTCGTTAATCACAACACCGAGAATCGCCTTGCTCGGCTCGTCCAAATGCTCACAGGAGAAGTCCTCGAAGGTGAACTCCTTTGCCTGTATCTTGTGCATGGTGGAACAGCTATTAGCTGTCGTGCCGACCTTGTATGTATCGAACTCCTTCCACCAGTAGAGAGGAGCGGTAATGTCCACCGATACGAAAATCTGACGGAGGAACTTGCGGTGAGATGCGCCGCCACGAATGAGCCGGGTCATAAGGTCAATATCATTTTCCCCGAGACACCTCTTGTCACCGTCAAATACGGTGTCAGAGCGTTCCCAGCTATTGAGAGGATTTCTCATACCACGAATAGCGTGTTTGATTCCCCATACCTCAATCTGTTCAAATTTAATCATTGCTCACACCTCCTTAGTAGCGTTTCTTGGCTCGAGACAGGCTCGCCATCTGACGCTTCATCAAGTCCTGTCTGAACTCGTTGGTCGGGTTATCCACCTTGTAGCAAGGGCGGTCTCCGAAGAACACACAGTAGGTATCTGTTGTCTGTTCGTGAATGACCGTGGTGTATTCCTTCGTCATAGCCGACCCAGCCATGACAGGCTCGCCAGTCTCGGTCACATCGAACCCGGTACAGGTACTACCCCAAATCTGCGGAAAGCAGTCAATGTCAAAATCGAGGTAGACTTTGTTATAGTTCTTGGACTGCTTCATTTCGGCAATCTTCTGAACGAAGTCCGGGTCATGGGCGAGAGCCTGTTGTGCCTTATAGAGCAACAGCTCCAAATTCGGGATTCTTGCGTTCATACATCACACCCCCTCTACATGAGAAGCGAGCATATCTGCTTGGTGCGTCCACAGAACATTTGTATATTTATGCACAGCTCGTGTATAATCGTTCCACTCGGACTTATCGCAGAAAGCTCCCATGTGATAGCGAATACACATGATTTCTTCCTCTGTGAGCTTGAAATACTGTGCCAGCACCATAACCGACTTATCACCGTGACCCTTGAGCAGAGTGTCCGTAGCGTATTCCCACTTGTAATCGTCTCTGATTTCCTCGCCGCCGAGAGTTTCAGCAGTGACCGGGTGCTGATAGTTGTCCATCTTACAGAGGTCGTGGAACATACCAACCAGTAGCGGTGAGCGAGGGTTCTGCCAGTCAAGACGGCACTCCTCCGTGAGCTTCTTGAGGTAGCGAGCTACCATGTAACTGTGGTCGAACAAACCACCCTCATAATTGCCGTGATACTTGGTGCTTGCCGGAGCGGTGAAGAATCCCTTTTCCAACAGGTCTTTCTTGACCTCCGGAGGAACAATGTCACCCATGAGGTTATTGAACTTCTCAATACGTTCTGCCAGTGTCATACATCACCCTCCTGTCTGTGAAGACTGCGCTCTTTCTCAAACCCATTCGGGTAACGGTTGCGGAGCTTGTCTACGTTCATCTGTAATACCGTCTCGAGGTCATAGCCGATAGCGTGGGCGGTAACTGCGAGATACCACGCCACATCGCCCAGCTCTTTTGCGAGGTGAGCTTTGTCCAGCTCGTGACCTTGGAAACGGTACTTCTTAACCATATCCACACACTCGCCGGATTCACCACAAAGACCCATAACGCCATTGAGAAGAATCTCGTCATTGTTCGGGTGGTTCATGCCAGCCGCAGTGCGGAGAGCTTCGGTCTGATACTCATTGATTGTCATTTCTTTTCACCTCCGATAAACAGAAACTTGGTATCTACCTCCACAGTGAGTGCGGTAGTAACAGGGTGATTGTCAGCTTCAATCAGAGCGGACAGGTCGAACCCCAGCTTCTCAAGATACTCAACCGCCGTCTTTGCGTTCTTCATGGATTCCACATTCGCAATCACATTGGTATAGTTCTTCTCAATTTCACGAAGGGTTTCGGAACGCTTTGCTTTCAACTGACGGAGAGCGTCAGTGCCGTCCGTGAAATCCTTCATAATGTACATACGAATGTTCTCTTTATCAGACAAATCAGAGAGCTTCGTTGTCAAAGAGGTGTACCAACCACAGGTAGTATCAATCCCTTCAACCTTCTCGAGAGCTTCTTTCCAGCGATTCGCCACCGTATCAGCTTCCGAAATCAAACGGAACACCTCGTCCACAGTTTCATTGATTTTCAGAGCTTCGTCTCTCTGTGCAAAATAGGCTTTTTCAGCCGTTGCGTACTGGATTTCGACCTCTGCCTTTGCGTCACTCTGTTTGGCTTCCAGCCATTTCACCAACTGTCGTTTCGTCATAGTTATGACCCTCCTTCAATTCGATATATTTGTTCAGATACCAAACGGCTTTCTTCATGTCCTCGAGACCATTCTTCCGCTTGGCACGATACAGGTACTTGAAAGCATTGCACTGACAAAAATTCAGAACAGCTTCCACGCCCTGTGTCTCGAGCATTACCTCAATGCACTCGAATTTCCCGGTTTCATAATGTGCCGGGTGATTGACATTATCTGTCATGCGACACCTCCTATTAAAAATCCGGGAGAGGAGCTTGCCCCTCCCGGCTGATTGCTTAACCCAACAGTGCGTCAATATCCAGTCCAGTCTTAGCCGGAGCGGAAGCAGTCTGTGTCTTAGGTGCGGCTTTCGGAGCGGTGTTATTACTATTACCGAGAGTGAGCGCACGAGCGACAGGCTCGGTGTCGAAACCGTCTGCCGGAGACTTGTCTCCGAGGTTTGCGAAAGTGACTTCCTTGTTCGGGTCTTTGTTGCTCGGAACTTTGGTGTGAACAACCTCTGCACGAATGTAGTGATTGATAAGCTGTTCCGGGTCAATGTCCTCCATCGTGTAATCGTTCATAGCCGTCTTAGCGAAGTAGGAGAAAGCGTTCAGAGCCTTTTCGTTGTACTCGTCATTCTTATCCTTGATAGAGAAACGCTCGGTGTGGGTTGCGCCCTGTGCGTTTACCAGCTTGATTTCGATACGACCGAAATCCTCGTCATAGGTTGCGTCATAAATGCGGAAAACGTATTCTCCCTCCGGGATAATTACAAAACCGCTCGTCATAGGGATTCTTGCCATTGTAGTGTCCTCCTTAAAAAATTCCTTTTTTCGTACTGTTGGTGAAGACGATTTCCGTCAATTTCCATGCCTGTTCCTCGGTGAAACCAGCCTTAATGTAGCTGTCATACATATTGTGAAGCTCGACAGCGGCTTCATCGTACTTCTCAACTTTGAGAGCTTCCTCACGCTGTTCCTCGAGAGCTTTCATTTCCTCGGTCTGCTTCTTATGCAGTTCCATGACCTGTTCGGTCAGTTCCTTACTGTTTGCCATGAATTTGTCCTCCTTATTTAACCGTCATACGGTATGTTTCAGATTTCTTGCTGTACTTATCCAGCAAGCCGTCAGCTTTCAGAGCGTCCTTATCAACGCTGGTAGTCTCGGAACGAGAGACAGTCCACACATAGGTAGAACCCTTGACCTCGACCTTCTTGTCACCGTCACGGAACTGCCCCATAGCGTGTTCCTTGATAATGTCATTGATGGTCTTGAGACGCTTCTCCTTGTCTGCTATGGAAGCAGAAATCTCGTCCAGCCCTTCCTTGAGACCTTCGGCTTCTGCAATCAGAACTTCAATGTCAGTCTCGGGAGACAGGGTGTTGGTGCGGAGTGCCGCAAGGATTTCAGCGTCCTTCTTCTCGTCATACTCCGGGGAGATACCAGTATCGACATAATCAGCCCACCAATGCTCAACAGCGGCTACCTTGTCTGCGAAGTCCGGGTAACGCTCTGAGACCTTGAACTCAACAGTGATGGTGTTGCTTGCGGTCGGCTGATACGCCGCCGGGTCTTTGTAGTCCTTCTCGTCAAGGAAGGAAGCGACCATAATCACATCATCCACACCGTACAGGTAAGCGTATAATGCCGCCTGTAATGCGTAATACTCGGGAACATCGTTCTGCCAGTCCTCCGCACGTTTGGTGGTCTTCATTTCGAGAACAGCTTCGATGGTCTTGCCGTCTTCACCCTTCATCAGATAGTCCCACATACCGCCGAGGTGTTTGCTCTCCGGGAAGAAATCTCCCCATGTCTTATTGAAGTAGTCCTCACCCCACACATCGGAAGGGCGAACAATGTCCATGCCGTAGGACTGCTCCATGTAGCGAGCCTGTTTCGGCTCGATGGTCTTACCAGCAACCGTGTAGATAGTGTCCTCGAAGGGCTTCTCATAGGTCTTGGTAATCGCACACCACATTTCAAATGCGGTACTCCACGGATTCAGACCGAGGATAGTAGCGAAGCGAGTGCCTGTGATTTTCTTGGTTCTCTTGGGAGGGGCAATCTGAATACGATTGCCCTCGAGCCACTTAATGTCTGCCATTACTTAGCCCCTCCTTCCAGCATTGCGGTAATCTTCTGAATCAGCGTCTCGCAATCGGACTTGGAAATCTCCGTGAATCCCTTGGTCTGTACTGCGATGTTCGCAATCAGTTCCTCCTTGCTCGGGTCAGCGTCCTTGAGCTTCTTGAGAACAGCTTTCAGACCTTTAATCTGTAAAGCAGAAGCATTGTCAGCCGGAGCAGTCAGATTCTCCTTCACTTCCTGTCTCTGCTCGGGAGTAGTCGGGGCTTTCTTCTCTGCCGCCGGAGCGGAAGCAGTCTCGCCATTGCCGAGATTTGCGTCAATGGAATCGCTCTCGCAAATGTCCAGCGCAATCATATACAGGTAGCGGCGCATATAGGTGATAGAAGAACCGAGAGCTTGCATTTCATTTGTAGCCTGTTTGCCAGCGTTGCTCACGATAGGAGCAATCTGATTGAACGGAGCAACGAACGGTACGGATTCCTCCGGGTTGTCGGTGTTGATGATGTTCATGGTTGCAACATCAGCGGTGAAATTTACCACAGGGATAAGACCAACCTCATTGAAAATGCGGATAGCGGTCGGTACAATGTCCTCAAGCTCGAAGTATTTGAAGGACAGGTGCATATTCTTTCCTGTCTTCTCCACGTTCGCTTCAAGGAACTTTGCCCTTGCAGTAAGGAGCTTCTGATATACATTTGCGGTCTTGGTAGTAGTTGCCATTTTCTTTGTCCTCCTTGGCTTTTTAGTTTTTTCGGGTTTGATACCCTTGAAATCGTCAACTCGCTTTTTCGCCATTGCGATGTAGAAACTTCTGTCTACCTCGTCAATGGACAGCTCGTTATCGTTGTCGATGATACAGTGTTCCGGGAGAGAATCTATTTTCGCTTCGGAATCGTCCTCGGCTTTCACCTTGAAGATTTTTCCGTATCTCTCGTCCGCTGTGGCGTACACTCGGTTCACCTTCTGAACAGACTGCTTTTCACCGTCCACCACATGATAGGCTTCTCGGTACTTCGCCCCGGCTTTGGCGATAATCTGAAACTGGAAAATATCATCGCAACTATTGATGGTGTCTTCGACAGGCGTTCCGTTTACAAAGAACTCCTTGAGGGCGGTAGCCACAATCACACAGGAGTTATTGATATTGAAAGCACCAGCCGGAGCGATACCCTTCACGAGATAGCCGCCTTTAGCTTTTGCTTTGCCGCCCGGCTGAACCTCAACGTAGTTATTTACGTCTTTCTGCGCTATCTTGATAACGGTATCTTCCTCGAGGTCAAAGCCTGTACGAGACTGCCATTCAGCACAGATAGCGGTCAGTGTGTCGTAGTCTTTCTTATCGCACTCGACCATGATACCGTCCGTGTTGAGCTGGACAATTCGCAGTCCTTCAATCTCTTGGTAACAATGCTCTGCAAGTTCCAGTAGATATAACTGCCCGGAAATGCAGACCGACCTACCCATGAGGGGGTCGTAGAGGTCGTTGTACTGATTCAGCAAGCAACCGTAGGTGGTATTGCAAACCAGTTTCAGAGCGTTTGCCGTGTGCTTATCGCCAGCGGCTTTCGCTTTCATACGGCGGTTGAGAATGTCCTCGTAAATCTGCGGAGACGGAATGTTTCTGCTCGTGTACCCATTGATGGTACATAGGTGTGGATAGTAGCTTCCTACGTCCTCATTCCAAATCCCTCTATCTTCGGTTTTCTCCCAAAAGAAGTTAGGGATTGCGCCGTGAATACCACCGTACCCGAGTGTCACAGGACACTCACCGATGTTCAGATTAAACTTGCCTTTGAAAAGCTCACTGTCTGAAATAGAGAGGTCATACATTCTATCGAAGAAAGCGAAAACCTCCGGCGGTATGTACTCTTTTCGCAGATTGTCCGGGTACACATACTTGCGTTCATCATCGTGCGGCTTCTTGGTAGCTTTCAGCATTGCCGCAGTCAGTTTGGCGTTCGTCATACCCATTGCCTTGACTTCATCAAGACCAGCCAGCCGACCGAGGTTGATTTTGTTCTTCAAGTAGTCCTTACGAATGTCAATCAGTCTCTCGGCGGTATCAACGTCATGTTTACAGTAGAACTCCGTCTCGGCTTTTTCCTCCGGGGTGAGAGGGCACTCAATGTCAAACGGTACGCTGGATTCTTTAACAGACATACCGAGGTGTCCTTCGATAGCTTTAAGGGATAGACCCTGTTGCGTATCGTCTCGAATATCCACATTACTGAAACGGAAGTAGATACCATCGAGAAGCGGACACTGCCAGCCTTGTCCTCCGGCAATAATGAAATCGTTGACCTTTTTAATTTCCTCCGGGGCAAACCCGGCGGCAATCGCTTTGATGATGTACTGGTCGTAGTGTTTCGAGTTGAAACCGACATAGATACAATCATCGGACAATGCCATTTTCAGAGCTTCGTTGTCGTTCCAAATACAGGTGTAAACGCCTGTTTCCTTATCCTTGAGGGTTACGAGCCAGTCATAGGCGAAGACCTCACAGTCATAAGAAATCAATCGCATGGGCTTGTCCCTCCTTCTTTCACGAAGTAACAACCGTTCTTTCGATAGGTCGTACATCGCTTCTTATAGGACTTCACGAGGTAAGCTATATCGTCCACGAAATCGTAGGCGATAGGGTCTGACTTTCCATCGAAGGTGCGAGCGATACGCCCGATACTCTGTGTCACCACAGCGTAGTCCTTCTGTGGAGTGGTGAGGTACAGACGCTCCAACCGTGGTACGTCCAGTCCTTCCTTCGCCAGTGAGTAGGTAGCAAAGAGGTATTTCTTCTTGCCGCTCCTCATGTCCTCAAGAGCCTGTTCTCGTTCAGCCTTGCCCTTTTTGGTTGTCATTTTGCCGCTTATCATTACAGCGTCCTTCTGCATATCAGTCGGGAGAAGACTTATCAGCTCCTCGAGGTGATTCAGCCTGTCAGACAGAATCAGAGAAGGTCTCTGCTCAATAGAATCTGCAATGAGCTGATTCCGGGCGGCGTTTTCGGTAAGATAGGTAATGAGCTTGGTGTAGTTCAGCGTTCCGTCCGTGTTGAGGGCTTCCCGGCTTATCTGCACCCCTGTACCCACAGGGTAGATACCTACTTTCATAATCTTGTCAGCCACAGCTTCGTCCGGGACTTTGTAGGCAACCTCACCAACGAGAGCGTAGGTAGCTTTAATCATTCCATCTGACCTGTGTACCGTTGCTGACAGACCGTATTTGTGTCGTGCCGACAAACTGTTCAGCACTTTTTGATACTGTGTCACGGCGGTAGGACTGCCGCTGACCCGGTGTACCTCGTCTGTGATAATGCAATCCCAGTAGTCCCGATACTGTGCGAGGTCGAGCTTGCACATTGTCTGAATCGTGGCGAAGGTGATTCCCTCACCGAGATTGACTTTTCCTTCCGTGATAGTACCCATAAGGTCTTCGCTCATATAGAGCTTGGCTCGTTCCTTACTCTGTTTGATAAGGTCGAGTGTGTGGCAGAGCCATAATGTACGCCGCCCCAGCCTTGCGGCGAGGGCAATTCCCATCTGCGTTTTACCGCTTCCGGCGGCACTCTGTAATATCCCATACTGGGCGGCTACCATCGCTTGTACGGCGGTTTCTTGGTAGTCATAGAGTGGAACATCAGCGTTGTAATTCACCTCCACAGGGGCGGCAAATTCGCTCAAGAACAGTGCCTTATCGGATATGTCCTTCGGGAGTAGCCGGAGTGTTCCAAACGGAAGCACCAGCGTTGTTCCTCGGGTCTCATAGAGTGACAGGACTTTCGGCGTGTTGCCGAGCCATAGGTTCATGCGAGATTTCTTCGCATATTCCGGGTTTGGTATGGTGAGATTTCTCTTGCACCACAGCACCATTTCCGGGGTAGGGTTCTCGACCGTTAGTGTGTTTGAGACTTCAATCAGCATTTCTTCAACCACCTTTCCAGTGGCGTTCCATACTCTCGAATATCTGTCAGATTCAGAGCTGACTTCTCATAGGAGAGAGCCACCATTGAAAAGTGCGGAATCATAATGATTTCGTCCTCAACCTTGAGTGCGAACCAGCCCTCGCCATTTCCACAGGCTTTCCATGTTTCCATAGCAAAGTGTTGATTTTCTTCCACTCTCGAGAGAGGGAATCGGTTGTCTGAACACACCTTACAGTCAATGAGGTACGCTGTTTTGCCTTTAACAGCGATAACATCTGCTGGTTGCCCGGCGGTGTTCTGCGCCATGTTGTGACACCAAAATCCGTGCTGGAACAGTAACTCACAGAACTCGGTCTCAAAACTGTTACCGATTTTTCGGTTAGTAGCCATGTTCTTTCAGCACCTCCTTGACGGTCGAGTGAACGTCTTTATCGTCCACATAACTGTCAAGGTCTCGAATGAGTTCTGAAAGCTGTTCTATCTGATTCTGATAGTAGTTGGCACAGTCCATACCCATGTGCTTGTCAATCAAATCCTCGAAATCCTTCGGGGATAGGATTGTTTCTGGTCTGCCGTTACTTAGCGTCAGCATTTGTGGCATTTACATTCACCTCCTGTTCATACTGTTGCATGAGAGCGAGAACACTCTCACTGTATGAGGTGGATTTGATACCGTTTTCCCATGCTTTCTTAGCACCGTAGTCACCCATGTTGTATGCCATCAGAGCTAAACCGTAGTCATTGTAGTTCTGAATATACGAACTAATTACTTTGATTCCGCAGAAGACATTCTGATAGGGGTCGAGCATATCTGCTGTTCTGTATTCCTCTGCCAGCCATTCGTGATTGATGGTGTTAATCTGCATGAGACCGTAATCCCCGGTCTTACTAACCACTTCCGGGTTGAACTTGCTCTCTTGGTCTATCATTGCGATAACGAGTGACACCGGAACATTTTCGTCCGCACACACCTCGTAGATATATCTCTGTAAGCTGTGTGAAAGTGGTACATCGAAGTATGTAACTTCTTCGGCTACCGGGAGGGAATCGGCTTCGTAGGAAGGAACTTCAACCGTCTCCGTTACGGTAACTTGTTTCTTCGGAGTGGTAGCTCGTCCTACGACAAGACCACCGATAAAGCCAATCAGTACCAGCGTACCGATGATGATATATGCTTGAATCACAGCGAGCTTATGTCTGTTGATTCTTTTTGTTTTCGTTCCTCTACATTGCGTAGCCATTTCTGAAAATCCTCCTCATTCTTAGGGTCTGCGTAAAACTTTGTGATAATACCCACTAAAGGTCTTGCGAGGTCATTTACCTGTACTTCTGACAGGCTCATTCATTCTCACGTTCCTTGAGAATTTCCTCGCAAACAGCGAGAATCTGCTTTGCCTTGGGATAGGTATAAACCCCTCGGAGAATACTTGACATCATAGGCGGCTGAACTGCATAACCTCGCTTCTGCAATTCCAGTATCATGTCTACCTGTGTCATTCCCACATTTGCCATTCTCTCTTTAATGTCCACGAATCTCTTACCTCCTTTACGATATAAATTCTTGAAATCAGAATTACCATTGACAAATAGGCGAATTATTGTTATTATTCTTATAAGACCATCAATAACTATAACTTCCCGAAAACTGCCATTTTCGAGAGGTCGCTTTCTTATTGCCAATTCGCATTTTCTGAACTTCATGTTCTTATTCTAATTCTTATTATGCGAATTGTCAATAGGGAAATTCGGTTTTTACGAAATTATTTTTTGCAGAGGAGGAATTGCTATGACATTCGCAGAGAATATCAATCGTATCTGTGCTGAAAAAGGCACAAATCTGACCGCCATTGTCAAAGCTGTTAAGAGTTCAAGTTCTTTCGCAACAGCCATCAATACTAAAGGGTCATTGCCGAAGGAATCCGAAATGCTGGAAATGGCAAAATTGCTTGAGTGTTCCGTAATGGACTTCTTCGCAGACAAGGAAGACTTACCCGAGACCAAACCGGCCAACGAGGACGAGGAGGACATTCTTCGTATCTACCGGGGACTGTCCCGGCGAGCGAAGCATGAGTTCATGTCTATGGCTTATGAATTTGAAAACCGTGAGGAGCTTGAGGGGGATAAGGGAACAACTGCGGCAGTGTGATAAGGTCATTCCCTTCGCTTTGATACATAGGAAGAAGATATTGGAGGTGAGACTATCAAAGCGGTAATATATGCTCGTTACTCGAGCCACAACCAACGAGAAGAATCAATCGAGGGACAGCTTCGTGAGTGTCACGAATTTGCCCTCAAGAACGATTTCATTATCGTAGACGAATACATTGACCGGGCTATCTCCGGCAAGACAGACAACAGACCGAGCTTCCAGCGGCTTATCAAGGACAGCGAGAAGGGGCATTTTGACGCTGTGATTATGTACACCCTTGACCGCTTCGCCCGGAACAGGTACGACAGTGCCATCTACAAAGCAAAGCTCAAACGTAATGGTGTGAGGATTTTCTACGCCAAACAACCAATGCCGGACACCCCGGAGGGAATTATTCTTGAATCCGTCCTCGAGGGCTATGCGGAGTATTACAGCGAGAACCTTGCCCGGAGTATCAAGAGAGGTTTGAAAGAAAACGCTCTCCACGGTATTGCTATGGGAAGCCCGGTGCTTGGTTATAAGATAGGAAACGACCGCCAGTATGAGATTGACCCAGTAGGAGCGAAAGCCGTCAGAACCATCTTCACGATGTATGCAGAGGGAAAATCAAAAACGCAGATTGTGAACTGGTTGAATGAGCATGGTTTTAAGACCTCCCGGGGAAATGCTTTCAATAAGAACAGCTTGTCCCGGATTCTGCGAAATGATAAATACATCGGAGTGTACCGATACGATGATGTAGTCTTGGAGGACGCAGTACCTCCTATCATCGACAAGACCTTGTTCGATAAGGTGCAAGCAACCTTCCGGCATAACTACACAGCCCGGGCAAAAGCCAAAGCTATTGAAGACTATCTACTCACTACAAAGGTCTTCTGCGGTCATTGTGGAGAGCCTATGGTGGGTGAGAGTGGCACTTCAAAGACCGGGAAGGTTCACCATTACTACAAGTGTGTGAATCGTAAGAGAAAGCACAACTGCGAGAAGAAGGTCGAGAAAAAAGAATGGCTCGAGCGGACTGTCGTTGAGTTCACGGTGCAACAGGTACTCACCGATGAAAACATAGAAAAAATATCCACTCGAGCTATGGAGCTGATTGAGAAGGAGCTTCAAGATACCTCCGTTCTCATAGGTTTACAGGAACGATTGAAGGAGACCAATAAGAGAATCAAGAACCTCATGTCCGCAATAGAGCAAGGCATTATCACACCAACAACGAAGGAACGTCTTGAGGAGCTGGAAGAAGAACGCAGAGACCTCGAAGGGCAGATTGCCCGGGAGGAAATGAAAAAGCCCCTCTTGACGAAAGAGCGAATCATGTATTGGCTCGAATCGTTCAAGAGGGGTGATATAAAAGATGTTGAGTATCAGCGGCGTATCATCGACACGCTTGTCAACTCGGTTTATGTGTACGATGATGGAGACAAAGGACGTAAGCTCGTGCTGACTTTCAACATTTCGGGGAACAATACGCTCACTATCTCGAGTTCGGATATTGAGCGCACAGCTCCACCAAATAGTGCAAATCCGAACTCATTCTTTTTCGTGAAGCACTGTGTCGGATTTGTTTTCATAGTAGAGGACGTAGGTTAAACTGCGTCCTCTTTTTTAGGTGTCTCGTAAGTAAGAGCCTGTTTGGAATCTCCAATGCCAGCAGTGGTCGGGTCGGTCACGATACCGAGAATCGTGAGGACTGCGAACAGGGCATTTACGACTGCCAACAGCTTGTCTCCCAGCTCACCCAAATCGAGGGTGTAACCAAAGACAGCGGCAATTACCTGTACCAGCAAAAGCACCGCCGGAATCAGAGCAATCCAAAAGTTCTTGTTTTTGATACGCACTTTCCAGTTAATCATGTTGATTTCCTCCTTAAAATTGATGTTTGAAGTAGTTAAAGTAGCTGTTCTTGGCTTTTTTCGTATAACTTCCTCTATATACGCGCGTATCTATAAAAAGTTTACGCAAAAACCGATTTTCAACTACTTTTACTACTTGGGTTAAAACAGCTTATTGACCTCGGACTGCACTTCGCTCGGGTCATAACCAGCCTGTTTCAGACGATTTACACGGTCTGCACCGTTGCCCCACGAAGACCAGCGAGCGTCAGAGCAAGCACCGTTGTAGATTTCCTTGGCGATTTCAGCCGCAGATTTCTTCGCAGTACCAGCCGCAGTGCCGGACTTGGTAGTGATAAAAGCGTCATAGCCAGCGGCTTTCAGCTTTGCCATCATGTTCTCGGCATTGGACTTCTGACTGTAAGCACCGACCTGTACCTTGTACAGATTACCCATCTGTACGATGTAGGTATCGAAGCCAGCGGCTTTCAGTTTTGCCGCCCATGTGTCAGCGTTGGAACGCTTCGAGAACGCCCCTGTCTGCACCCTGTACAGCGTTTTACCGTCAGAAGGTACATCTACCTTACCAGTGTCGGTAGAGCCGCCTGTGAGACGCTTAGTGACCTCTGCGGCAAGGTTGCCGAGACGGTTGTACAGCCAGTCTCCCGGGCAAGATTTATTGGCGAACCATCTATGTACCGTCAGTACCATTTCATCGGACTTCGGCGCATAGGCGAGGGTCTTATTCTTATCGCCCAGCCACAAGAGCTTGCTCTTGCCGTTACGCTGACAAATATCAACGCACAGGTTCACGAGAGACGCGTACACAGCGTCATTGAACGCATACGGAGCGGTCTTGTCAGACGCACACTCGATAGTGACTGCTCGCTGGTCGTTCTCACGACTGGAAGAACACCACGAACGGTTTTTCTCCTCAACGCTCATGGAGATACGACCGTCAGTGCCGATACCGTAGTTACAACTCGCCTGTCGAGAGGTGCTGATAAAACAGCCACAGATACTCTCTGCGGAGAGCTGACCTACTACACAATGCGGTGTGATACGGTCAATGGAATGGGTTCTCTGCCCGGAATGGTTCGGAGAGAGCTTGGTGTAGACCACCAAAGGACTGTTGCTCATTTTTGTTTCCTCCTTCTTGTCATAATCGGTTAAATGCCATGTCTCAATAACACGCATGAGATTGTCCACATACTTGTGAGACGTAGCATAACCATCGGCTTTGATATTCTCAAGGTATTTCCGAGGGTCGGTAACGCCTTTGAGATTTTTATAGTTCGGAATGTTGATGAAATCGAAGTAGCCGATAACTCCGTTTTCCATATCCTTGAACTTACACCACTGCATAGCAGAACTGGTGTAACTGCCGTCTGCGTTCTGCTCGCTTCCCACCATGTGATAGATACCGATACAGGTCTTGCAACGACCTTCCCGGTATTTCAGACCAAAGTAGTTATGAGCGTTTACAGCCAGCTCGGAAGTGCCGTAGCCACTTTCCAACACCGCTTGAGCGATGATAGGTGACACGACCTCGATTCCGTACATCGGGGCGTACTTCTTGATATACGCCGCAACGGTTTTGACAAAATCTGAATGGTTCATCGGGTATCACCCCTTTCATACCCACCATCGTTTTCTTGGCTTACCGTGGTAGATTTCTTCTTCCTCGTATCGGTCAAGTCTGTGGTGTGCGGATTTCGTAGACTGCTCAACCATCACGACACGCTCGGACAGGTCGTTGACCTTGACCTTAACGTCTGTGATTTCCTTGCGGATTTCTTTCGTATCATCACTGATAGAATCCAGCTTTTGAGACAGAATAGCGTCAACCTGTGCTTTCTTGCTCACCTCGTTATTATTGGCTCGACTATTGCTTTTGAAAGCAAAGTACACGGCGGCAACAACGGAGACGAAGGTAAGAATCTGATTGAACTCAATGTTCACATTTCTTGTCCTCCTCTTTTAGAATGTGAGGGAGAGCCGGGAGCGACCCTCCCTCATGCCGCCTTATTCCGTGATAAGGTCTTCCAGCTCAAGGTCAATGAGCATTTCCTTTACCTGTTCCTTGAGAACAGCCGGAACGCTTGCGTAAGTACGCTTACCCTTGACAATGAGTGCCACATAGATAACAGCCATGTTTTTCACCTCCTTCCTGTTGAGCCATAGCAAAATGCGCCACAGCATGATTATTCCTCCAACAGCTTCTTGACTTCCTCTCGGAGCTGTTCGGGTACATCGTTAATGGTCTTGAGACCTTTGCGAATCAGTGCAACGTAAATCTTAGCCATAGTTAGTTACCTCCTAAAACCATTTCGTATACTTCCGCAAGTGCCACCTGTACATCGGTGATACTATTAGAGGTTGCGTTGAGAGCGGCTACCAGCTTCTCCTCCTTGGTCTTCTCACGGAACGCAAGATAGAAAGTGCCGTCAGCCCATTCCATCTGCTGAATAAAGACCATATCAGTGTAGGTAGTCTCTGTCTCCCCATCGGAGACCTTCATAGTAGAGAGATTATCCTTGAAAATAGTCTCGTCCACCTTTTCTTTGCTGACATAGTTCGTGCCGTTCATATCCAGCCCGGTCAGCTTTTTGCCATTGGCAAGGGTGATAGTGTACATTTCGTTACCTCCTTTAATTGATTGAATAGGGTGTCCATGTTACTTCGTTGTTTCTTACTCATTATTTTGTAATGATTCTTAAACCAACTCTTATAGAAGTCCGTAAACTCCTTTTCTGTTAGCTTCGGGGCGAGTTTCTTCATTTTCCGTCTCATTGCGGTAAGCCGTTTGGGATTGATTTTCTGAATCACCCTCCCGGTGTCCGTTAGAGAATATTGAACTTGAAGAAATCGCCAATGCTCGGAGAGCTTACAGATTCTCGTCTTCCGGGTATTGACCGTGATTCCGAGTTCGTTCGCTATCTCGATAATGTCCTCAAGAAGCTCCTGTAAGAACTCTTTGCTCTCGTGAATAGCATAACTATCGTCCATGTAGCCAGCGTAGAATTTCACACCACGAACGATTTTGACATAGTTATCAATTCGTATTCGGTAAGAGATTCCGGCGGTCTGTGCCACTTGGTCTCCGATATTGAGGTGCTTTCCCATGAACTTTTCGCCTGTGAACAGCTTCGGGTTCATATACTGATAGAGGAGAGAATCAAACAACTTGTCGAGACAGTGTTCATATTCTTCATCACTCATGTACGATACATCAACCCTTGAGCGTTCTACGGTCTTCCGCAGAAGCCATAGGGCGTGTTCATCATCGACATACTGCTCAAACAGCTTTAACAACACATCATGTCTGATATTGTCGTAGTATTTCGAGAAGTCTATCAGAAGAATGTACCCTTCGTTGCTACCATGCTGTGCATAATATTTCCGAAGGTGGGTGAGCAACCTCTTACGAGTGAAAGCGATACCTTTTCCGACAACGCTTGCTCCATTGTCATAAATGAGGTGTGGTTCAATCAGAGGATTCAAAACCTCGTCACAGAAAGCGTGTTTCACGATTCTGTCTTGAACCTGTTCGCCTGTAATACGCCGGAGCTTTCCTCGTTCATGCAAGGTGAAGTTTGTAGTTGGTAAGAACTCATACTCCGTGTTCTCAAGGTCTCGTTGCATTTTCGATAACTCCAACAGATAGGTCATGTTAAACCTCTGTACCTGTGGTTTCCAATCACTACCTTTCATTGCTTTAGCTTTACTTTCGTAAAGAACATTTCCATCAAATATCTTGCGCTGATAACCTCGGCTATCGTAATAGGAGGTGTCGCATTTAGTATTTACCATACGGAAGGATAATCTCTCCTTTCTCTGTCTGTGAAACGCTCGATAGGCTACTCAATCACAGAATCGAAATCCGGGCGAACGCCATTAGAATTGGAAGCGTTGTTGTAGTTCGCATTACCGTTGTTGTTGACATTGGCGAAATTGGAAGCGGAATCAGAGATTACCCTCTTGGAGAGCCGACTTGAACTTGTTGTCGGACTTTCTCCAACCTTTGAGAAGGTTTATTTCTGTCTGTATCATTTCAGCGAAACGAAGGTACTTGTTCACATCGACAGGAAGGGTCTCGATAGCATACTGCAATTCCTGTGTGAGCCTATAACACTGTCCGACTGCTCGGTCTTGGTGAACTCTACGCTCAATCAGTTCTTCCCGGTAGGTTGGGTAAATGCTGTTTGCAACATATACCTCCTCGGTGATATTACGCAGACAATCAACAATCACTTTTCGCTCGTCTGCGATGAACCATTCTGCAAACGCAGTGTTCTTTTCCATGAGCTTTTCATATCGGACTTTTTCATCGGGTGATAACTCCTCATACGGTCTGCCGCCGAAGGTCGTTTCAACTTTCTTCACGGCTTTGTCGAGGTCGTACCCGAAATCACGGAGCAGTAAATCCGTGACCTCCTTACGCATTTTGTTGAGGTGGTGAAATACCTCAAACTGTGACGGTTTTCGTTTCGATTTCAATACAGACACTTGTTAATAAACCTCCTTGTGCGCCCCACAAGGGGGCGAGATTTTAGGATAAGAGAAAGACCGGGCGAACGCCAGTAGAAAGGGAAGCGCCGTAGTAGTCCGCATCACCGTAGTTGTTGACAAGGGCGAAAATGGAAGCGGTAATAACGTCCCTCAACCACCATGTCGCACGATTGCAAATACGGCTCGGCTCGTGCTGGAACAGCGGCAACTGGGATTTCTCTACACGGTAGTTAGCCGGGACATTGCTACCGTCAGAAACAGGGGAGAAAATACCACTGCCGTAGACCATCTGCTCGCACATAAGGTCAACTTCGGAATCGCACCATGCGCCGCCGGAAGCACGACCATTCGCAACAGCGTTCGTCAGATAGATTCTGTGTTTCAGAACATGACCGCTGAACGCACTCTTGATAGTGGTCTTAGCCTGTTCGAGATTGCTCTTGTACATATCCGAGCCGACATAGCCGCCAGCCGTAGTATTTGCCGCACCGCTTTCCCAACCGCCGGAGCTGGTGTTGTGCATTTGTGCGTTGTACAGGCAAGTGTCCGGCACGATAACTACATGGTGGGTAGTACAGTTCGCATCACCACTGTCGAGGTAGTAATCGAACGCCGCAATACGGTAGTTGACACCGCCGATAGTCCAGTAGTCACCGATGTATAAATCATCGAATGTACCAGCCTTGATAGCGGCATACTGGGCGGTAGTCACGGTGCTACCCAGCGACTTACCACGGTAAATTGCATTGTGCGCCCCGGCGTTGCTAAAGAGCAGAGGAGCGATTTTCGCTTCCGTACCCTCAACCGCCTTGGCTCTGAAATTGGCAAAGGTGATTTTCTTCAAGCCTGTGCCATCGTGAATCGGAATCAGACACGAATCGGTCGGTGTGGTAAACGCCGTGAGTTCCGTCACTTTCTTGGTTTCAATACTGATTGCACTCATTTTTATTCCTCCTTATATTTCCAATCTGCCACGATTGCATTACCCAAATCGTCAGCAAGAAGCGTAGTACCAGTGTTGTCAATCGCAACTGGTACAGTGAAAAGGTTCTTCAAGGTCATGTGTTCCAGTGCCGCCAAACGCTCGTCTACTTCGGTAATCTGATTTTGCAGACTTCCGGCAATATCCTCGTTCAGCTTACCTTTGATACCAGCAAACCATGTGTTAAATGCCGCAGTCTGCTCGCCCTCGTAGGTAGTCATGTGTTCCTCATAGGTCTTTTCGATTTGTGCCAAAGACGAATCGCCCTGTGCCTTGAGGTTGACGAAATACTGGGTCAACTCTTGATAAGAACTATCACCCGAGCTTTTGAAAAGCTCCTTCTGCGTGGTGAAGTAGGTCTGAAATTCTTCATACAAGTTCGTGCCGTTTTCCAGCATAGACATGATGTAGTTCAGAGCTTCGTTCATACGGTTAGCGTCTTTCGCACCGAAGAAGGATTTCTCCTTATTGGTGTAGGTCGTAACATCGTTGAACGATACCGTACCATCGGAGTTATCGACCTGTGTGTATCTTTTCAGACCACTCCAAACAGCGTCCGTATAATCAGTAGGAAGTAATTTCCACGCCATTTATAACCCTCCCTTCATACCAAAATTCCATGTGAATGTCCTCCTTCCCTCACTTTCATTGGTGAGCCTGTCGTAAAGGTCAAGGATTGCTCCCTCCAAACGATTGAGTTCTTTGAAATCCATCGTATTACCATTGGCGGCATAGGTAGGAGCAGTGCCGTAAGACCTCTTGAGACTATGGGTATTGATGGTAACGAGGTTTGCTTCCAGTGCATTGATTTCATCAGCGTAGAAGTAGTCCTTTACGGTCTTATCGCTTCCGACAGACTGAATAGCGAACTCGTCATACATCTTGATAGCCAACTCACGGAGGTATTCGAGGTTGTTCTTAATTCGATTGAAGTCCACGGCGTTGAATCTGTCCCCGGTGTAAACACCATCGACAGTCTCACCGTTCCAATCGGTTTTCGGTGTAGACCACGACATTTTAACCTCCAATCCTTCGGGCGGTTACTCGACCCGAAAATGCTTGCTTGAAATTGACAGTGTGACGGTAGATATTTACCCTCATACCATCGTGAAACTCGTTTTCTTGATACACAATGTCGGTAGCGTCCAGCTCGGGATTTCCTCGAGTATCGTATTCGTACTCGATTCCGGCTGTGTAGTAATCAGCCAGCCATGCGGCAAGCTCATTCGCCATCGTGGTATTACTTATCAGAGGATTCTTCCACTTGACTGTCTTACCACGAGCATTGAGAGACACCGTAGCGTACTTCTCAACGATTTTGTACCGATAACCCTGTACCTCGAGCTTAAACGAGCCAGTGACATTGAATTTGATGGTAACGAAGTAGTTACTCCATGCCACTACGGTTGCCTTACCTTCGACTTCATCGAGCTTCACCTTGTAACCATAGGAAGGGTCTTGAATGTAATAAGTCTCGACCTCACCAGCGACTACGTCTATGTCTTCATAGACAAGGTTTTCTTCTCGATTATTCTCTTGGTAGGTGTAACATAGGACGATAACCTCTTTGATAAGCTCCTGTTTGATAGCTTTCGGAGAGGAGGTCATGTCCCGGCGATTCATGGTGAAATCCACAACATCGCTCAAACTGAAATAATTCAGCACGATACGGTTGTACGGTTCTGCGGTTTTGGTGAACTCAATCTTCATCACATCGAAATCATCGAAATCTCGAAGAATAATTGAAGCAGTGCTGATTTCGTCCTTCTCAACCGGGTATTCATTTACAAGCTCGCCACCCTTGTACGTTCTGATTGTGAACGCCGCCGGGAGAGCTGTACCGAAGACCAGCTTCAAACCGTAATAAGCTCGAATCGCTTCCATCGTGATAGTAACGATAGGATTCTTTGTGAATGTTCCGTTTGCCCCGGAGATTTCCTTCGAGACATACCCGGTTGTCAGAGCCGCCTTGCCGTTTCTCGGAAGGAAGAACATCGTTCCATCGGTAGGGGTGTAATTCCCGGCGAGGGTTGCATATTCGACCTTCGGTGTGTCCGTCAGCACGTTTGCGGCATTGGAGTAGGTCTCCTCACCGTTGGTTGCGATGGAAGCACTCGGCATGAAATTCGACTTGATTTGAACCTTGCCGTCTCGAGACTGGGTGAGAACACATCGACAGGCATTTGCGATAATCTGCAATGCTTCTTTGTATTTCACTCTCGGAATCGGGTTGTTAGAGTAGAGCTTCTTCAAACGTGGGTCGATATAATACTCGGAAATCCCAGCGTCCTTCAAAATCTCCTCTGCCAGTGCGTAGTAGCTTTTACCAGCGGCACTATACAGACCCTTCACATACTCGCCGTCCATGTTGCGGAAAATGTCTTGGCAACGGATTGTAGCCGTGTTATCGTCACTTTCCCATTCGGAACACCACAGGTGGTTTCCTTGAATCCACTCGATAGTGTCTGAACCCGGGGTCTGATAACCGTACATAATATCCATTTCCTGTCCTGTCTCGAGGTAGTTGATAGCCGAGTTCGGGTTGTCCACATTGAAGTAGTGGTCGTAGTTTTTCAGCGTGACCGAAAAATCGAACTGCGGAACGTCAGCCCCGATAGGGGAAACGTAACTGTCAAGAGAAGAACTCATAACAGAATCGTTGTAATACACAAGTCCGTAACCGAACATGATAGAGTAGATACGCAAGCGGCTTTGAGGGTGCTTCATCTTGTAGAACACCAGCTTGATATAGGTCGTATTTTCCAATACTTCCTCGGTACTCCACTTTGATTTCGTATTCCCTCTAAACTCAATGGTCTGCCCGGTGCTTCCGACAATATCGAAATCAACCGGGTAATTCTCACCGAAGTTAATCGTGAGACCCTTGAAATCCGTTGCGATTGTGTTCAAGCTGATAATCACTTCACATCGAGCTTCGGAAACCAGCTTGTCCGAGACAATCCCGGTATCATAGTATCTCCCTCCCTCGGTAGCCCGAGGGAGAAAGAACATAGAGCCATCTACTTTCGTGAACTCCTCCTCGAGAGTGGCATAGACCGTATCGTCAATATGTTCTCCGAAGATATTGTCCTTGTTCGAGTAGTAGGCATAACTGCCATTATCGACCGTAGCTTTCGCCTGTGCTTCTTGGTTAATAAGACCGAAAGAGAGCATGATGTATGCTCTCTCCCGGAGAGAGGA
>OWIO01000649.1_pt1 | contig 30739 bp, 29 predicted proteins | sample 1733011 | NCBI WGS metagenome assembly OWIO01 (sample SAMN05065779, study PRJEB22554) | human gut metagenome | biome: ENVO:2100002; feature: ENVO:00000062; material: ENVO:00002003 | host: Homo sapiens | place: USA | reverse complement strand
TGATTGACGAAAGCCAAGATACTAAGAAGGAGCTTATCGATGCACTGCTTATTGTATATAAGGAGAAGAAAGATCAGTGGGCAATAGGAATGTTCGGAGATACCATGCAGAAGATTTATCAAGATGGAAAAGATCGCTTGGAAGAAGCCATCCCATCAGACTGGGTACGTCCAGTCAAAGTGATGAATCACAGAAGTTCTAAAAGAGTTGTTACTTTGGCAAACTCTATTCGAAAACTATCCGATGACAAAATGCAAAGATCAAGAAGCGATGCCGCAGAAGGTTTTGTACGGCTTTTTCTTGCTAATTCAAGTAGCAATAAAGAATCTACAGAAAAATCAGCAGCAAGAATAATGGCGGAACTGTCTTCGGATCAAAGTTGGCTTACAGATGATGGATACGAATGCCTAATTCTCGAACACCATATGGCTGCCAGTCGCTTTGGATTTGCCAATCTATACTCTGCGCTCGATGAGTGTAAGCTATTCGGTACTGCTCTACGCAAGGGAGAAATTCCTGAGATTTCCTTTTTATCAAATACTGTTTCACCGCTTATTAAAGCACACAAAGCAGATAACGCATTTGAGGTTTCAAGACTTATCCACAAAAGCTCTCCACTTCTTAGCAAGAAATCTATGTCAGCCAATATAGGTGCACAACAGGAAATGTTGGAAAAGGCTGAACAAGCATCCGCATCACTATTTGCTTTATGGGACAATGATGCAAATCCTTTATGTATTGAAGTTCTTAAAAACATCAATGCATCTGGCTTATACGAACTAACCGAAAGAACAAACGATATTCTTGACGAAAACTATGTTGGAGACGATCCAAAGGTTATTGCATTGAAAAAAGCGCTATCTGTTCCATTTGATGAAATGGAGCGGTATGCCACATACGTTTCTGACAGCAGTCGTTTTGCTACACACCAAGGCGTAAAAGGCTTGGAATTTCCAAGAGTGATGGTTATTTTAGATGACACAGAATCACGAGGTTTTTTATTTAGCTATGAGAAACTATTTGGCGCAAAAAAGCAAACCGCAACTGACTTAAAAAATGAAAAAGAGGGGAAAGATACCAGTAATCGCAGAACGGCAAGGTTATTCTACGTTGCATGTACCAGAGCAATGGAAAGTTTAGCGGTAGTCGCATACTCTGATAATCCCGAACTCGTAAAAAATACAGCTCTAAACAACGGCTGGTTTTCGGAAGATGAAATACAAATCATTGAAACCCAGAGTGTTCTCTGAGGTACTGCGTCTATTCTTGGCGCTGTTGCAGCGAAATGTATAGGAGTTGTGGGTAATTTGAGATGCTCATAGCTCACAAAAAATGAGCAGGCGACACAAATGGGAAGGATAAAACATGTGAGCTACATGGATGAAATTTTAAGAGAACTTATTGCAACACTTCCTACCTCTCCGACAGTGTTAGACAAAATCGAATATTTGGAAAATACATAGGTATATTTCTGCTCCGACAGATTACAAAATCCTGTGGGCCGATATTGGGAGCTTTGGCGGATATCCGGCGGGTGTTGTCATTACAGATCGGGCAATGATTGCTAAGGCATCTCGAGAAGAGACGAAGAATATTGTTCGTGAGGGAAAACTAACATATAACCAAGCGTTGAATTTGGCCAAGGCAGGAACCATTGAATCTATTACTTTTGATGCGTACACAGGTGCAGTGAATTGCTTGTCTGTTTTTGTATGTCTGCTGTTGCCTCTTTTGCACAGACTTATTGGGTAGGCATCGACGAGAGCATGATTATGGAGAATACTACTGCACAGATACTGCGATGAATGCCAAAATATCAATCGAAAGGCCCCGGCATCCATCCTTACCAACAACCAGCGGTCGCCGGTTCGAGTCCGGCCACAAGCTCCAAAAGAACCCCTTTGTCCTTGCGGACAAAGGGGTTCTTTATTATAGCACCTTATAGCACCCTTCAAGCTTCCACCGCTGGGAACAGGTCCCAGGGATAGACCCGGGGCGGTGGGCAAAACACGTCCACCCGTTCTCCTGTGACAGGATGGCGGAAGGCCAGGCGGCAGGACCACAGGGCCGCGGTACAGCGGGGGTCCTTGCTGCCATAGCGGATATCCCCCAGCAGCGGCAGCCCCCGGGAGGAGAACTGCACCCGGATCTGGTGGGTGCGGCCCGTATGCAGCTGCACCCGCACCAGAGACAGCTCCTCCGTCCGGGACAGCTCCCGGTAGAACAGGCTGGCCTCCCGGACGCCCTTCCGGGGACGCTTCACCACATAGCTCTTGTTGTGTCCCGCATCCCGGAACAGCAGATCCGTCAGCGTGGCGGCTGGCTCCGCCGGATGACCCCGCAGCACGGCCAGGTACTCCTTGACGATCTCATGGGCCTGCACGGCGGCGGTGAGCTTTCCGGTGACCTCCCTCCGGCGGGAGAACACCATAACGCCGCCTGTGATTTTATCCAGCCGATGCACCGTGGCAATATAGGGGTTTTTCTGCCCCAGGGACCGATAATGCTCCCGCAGCAGCTCCGGCATGCATCGTCCCGCTTGACCGTCCTCCGACAGCACGCCCACCGGCTTGCAGCAGATCACCAGGTGCGGGTCCTCATATAGAATATGCAGCGGCTCCATCACTCACCAGCGGCGGCGGCCCCGATAGGCCCGTTGCTGGCGGCGCTTGCCGCCCCGGCTGCCATACCGGCGGCTGCGGCGGCCCAGCTTCAGCCACAGGACAAACACGATCACCAGCACCACGATGGCCACCAGCGCCAGCTTCACCCACGTCTTGGCAAAAAATGCCTCCACGGCGGCCTTGGCCACCAGGAACCGTGACGCAGACACGTCCGCCTGAGCCAGCAGCGGCACCTGGGCGCACACCTGATCGTTGTAGGTGATGGTCAGGGTGCCCAGCTCCTGTCCGGCAGTGATGGGCGCGTTGACCACATCCTCCTTCAGGTCCACGGTCTTGCGGATATCCTCATCCTTGGCATCCTTGGGCAGGAATGCCTCGGCACTCTGGGCGGGGTACAGCATCACGGTGTCCGTCTGCTTGGACAGGGCCACCGGCTGGCGGTACAGCTCGTCCGTAGCCGCCACCTGGCGCATGGAGAAGTTGTTATAAGCCCAGTTGTACAGCTTTGCGGTTTCGGAGAAGCTTTCCACCGTGGCGCCGCTGCCCTTGCAGCCCAGCACCACCGCCACCAGGCGGCGGCCGCTGCGCTTGGCGGTGGACAGCAGGCAATAGCCGGACTCCTCGGTGGAGCCGGTCTTGATGCCGTCAGCCCCGTCATACTGATAGCCCATGATACGCCAGTTGGAGATCAGCGAGTTGGTGGTATACAGCTCCCGCTCCTCGGACTTGTTGGTGGCGGGGACCACATAGGCGGCCGTACCGCAGATCTTCATGAACGTCTCGTTCTTCATGGCCTCCCGGGTGATCAGATAGATATCCCAGGCGGTGGAATAGTGGTTGGGATCGTGGAGCCCGTTGGGGTTGACGAAGTGGGTGCCGGTGCAGCCCAGCTCCTGGGCCCGCTGATTCATCAGGGTCACAAAGGCATCCTGAGACCCGGACACCGTCTCCGCCAGGATGCAGGCCGCCTCGTTGGCGGACACCAGCATCATGCAGTACAGCAGCTGCTCCACCGTCAGCACCTCGCCCTCCTTGATGTCGGCAGAGCTGCCGGTGGGATCCATATCGTTGACCAGGGACGGCGCAGTGACCGGCTGATCCAGGGTCAGGACCCCCTGGTCCACGGCCTCCAGAGTCAGCAGAGCCGTCATGACCTTGGTAATGCTGGCGGGATACTCGGTGTCCTTCTCGTTGAGGCCGTACAGCATCCGCCCGGACTCGTAGTCCATCAGCAGCGCCGCCTTGGCGTTTACCTGAGGCATCTCCACGGCAGAAGCCTGGGGCACGCAGAACAGGCCCGTCAGCAGAAGCGTCAGCAAAAAAACAGATAAAAACCGGCGAATTTTCATTTTCTTTTTCTCCATCTATGCTATAATGGTGGTGGGAATCAGGTCAGCGTGCCCGTTCCCTGCTTATTACCTTTCATTATAAGCAAAATCCAACAGGGAGTCAACAACAGAGCCTATGGGAAAAGTTACAAAAACGGAAATATTTTTGCTGGTCCTGACGCTGCTGTTCGCGGCCCTGTCGGCGGCCCTGTTTTTCACCGGCCGCCCCCAGTCGGAGGGCTACACCGTCACCGCCCAGCACGGCGACGACAGCCCCCGCCAGCCGGAGTCCTGCCCCCTGAACATCAACACCGCCACTGCCGGCCAGCTGGAGACTCTGGACGGCATCGGCCAGGTGCTGGCTCAGCGCATCGTGGACTACCGCAATGCCAACGGCCCCTTTGCCTCCGTGGATGATCTGCTGGAGGTCAATGGCATAGGCCCCGGCATTTTAGAGACCATCCGCCCCCAGATCACCACAGAGGAGGAACCATGAAAATTTTAGTAGTAGACGACGAGCAGCTGCTGGTCAAGGGCATCAAATTCAACCTGGAAAACGAGGGCTACCAGGTGCTCACCGCCTATGACGGCGCGGCAGCGGTGGAGCTGGCCCGGCGAGAGCCGCTGGATCTGATTATCCTGGACCTGATGATGCCCCAGCTCTCCGGCAGCGAGGCGTGTATGAAGATCCGGGAGTTTTCCGATGTGCCCATCATCATGCTCACCGCCCGCAGCGAGGATGCGGACAAGCTCATGGGCTTCGCCTGCGGCGCCGATGACTATGTCACCAAGCCCTTCAACATCCTGGAGCTGAAGGCCCGGATCAAGGCCCTGCTGCGCCGGGCCGGCGGTCCCTCCCGCGCGGGCCGCAGCCCTGCCCTGCTGACGGTGGGAGACCTGAGCCTGGACACGGAGCAGCGGGTGGCCCTCCGGGACGGCCGCACCATCGACCTGACGGCCAAGGAATATGATCTCATCGAGCTGCTGATGAAAAATCCCCGGCGGGTATACAGCCGGGAAAGCCTGATGAACCTGGTGTGGGGTTATTCCTACGCCGGGGACTACCGCACGGTGGACGTACACATCCGCCGTCTGCGGGAAAAGCTGGAGAAAAAACCGGCGGAGCCGGAGTACATCATGACAAAGTGGGGAGTTGGTTATTATTTTGCGGGGGAAAACCAGCCTACAGTTTAAGTTCGGCATGAGCTATATCCTCATCATCCTGGCGGTGCTGGCCCTTCTGAACACCTATCCGCTGCTGATCTCCCAGAGTCTGGTGTTCCAGACCAAGGAGACCGCCATGAAGAGCAGCGTCAAGATGGTGGAGTCGGCCCTGTCCGGTCTGCCGGAGCTGACGGAGGAAAATGTGGGGCAGGCTCTGGCCTCGGTGGAGGAGACCGGCGTGTCCCGCCTGCTGGTAACGGACACTGCCGGGCGCGTCCTGTTTGACAGCCGGGAGGGCGGCAATGCCCGGGGCATGTATGCCGCGTATACGGAGATCGTCCAGGCCCTGGACGGCAACGATGCCTTTTACTGCCGGTACGACAGCCATGCCTTTCTGAGCCGGGGGGCGTCCCCGGTGGTATACCGCAACCGCATCATCGGCGCGGTATACGCCTATGAATACGACACACAGCAGGCGGAGCTGCTCCAGAGCTTTCAAACGAACCTGACGCGTATCTCCCTGTTCATCGGCATCCTGGTGGTAGCCCTCAGCACCCTGCTGTCCCGTGCCTTCACCCGGAAGATCCGGGACCTGCTCCAGGCCATCCGCCAGGTCCGGGAGGGAGCTTACAGCCACCGGGCCGTGGTTCGGGGAAACGACGAGATCGCCCAGCTGGCCACGGAGTTCAACAGCCTCACGGGCCGCCTGCAAACCACGGAAGCGGCCCGGCGCCGCTTTGTATCCGACGCCAGCCACGAGCTGAAAACGCCTCTGGCCGGTATCCGGCTGCTGACGGACTCCATTCTCCAGACGGAGGATATGAATGCCGATACCATCCGGGAATTCGTGGAGGACATCGGCCGGGAGGCCCAGCGGCTCAGCCGCATCACCGAGGATCTGCTGCGCCTGACCAGGCTGGACAGCGGCGTTCAGGACGCCGCCTATCCCGTGTCTGTGTCCCGGGTGCTGGAGCGGGTGGTCCGTATGCTGGGGATAGTGGCCCGGGAAAAGGAGGTCACGCTGACCTACGAGGCCAACGAGGACGCCGTGGTCCGGGCCACGGAGGACGACATCCACCAGATCCTCTATAACCTCATAGAAAACGGCATCAAATATTCCGGCTCCATGGGCTTTGTTCACACCGCCCTGCATGTCACGGACTCCACCGTGGAGATCCGCGTGGAGGACAACGGCATCGGCATCCCCGACGAGGACATGGAGCATGTATTCGAGCGGTTCTACCGGGTGGATAAAAACCGGTCCCGGGCCGTAGGCGGTACGGGTCTGGGCCTGAGCATCGTCAGCGACACGGTCCGCCGCCGGGGCGGTGCCATCCGGGCAGAGCACCGGCAGTCCGGCAGCGGCACGGTGTTCATCGTGGAGCTGCCCCTGGCCCGGCGAGAGGAGGACGACACATGAAAAAGCGCCTGCTTCTCCTGCTCCTGTGCCTGACGCTGCTGCTTACCGGCTGCGCCGCAGGCAAGGAGCAAATGCCCGTCTTTCGGATCTACGGTCTGTCCGACACCCCAGGCAGCGATGCCATCTCCGCCGTCACCGTGGACTGGTCCGGGCAAAAGTCCCTCACCGTGGACCGGCAGGCCCAGGCCGCCCTGGAGCAGCTGCTGGGCGGCTGCACGGAGCCCGGCTATCGCAGTCCCATTCCCCAGGGAGTCCAGCTGCGCAGCTGCCAGCTTACCGGCGGCATGGCCCTGGTGGATTTTTCCCAGGGCTATGAGCAGCTGTCCGGCATCGACCTGACCATGGCGGACTACTGCGTCACCCTGACGCTTTCCCAGCTGCCCGGCGTGTCCGTGGTGCGCATCACCGTGGAGGGGCAGGAGCTGGCCTATCGCAGTCACAGTCTGCTGCGCTCTCAGGATCTGCTGATGACCAGCGAGGACGACGTGTCCCGCACCCTAGCCATCCGCCTGTATTTCCCAGCCCAGAGCACCGGACAGCTGACGCCGGAATCCCGCACCCTGACACTCCATGAGGGCGACAGCTCCGCCGAGGCCATTGTATCCGCCCTGCTGGCCGGTCCCCAGGCCGACGGCCTGTCTCCCCTGCTGCCGGACGGCTTCCAGGTGCTGACCGTCCGCGTAGAAAGCGGCACCTGCTATCTGAACCTGCCCCGGTCGGACGTTTCCCTGCTGCCGGAGGGCCAGGATGCTCAGGAGCTGCTGCTCCGGGGTATGGTGAACTCCCTGTGCTCCATCGCCAGCGTGGACCGGGTCCAGCTGCTGCTGGACGGCGAGGTAGCCGCCTCCTTGGGCCAGATAGACATCAGCGGCCCTCTATGTAAGGAGTAGTCCGGTAATCAGTAAAAAAAATGTGCCGCCCGCAGGCGGCACATTTTTTTCGGCTATTTTACTCGTCGTCCTCGCTGTCCTTGGCGTTGGCCAAGTCGCTGAGGTCAAACTCCAGCTTTTCGCCGCATTTGGGGCAGCGGATCTCACCGCTGTCCAGGGTATCCTCGTCGAAAACGATTTCTTCCTGGCAGATGGGGCAGGTGGTCTCGAAATAGGACTCATCGTCATCGTAGCCCTCCTCGTCCTCGTCATCCATCTCGTAGAGGGCCTCCTCCACGTCGGACAGATCGTCGCTGACGGCATCCAGACCGTCCTCCACGTCGCACAGCTCGTCCTCCAGATCCACGAACTTCTCAGCCATGTCGTCCAGCACGTCGATGATGGCAGCGATGAGCTTGCCCTCCTTGGTGTCGGTGTCCAGCGCCAGGCCCTCGGCCAGGCCCTTCAGATAAGCTACCTTCTCAGAAATTTCCATGTTCATGCTCCTTTCCTGATATGGGTGGTGGTGGGAAAACCGCAGTCCTTACTTGGCGCGGCCCAGATACTCGCCGGTGCGGGTGTCGATGGTAATCTTGTCGCCAATGTTGATAAACAGGGGCACCTTCACCTCGGCGCCGGTCTCCACGGTGGCGGGCTTGAGGGTGTTGGTGGCGGTGTTGCCGGCCAGACCGGGCTCCGTCTCGGTGACCTCCAGGTCCATGAAGTTGGGGCACTCCAGGCCGAACACGCTTCCCTTATAGCTCAGCACCTTGCACACGGTGTTCTCGGTGATGAAGCGGAAGGCGTCGCCCAGCAGATCCTTGCCCAGGGGCACCATATCGAAGGTCTCCTGGTCCATGAAGTAATACAGGTCGCCGTCGTTATAGCTATAGGCCATATCCTTGCGCTCCACGAAGGCTTCCTCGAACTTTGCGGTGGGGTTGAAGGAAGTTTCGGTGACGGTGCCGGTGACGATGTTCTTCATCTTGGTGCGGACGAAGGCCGCGCCCTTACCGGGCTTCACATGCTGGAACTCGACCACCTGCATGATCTTGCCGTCCATTTCAAAGGTCTTACCGTTCCGGAAATCGCCCGCGGTAATGGTTGCCATATGTGTATCCTCCCATGTCATGAGAAAATAATCCTCAACGGGAGTATTTCCTCGTATTCAAAAATTTGCCTATACAGCCCTATTATTTTACACGATAACAGGCGCTATTGCAAGAGCTTCCCGGGATTTTTTCCCCGTTTTTCCGAAAAACCGGCTCTTTACAGGATAGTCAGGTCCTTCTTGGCCAGGGTGATATCCATGCAGCCGCCCTCCTGCAGCACCAACACGTCCTCGATGCGGACGCCGAAGCGGCCGGGCAGATAGATGCCGGGCTCGGCAGACACGGCGGCTCCCAGAGGCAGGGGGTTGTTGTTGGCAGGGGTAGCGTTGGGGGCCTCATGGATCTCCACACCCACGCTGTGGCCAAAGCTGTGGCCGAAATAGGGTCCGTAGCCCGCATCCTCGATGACCTTCCGGGCAGCGGCGTCCACATCGTGGCCGGTAGCGCCGGCCTTGGCGGCGGCAATACCCGCCAGCTGGGCCTGAAGCACCGTATGATAGACCTTCTCCATCTCCTCGGTGACATGGCCCACGGCCACGGTGCGGGTCATGTCGGAGCAATAGCCCTGATAGATGCAGCCGAAGTCCATGGTAACAAAGTCGCCCTCCTGGATCTTGCGGTCCGTGGGCACGGCGTGGGGCATGCTGCCGTTGGGGCCGCTGGCCACAATGGGATCGAAGGACATATTTTCCGCGCCGCCGGCCAGCATCAGATACTGCAAACGCGCCGCGATCTCCTTTTCGGTGACACCGGGCTTGATCTCCTTGAGGATCTGGTCCAGGGCGCCCTCGGCGATGCGCTGGGCGGCGATCATGCGCTCCACCTCCTCGGCGTCCTTGCTCTGGCGCAGGGAGATCAGCAGCTCGGTGGCAGGTACCAGCTCGCAATGCAGCTTCTCGGAATAGTGGCGATAGTCGGCCACGGTCATGTACGCATCCTCGAAGCCCAGCTTCTGCACATGGGTCTTTTCCATGGCGGCGTTGATCAGGTCCACATAGGGGTGGGCCGCGTCGGTCTGGGCGATCTCGGCGTTCTGGACCTTATTGTGGGCAGCCTCGATGTAGCGGGAGTCGGTGAAATAGAAATTCCCCTCCCGGGTCACCAGGGCCACGCCGTCGGTGCCGGTGGAGTGGAAGCCGGAGGCATAGAAGCGGTTGGCCTCGCAGGTCAGCAGCATGCCGTCCAGCCCATAGATGTTCAGCTTTTCCGCGATTTTGGCAAAATGGTTCATAGTACAAAAACTCCTTTCAGATCCGGTGGATGCCACCGGCTAAGTGCTTCCAGGGGGCCTGGAGGGCGTGCAGCACCTTCTGCCACGGGGTCCGGGCCCCGCCGGCGGGCTCCACCATCAGTGCCGTAACGCCGCTGAGGTTGGCGCCCAGCACATCGGTCAGCAGCTTATCCCCCAGCATGGCCGTGTGGGCAGGGTCGGTCCCCGCCTGAGCCATGGCCCGGCGGAAGCCCGCCGGCTGCGGCTTTTTGGCGTGGCCCACATAGGTGATGCCCAGGTCGCGGCAAAACGTCTCCACCCGCTGGGGGCGGCGGTTGTTGGACAGGATCATCACCCGGATACCCGCAGACCGAAGCCCGTCGATCCATTGCCGCACCGCCGCATCCGGCCGGGGCGTGCTTTTGGGAGCCAGGGTAAAGTCCAGATCGCTGAGCAGCAGGCGAATGCCCTTGCTTTGCAGCAGCTCCGGCGTGATCTGCCGGTAGCTCTCGTATACCCTGTCCGGTACCAGAGAAATGCGCATACACCAGTTCCCTTTCTCATAGGTTTGGCTATAGTGTAGCATTTTTTTCGTCGGAACGCAAGGGGGGGATATCCATGCCGCTGTATCTTGCCGCCACGCCGGACCGGCTGGCTCAGGCCCGGGCCGTGACACCGCGTCTGGCCCATGTGGCCTACCGTCTGGGCTCCGGGTCGGAGCTTTTGGCCGCCCCGCTTCCGTCGACCCTGCGGGGCGGACTCATGGTGGTGTCGGATTGGGACTGCCCGCCGCTGGACGACCCGGACCGCCTGGCCCGGCAGCTTGCCCGGGTATGCCTGCGGCGGGGTTACGCCGGGGCGGCGGCGGACTTTGATCCGCCCGCCCGGCCGGATCGGGCCGCCCTGCTCCAGGCGCTGCTGCCTCTGCTGGCCTCCTGCGGCCGTGCCCTGTACGTTCCGGAGCACTACGCCGCCTGCCACGGAGCCTCCGTGCTGCTGTGTACGGCCCTGTCCGGCGGCACCCTGGAGGGACGGCTGAATCAGGCGGCGGCCCGGTACGGGGCGGAGCATCTGGCTTTGGACCTTCAGCGGCTGGCTATGGACTTTCCCGTGCCCTGCCCCAGCGGTCAGGGCACGGCCCTGACCCGGTCCCAGCTGGCCGCCCTGGCGGCAGGCCGCTCCACCTTCTATTCCGACGCCCTGTGCGCCCGTTACTTCACCCTGACCCGGGAGGGCCGGACCCACTTTATCCTGTTTGACGACGCACAGACCCTCCGCCGGAAGCTGGCTCTGGCCCGGTCCCAGGGCATCCGGGACGCCCTGGTCATGCTGCCGGAGGTAGAGGACATTCTGGTCCCGCTGTTCGCCGGAGAAGCGTAAAGCTCCCGCCATTTACGGTCCCGACCATAGAAAGAAAGCGTGCTGAACGCAAACGTTCAGCACGCTTTGAGACTGTCAAAAAAGCAGGATTGCCTCCGCCTTCGGAAAGGAAGATAGTTACGAAAGAAACCCATCAGGGGTGTCTTTCGTTTTGAATCACCGCATTTTCAGAACTTTTATGAAAGTTTTGAAAATGCGTGCTCAGTTTGTCAAAAATCCTTTTTGACAAACTGAAGCGTGCTGAACGCAGACGTTCAGCACGCTTGTTGAGACGATCAATAATATCTCTTGTTTCTGTTCTTGCGGGCAGCCTCGGACTTCTTGCGGCGCTTGACGCTGGGGCTCTCATAGCACTCTCTTCTCCGCACTTCGGCCAGGACGCCTGCCTTGGCGCAGCTTCTCTTGAAACGCTTCAGAGCGCTGTCCAGGGACTCGCCTTCCTTGACGTGGACTTCGGACATCTATTTTCCCTCCCTCCGATGTATCCGGCTTCATCCAGGATACTCTTTAAGAGCCATTGGACATGACTTTAACAATAGCATTATACTGTGTACCCTCTGCCTTGTCAAGCCATTTTCCAACATTTTTTATGAAAACGAAAATTATTTCGCGGGCTTGACGATGAGGTTCATCAGCTTGTCCTTCACCAGGATGGTCTTGACCACGGTCATGCCCTCGGTGGCCTTTTTCACCTTGTCCAGCTCCATGGCGGCGGCCATCACGGTGTCCTGGCCGCTGCCGGCGGGGACAGTGACGGCGCCCTTGAGCTTGCCGTTGACCTGGATGGCCATGTCCACATGGGTGTCCACGGTCTTGGCCTCATCGTAGGTGGGCCAGGGCATCTGCATGGCCATTTTGCCGGTCTTGGCGGCATAGCCGGTAAGCTCCCACATCTCCTCTACCATGTGGGGCGCGAAGGGGGACAGCAGCAGCATCAGCTGCTCCAGGTCGCCCCGGGTCAGACCGTTGGTATAGAACTCGTTGACCATGGCCATCAGGGCTGCAATGGCGGTGTTCATCTTCAGGTCGTCGATGTCGGCGGTAACCTTCTTGATGGTCTTGTGGATCAGGGCCTCGTTCTTCTGGGAGAGCTCGTCGCTGTCCTGGGCCAGGTCCATCAGATTCCAGCAGCGGTCCAGGAACCGCTTGGAGCCCTTCACGGCCTCGTTGGACCAGGTGACGGCCTTCTCAAAGTCGCCGATGAACATAATATGCAGGCGCATGGTATCCGCGCCGTACTGGGCCACAATATCGTTGGGATTCACCACATTGCCCCGGGACTTGGACATTTTCTCGCCGCCCTCGCCCAGGATCATGCCGTGGCTGGTGCGCTTGGCATAGGGCTCCTTGGTGGGTACCACACCGATGTCATACAGGAACTTGTGCCAGAACCGGGAATACAGCAGGTGCAGGGTGGTGTGCTCCATGCCGCCGTTGTACCAATCCACAGGGCTCCAGTATTCCAGAGCCTCCTTGCTGGCCAGAGCCTTGTCGTTGTGGGGGTCCATATACCGCAGGAAGTACCAGCTGGAGCCGGCCCACTGGGGCATGGTATCCGTTTCCCGCTTGGCAGGGCCGCCGCAGCAGGGGCAGGTGGTGTTGACCCAGTCGGTCATCTTGCTCAGGGGGCTTTCGCCGTCGTCGGTGGGCTCATAGCTGTCCACCTGAGGCAGCACCAGCGGCAGCTGCTCCTCCGGCAGGGCCACCCAGCCGCACTTGGGGCAGTTCACCAGGGGGATGGGCTCGCCCCAGTACCGCTGGCGGGAGAACACCCAGTCGCGGAGCTTGTAGTTGACCTTCTCCTGGCCGAAGCCCTGCTCCACCACGTACTTCTTCATGGCGGGGATGGCTTCCTTCACGGTCATGCCGTTGAGGAAGCCGGAGTTCACCATGACGGCGCTGTCATCCTTGGCCACGAAGGCCTCCTTGGTAACGTCGCCGCCCTTGACCACCTCGATGATGGGCAGGCCGAACTTCTTGGCAAACTCCCAGTCGCGCTGGTCGTGGCCGGGCACGCCCATGACGATGCCGGTGCCGTAGCCCATGAGGACGTAATCGGACACGAACAGGGGCAGGGGCTTGTGGGTCACGGGGTTCATGGCCTCGATGCCCTCCAGGCGCACGCCGGTCTTTTCCTTGTTCAGTTCGCCCCGCTCAAAGTCGGACTTGTGGGCGGCTTCCTCCTGATAGGCAGCCACGGCGTCCCAGTTCTTGATCTTGGGCTGCCAGCTCTTCAGCAGGGGATGCTCCGGGGAGATGACCATATAGGTGGTGCCGAACAGGGTATCGGCCCGGGTGGTGTACACGGTGACCCGGTCACCGATATTGGTATCGAAGGTAATCTCCGCGCCGGTGGACCGGCCGATCCAGTTGCGCTGCTGGATCTTCACCCGCTCGATATAGTCCACATCCTCCAGGTCGTCCAGCAGGCGCTGGGCATAGGCGGTAATCTTCAGCATCCACTGGCTCTTTTCCTTGCGGATGACCTCGCTGCCGCAGCGCTCGCAAACGCCGTTGACCACCTCCTCATTGGCCAGCACGCACTTGCAGCTGGTACACCAGTTCACGGGCATGGTGGTCTTGTAGGCCAGGCCCTTCTTGAACATCTGCAAAAAGATCCACTGGGTCCACTTATAGTAGTTGGGGTCCGTGGTGTCTACCACCCGGTCCCAGTCAAAGCCGTAGCCCAGCATTTTCAGCTGGCTGGTGAAGTTGGCGATATTCTGCCGGGTGACAATGGCAGGATGGATGTGATTCTTGATGGCGTAGTTCTCCGTGGGCAGGCCGAAGGCGTCAAAGCCGATGGGGAACAGGACGTTATAGCCCTCCATGCGCTTTTTGCGGGTGACGATGTCCATGGCGGTAAAGGGCCGGGGATGGCCCACATGCAGGCCCTGGCCGGAGGGATAGGGGAACTCGATGAGCCCATAAAACTTGGGGCGCTTGTCCCCGGTAACGGCGGCATAGGGCTTGGTCTCCTCCCACCGCTTCTGCCACTTTTTCTCAATGGCGGCAAAATCGTACTTCATGCTGTTTTCTCCTTCTTATGATGAATTATCAATGACAAATAAAAAAGTCCCCGACCGTCTGTGCGGTCAGGGACGTGAAAACGTGATACCACCCTGCTTCGGCCGCGGATCGCTCCGCAGTCCTCATAGGCTCCTCCAATAAGGAGCGCCGCCTGTAACGGGGCGCAGCCGTCCCGCCCTGTTCAGGCGGGAAACTCCGGGGCCAGTACAACGGAACGCCTCCGCCGGCTTGCACCATCCGCCGGCTCTCTGCAGGGGGGACCTGTCCCGTCTTTTTCCCTTCACGGTCTTTTGCAAAAATCAAGTACATTGTAACCGCTGCTTCCCGGTTTGTCAACCCCCGCTTTTCCGGGATAATCTGCCTCCCGGCGGCTAAAGATGTTGACGCGGCGGCCCGTTGCGCTTATAATAGGTAAAAATCACCCTGGCGGTTTTCCCCGTTTCCCGCCGCGGAAGGAGCGTTATATGAAACAGATCATTCTTACCGGTGACCGGCCCACCGGCCGTCTGCATGTGGGCCACTATGTGGGCTCCCTGAAAGAGCGTGTGGCCCTTCAGAACTCCGGCAAATTCGACGAGATCTACATCATGATCGCCGATGCCCAGGCCCTGACCGACAACGCCGAGCATCCGGAGAAGGTCCGCCAGAACATCATGAACGTGGCCCTGGACTATCTGGCCTGCGGCCTGGACCCGGAAAAGTCCACCATCTTCATCCAGTCCATGGTACCGGAGCTGACGGAGCTGACCTTCTATTATATGAACCTGGTCACCGTGTCCCGGGTCCAGCGCAACCCCACCGTGAAGGCGGAGATCCAGATGCGAAACTTCGAGGCCAGCATCCCCGTGGGCTTCTTCTGCTACCCCATCAGCCAGGCGGCGGACATTACCGCCTTCCGGGCCACAGCCGTCCCCGTGGGCGAGGATCAGCTGCCTATGCTGGAGCAGTGCAAGGAGATCGTCCACAAGTTCAACGCCGTCTACGGCGACACTCTGGTGGACCCCCAGATCATTCTGCCCAAGAATCAGGCGTGTCTGCGCCTGCCGGGCATCGACGGCAAGGCCAAGATGAGCAAGTCCCTGGGCAACTGCATCTACTTGTCCGACAGTCCCGAGGACATCCGCACCAAGGTCATGTCCATGTTCACCGACCCCACCCACCTGCGCCGGGAGGACCCCGGCCACACCGAGGGCAACCCGGTTTTCATCTATCTGGACGCCTTCTGCCGCCCGGAATACTTCCCGGAATTCCTGCCGGAATACAGCGGTCTGGATGAGCTGAAGGCCCACTATCAGCGGGGCGGCCTGGGGGATGTGAAGGTCAAGAAGTTCCTGAACAATGTCCTCCAGGCGGAGCTGGCTCCCATCCGCCAGCGCCGGGAGGATTGGGAAAAGCGCCTGCCCGACGTGTATGAGATTCTCCGCACCGGCAGCGAAACGGCCCGCAATACCGCCGCCTCCACCCTTCGCGATGTGCGTCACGCCATGCGCATTGACTACTTTGAGGCCAACAACCTCCTGCGTCAGGACTGAATCGGCATAAAAAATCCTGTCCCCCCAAGGGACAGGATTTTTTTGCTTTGATTTATGCGTCGATGCCGCGGCTGGTAAGATACTTCTTCACCATCAGTGCAACCTTGAAGGTGATGGCATCGTCGAACTCCCGCAGGTCCAGCCCCGTCAGCTTCTTGATCTTCTCCAGCCGGTACACCAGGGTGTTCCGGTGGACAAACAGCTTCCGGGCAGTCTCGGACACGTTCAGGTTGTTCTCGAAGAACTTGTAGATGGTGAACAGCGTCTCCTGATCCAGAGCGTCGATGGGGTTCTTTTTGAAAACCTCCTGCAGGAACATCTCGCACAGGGTGGTGGGCAGCTGATAGATCAGGCGGCCGATGCCCAGGTTCTCATAGTTGATGACATAGCGCTCGGTGTCGAACACCTTGCCCACCTCAATGGCGATCTGGGCCTCCTTATACGCCTTGGCCAGATCCCGCAGATGCAGTGCCAGGGTGCCGATGCCCACGAACACCACGCTCTCGCCGTCTACCCGCAGGGCCTCCTCAATGGAAGCGGCCACCTTTTCCAGGTCCTTGCCGCAGGAGTTCTCGGGCATCTGGTGGATCAGGGCCACGTCGTCATCGCCCACGCTGAGGACAAAGTCGTTCTGCCGGTCCGGGAACATATTCTGCACCACGTCCACGGGAATGGCCTCGGACCGATCGTCCACCGGGCGGATGACAAAGACACCGCGGGGCACCTCTGCCGCCACATGCAGCTCCTTGGCACGCATGTAGATGTCACTGATGAGGATGTTATCCGAGATGATGTTCTTGATAAAGGAGCCCTTGTCGTGCTTTTCCTCGTAGTAGACCTTGGCGGCGTTCAGCGCCACGCAGGCCATGGAGCATACGGTGCGTCCCACGCTGTCGTCTCCGCTGGTGAAAACCGCATAATCAAAGTGGGATCCCCAGCCGGGCATGGCCTTGAAGGTCTTGCCCTCCATGGTCACGCAGTTGCCTTCCGCCGCCGCGATGGGCTCCACATATTTGGTCCACTTTTTACCGATACCGGTGAGCTCGCTGCACGCGATCACCGTGCCCTCGGAGTCGATGACGCCGATGGTGCGGTCTGTGGTCTCCTTGAATTGCAGCACAACGTTTTGAAAAATTCTTCCAGACATTCTTGTTCCTCCCGCCGATAATTTGGGCTGTGGGTATTTTGTGCAAACTGTCAGGCCGTTACCCCTATTATATCGTCAGAATCACGGATTTGCAAGTATTTTTTTATCTTTTCTACAAATTTCTTTAGGCTTTTTTTGCAGTTATGTCGATAAACACACCTAATGACAGTCAACAAGGGCGTTTTTTTCCTCCGGAGTCAGCACACGGAAGGCACCGGGAGCCAGCTCCGGGTCCAGCCGCAGCGGCCCCATGGACAGCCGCTTCAGGTACGTCACCGGCTTTCCCCGGGCCGCCAGCATCCGCTTGACCTGGTGAAACTTTCCCTCCCGCAGGGTCACCAGGGCTTCTCCCGGCGACAGGATCTCCAGTCCGGCGGGCAGGCAGCACAGTCCGTCGCCCAAGGTCATCCCAGCGGCGAAAGCCGCTGTGTCAGCGGGTTCCAGCGTGCCCTCTACCCGGGCATAGTACACCTTGTCCACATGGGACTTGGGCGAGAGCAGCCGATGGGCCAGGGCCCCGTCATTGGTCAGCAGCAGCAGGCCCTCCGTGTCCTTGTCCAGACGTCCCACCGGGGACAGGCCCCTTTTCCGAAGCTCAGGCGGCAGCAGGTCCAGCACCGTGCTCTGCCGGCTGTCCTCGGTGGCAGACAGTACCCCGGCGGGCTTATGGAGCATGACATAGGTGAAGCGCTCCGTCTCCACCGGCTGACCGTCCACGGAGATGGCGGCGGCGTCCGGGTCCAGCTTTTCCTCTGCCGTCCGGGCGGTCATGCCGTCTATCCGCACCCGTCCCTGACGCACCAGGTCCTTTACCTCCCGCCGGGACCATCGACCGGTCCCGGCCAGCACCTTATCCAGACGCTCCATATCCGCACCTCCCGCGATTTCTTCTGTAAGAATAGCATAGTTCCGGGCAAAATGGAATAAGAAATGTACGAGGTGATGGTATGGTGGTATTTATGAGACGGCGGCAGCTGGCCATGGCCGCTGCCGGGGTCCTGGCCGCGCTGGCCCTGCTGCTCATCGTCCCCGGCTGCCAGCGGGGCGGCGGCAAGACGGAGCCGGTAAAGGCCGCCGATAACGCCGCTCGGGTGGCGTATCTGGAGGGGCTGGGGTGGCAGGTGACGCCGGAGCCCCTGGAAACACTGAGTCTCCTGCTGCCGGAGGACCTGTCCGGCCATACGGAGTACACGGCGCTGCAAAAGGATCTGGGGCTGCCCTTTGACCAGTGCGGCGGCAAGACCGCCACCCGGTATACCTATACGGTGCTGAACTATCCCGATATCCCCCAGGGGGTCCAGGCCAACCTGTTCGTCTGCGGCGACCAGGTCATAGCCGGGGACATCACATCCCTGGGGCAGGACGGCTTTCGCCGAAGCCTGCAATTCCCTGAGCAATAGGAAAGGGCCTCCCGGCGGGAGGCCCTTTCCTATTATTTCCGCTTGCCTTCTCCGGTGGCCAGCAGCATAACGATGCATCCCGCAGCAGCACAGGCTACTTCAAACAGCAGCATGCCGCTGACCCCGGCCCGGTCCAGGATCAGTCCGCAGCACAGGGACCCAAAGGCCGACCCAACGCCGGAGGATGCCACGCTGATCAGTGCCTGTCCCTTCACCTGATTGCCCCGATCGATGTGCTCCACCACATAGTACACGGTGGCCGGAGTGAAGATCCCGTACTCAAAAAATTGCAGCACCGATGCCAGATAGATGGCGGTCATAGACTCCGCCAGCCAGAAAACTACGATCTTCGCCAGAAACGCACCTGCGCACAGACGCAGCAGCCATGCCAGAGACAGCCTCTGCCGCATCCGGCTGAACAGCCCCATAGCCGGCAGCTCCAGAAACGCCGCCAATGCCAAAGCCGCACCCATGGCTCCGGACCCGGCCCCGGCCTTCTCCACGATGTGGATCATATAAGTGCATGAGGAGCTGTGGCACGCCATCAGCAGTGCGCATGCCGCAAGCAGCAGCACAAACCGGGGATATTTCCGCAGCAGCTGGAGGTTGGTAAGAACCTGGGGCCTCTCCCCTTCCATTCTGGGAGCCGGCGCTGACCGGAATCGCCACACCGCCAGGGCCAGTATCGCAAACAGCCCCGCAAACACCGGAACCACCAGCGTCGGTGCGTACCGCTCCGTCAGCTGACCCAAGAGCAGCACCAGCGCCGCATAGCATGCCGAGCCGATGCCTCGTCCCAACCCGAAGTTCAGGTCTGCCCCGGCCATCTGCCACTCCATAGCCATGGAGCTGAAAAATGGCTGCGTTGCCGTCAGGCATACGCCGATGAGCACATACAGCACCGCCGTCAGCAGGCGGTTGGCTCCCCAGGCCCACATCACTCCCGCCGCGGTCGCCGCCAGACACACCAGCGCCAACCCCAAGCGCCGGCTGGTGAAACGTCCGTCCCGGTCGGCCAGTGCCGCCAGCCCCGGCTGCACCACGATGGGAAGCGTCAGCGCCAGAAACGATACCACGCCGATCTGGCTGTTGGAAAAGCCCCGGTACAGCAGCAGTACCGTCAAAAAAGCCCATATGGTGGCGTATCCGCCCCAGAACAGGCCCTGTATCAGGGCATAGTGTGCGTTCATCCGCCGCAGCTGCTTCTCCGGCATGGTGCATCCCTCATTTCCTGTTGATTCTACAGGATTTTACCATATTCCCGGCCTCTGTCAAGTCCCACGGCACAGAGGAAAACCTCCCGCGTTTACTGCGCACGGCGCCGGGTGCCTGCACCGCGGCTTTTGAAGGGGAAAACGGAGTCTCTCATCTCCGGAGGTTTTTTGGCTTGCAACCCGGTCAGGTTTGTGATATAATAAACGATATCATAGGATGGATACGTGTTATCCAATTGAGAGGAGCATTTTTCGATGCGCGTTATCGACCTGGAAAATATCAATTATGCCATGCGCAACGAGACGCAGTTTGTTCTGCGTTGTGAGGAGGTATTTCACGACAAGATCAGCGCCGCAGCCGCCGCCATTCTGTCCAACCGCCAGGAAAAGCCTGTGGTTGCCCTGACGGGCCCCTCCGGCTCTGGCAAGACCACCACCGCCATGCGGCTTCAGGAGTACCTGCAGAATCTGGGCATCAAGGTATGTCTGCTGAGCATGGACAACTTCTTCCTGCCGCTGGACAAGCGCCCGCCCGAGGCCACAGACTGGGAGTCCCCCTACTGCGTGGACGTGGACACCCTGCTGATCTGCATCTCCCAGCTGCTGGACGGCATGGAGGCCGACATTCCCTGGTACGACTTCAAAAATGGCACCACCGGCGGCTATAAAAAAATGCAGGGTGACAAGGACTGCATCGTCATTGCCGAGGGCATCCACATGCTCAACCCCCTGATTTTCGACAAGCTCCGGGGCATCGCCAACGGCGTGTATGTAGCGCCCCGGACCCGTATCATCACCAATGACGACAAGATTGTCCGGCCCGAGCAGCTGCGGGTGGCCCGCCGCCTGATCCGGGACTACAACACCCGGGGCCATTCCCTGCAGGACACCGTGGAGCGGGCCGAGAGCGTGGACCGCGGCGAGGTGAACTACATCATGCCCTACAAGAGCAACGCCGCTATCCACATTGACACCTTCCACGATTACGAGCCCTGCATTCTGGCCAAGTACCTTAACGAAATTCCCCAGTTCCGCCAGGAGCTGACGCCGGAATATCTGGAAAAGCACGGCCTGACGGATCTGATGAAGGTGGTGGGCGGAGTTCCGCCGCTGCACACGACCTACGTCCCCCGCAATTCCATTGTCCGTGAATTTGTAGGCGGCAGCTGCTACCAATATTGACCAAAAGCGCATAATTATTCCCCCGAAAGGAGTAGGATCCATATGAAAATCATCACCATCAGCCGCGAGTTCGGCTCCGGCGGCCGCGAGCTGGGCAAGCGTCTGGCCGAGGAGCTGGGCATCCATTGCTACGACCACGAGATCATCGAGCTGATTGCCAAGGAGCATGGCTTCGACGAGCGGTATGTGGCCAACATCTCCGAAAAGTGCATCGAGGCCGCCTATCCCATGACCATCGGCCATCGGTTCGCTATGCCGCCGGTGCAGATCATGGACCAGGGCTTCCAGGTGGCCGCCGCCCAACAGCAGATCATTGAGAATTTCGCCAAACAGGGCGACTGCGTCATCGTGGGACGCTGCGCCGACGTGATCCTGAAGGACTATCATCCCCTGAACCTGTTCGTCTATGCCGACGCCGAATCCAAGATCCAGCGCTGCATCGACCGGGCCCCGGAGGGGGAGCACCTGTCCCGCAATGACATTGCCCGCCGCATGAAGCAGGTGGACAAAAACCGCGCCCAGTACCGCCAGATGTTCGCCGACAACAAGTGGGGCGCCAAGGAGACATACCATCTGTGCGTCAACACCTCCGGCCACGAGATCAAGGATCTGATCCCCGGCCTGGCCGCCTTCGTCCGCTGCTGGTTCGGCGAAAAGTAAATTGTTTCGGATAAAAATCCCTCCGGTGTAAGCCGGAGGGATTTTTCCCGTTTATTCCACCATTTCCAGAATGCGTCCATAGATCCGCCGGGACAGCGGCAGGGCCTCGTCCAGCAGGATCTGTCCCCGGGTGCGATACTGGGCGGCAAAGGCCACGTCCCGGATGCTGCCCAGGTTGATGAGGACGTTGAGCCATGCCCCCTGGATGGCGCACCCCAGGTGCAGGGCCGCGCAGCCCAGATCGCTGGCCGCATTGGCGTTGGACCGGTCCACCAGCCCCTCCGTCAGGCGCAGCGCCTCCAGCGACAGCTCCATCATCTCAAAGGGGGTCCTGGTGCAGCCCTGCAGGGCCTGCTGCATGGCCTGCGACCGGGCGGTCTTCTCCTCGTCGGTGCCCTTGGGCATAGCGAACACGGCAGACACGGCGTTGAAGGCCTCCGTGTCCCGCTGCATCACGTCCAGGAACCGGTGCTCCAGGTCCCGGGCCTTTTCCAGGGTCTCTCGTGCCAGGCCATCGAATTCGGCGTACTTCTTTTTGCCCACGGTCAAAGACCCCACCATGGCGGTCAGGGCTGCGCCCAGGGCCCCGGCCAGTGCCGCGGCAGACCCGCCGCCGGGAGCCGGTGCGTCGGAGCCCAGCAGGTCCGCAAAGCCCCGTACCGTCAGTTCAGAAAGCTGCATGACGTCCTCCTTATTCCATGCCCACCAGGTGATACTCCATCACCTGCTTATGGCAGTCAAAATTCTCCAGCTTCAGGTAGTATTCCGCGCAGTCCACCAGGGCCTTGGCCGGGGTCAGGCCCACCAGCTCCGTGCCGATAATGCGCACGCCCCACCGGTCCGCCAGGGCCCGGATCATCTCATAGGCGTAATACAGCGGCGTCCCCTCATAGTTCACCATATTCATGGACACCTGGGCCACGTTCCGGTCCTCCAGCAGCAGGCCGATGGCCTTGCAGTATTTGAACCCGCCGGAGGAGCCGCGGATGGCCTTGGCGATGGACTTTGCGATCTCCACGTTGTCCGTGTCCAGGTTCACGTTGAAGGCCACCAGCGGCATCCGTGCGCCGATGGCGATGATTCCGGCAGTGGGGTGGACCTTCCTTTCGCCGAAATCCGGGGCCCACTCCGGCTGCAGGAGCTTCTCGGGCATCCCCTCGAACTGTCCCTTGCGGATCTTGGCCAGGTTCACCCGATCCGGAGACGTGGCGGAGTCCTCATACAGGAAGCTGGGGATTCGCAGCTCGTCCCAGATACGCCCCGCCACCTGCTTGGACAGCTCCACGCACTCCTGCACGGTCATGCCCATGGTGGGCACAAAGGGGATCACGTCCGTGGCCCCCATCCGGGGATGGGCGCCCTGATGCTTCGTCAGGTCGATGACCTCCATGGCCCGCTTGGCCAGCCGGAAGGCTGCCTCGCCGATGCCCTCCGGGGACCCCACCAGCGTAAACACGCACCGGTTATGGGTGCCGTCGGACTGCACGTCCAGCACCGTACACCCGGGAACGGCCTTGGCCGTATCCACCAGGGCGTTGAAGGCCGCCTCATCCCGCTCCCGGCTGACGCTGAAATTGGGGATGCACTCCACAAGCTTCATCATATTATTTTTCCTCCCTGTCCTCTGTGCTCCGATTCGTTATTTCAGCTCTCCGCAGACGGCCTCCGCCGCCTGGGACAGCGCGTGCTCCTTTACCAGCTCCTCCGCCCGGACCATCAGCGGGTGCATGACCACGTCCTCCTCGATGGGGGGGATCACGGTCCGGATGCGGTCGTACACGGCCCGGGTGGCGGGCGACAGCTTGTCCTCATCCCGCAGCCACAGGGCCTGTGCCCCGGCGAACAGCTCAATGGCCAGCACCTTCTGGCTGTTGTCCAGGATCATCAGCGCCTTCCGGGCGGCGGTGGTGCCCATGCTGACGTGATCCTCCTGGTTGGCCGATGACGGGATGGAGTCCACCGATGCCGGATGGGCGTATACCTTGCTCTCCGACACCATGGAGGCCGCCGCGTACTGGGCGATCATGAAGCCGGAGTGTACGCCGCCGTGCTTCGTCAGGAAGGCCGGCAGCCCCTCGGACAGGGCCGGATTCACCAGCCGCTCCAGCCGCCGCTCGGATACATTGGCAAATTCCGCCACCGCGATGCCCAGGAAATCCATGGCCAGCGCCATGGGCTGCCCGTGGAAATTGCCGCCGGAGATGACCTCGTCCTCCTCCGGAAAGATCAGGGGATTGTCGGTAACGGCGTTGATCTCCCGGCTTACCGCGTCCCACACATAGCCGATGGCGTCCCGGCTGGCCCCGTGGATCTGAGGGGTGCAGCGAATGGCGTAGGCATCCTGGACCTTGTCCGGATTCAGGGCGAAGGACAGCTGGCTGCCCTCCAGCAGGCGGCGCAGGTTCTCCGCCGCGGTGATCTGCCCCGGCTGCCCCCGCAGGGCGTGTACCTTGGGGTCAAAGGCCTTCCGGATGCCGTGCAGGGCCTGGCAGGTCATGGCGGCGGCGATGTCCGCCGTTTTGGCCAGGTCCCGGGCGTCATACACCGCCTGACAGGCGATGGCCGTCATGATCTGGGTGCCGTTGATAAGGGCCAAACCCTCCTTGGCGGCCAGCTGGATGGTCTCGATGCCGGCGGCAGCCATAGCCTCCCGGCCCGGCAGCACCCGGCCCTGATACTCTGCCTCTCCCTCGCCCAGCATCACCAGCACCATGTGGGCCAGGGGGGCCAGGTCGCCGCTGGCGCCCAGGGAGCCCTTCTCCGGGATAATGGGATGGACGCCCCGGTTCAGCATAGCCAGCAGCGTCTCCATGGTGGACAGACGAATGCCGGAATTGCCCCGGGACAGGGCGTTCAGCCGCAGCAGCATCGCCGCCCGCACCACCCGGGCGGGCAGCGGCCGGCCCATGCCGCAGGCGTGGGAAATGATAAGGTTTCGCTGCAGCTCGGCGGTCTCCTCCTCCGGCACGAACACCGTGGAGAATTTGCCGAACCCCGTGGTCAGGCCGTATACCACGGCCTTTTCCGCCAGCTTCCGGTCCACATAGGCCCGGGCGGCGTTGATGCGCTCCACCGCCTCCGGGGCGATGGCCACCGTCTCCCCTTCCCGGGAGACGGCGATGACCTGTTCAATGGTCAGGTCGTGTCCGTTGATATAAATCATGGTGTTTCCTCCTGTTGTTCCGTTACCCCCACAAGCCGTCCCTTTTTCATCACCGTGTGCACCAGGTTGCTGCCGAAGCGATAGCATACATAATCCAGATCCGGCGCGTCCCACAGCAGCAGGTCCGCCTGCTTGCCGGGCTCCAGGGAGCCGATGCGGTCCGCCCGCCCGATGGCGGCGGCGCCATTCAGCGTCACCGCCGTCAGCACCTCCTCCGGGGTCATGCGATATTTCAGGCACGCAATGTTCATAGCCAGCTGCAAGCTGCTGCCGGGGCAGGAGCCGGGATTGAAATCCGTGGCCACCGCCACCGGGACTCCCGCATTCACCATGTCCCGAACCGGGGCATAGTCCGCCCCCAGATAGAAGCTGGTGGCCGGCAGGCAGCAGGCCACGGTGCCCCCCCGGGCCAGACTCCGGATGCCCTCCGGCGGGCAGACGATCAGATGCTCCGCACTGACCGCGCCCATTTCTCCCGCCAGCTGCGAGCCGCCGATGGCGTCGATCTCGTCGGCGTGGACCTTAGGCCGCAGCCCGTGGCGCAGTCCGGCCTCCAGAATGGTCCGGGACTCCTCCGCCGTAAACACACCCGTCTCGCAGAACACATCGCAGAACTCCGCCAGCCCCTCCCGGGCCGCCCGGGGAATCATCTCCTGGCACAGCAGGCGGATGTATGCCTCCCGCCGTCCCCGGTATTCCTCCGGCAGGGCGTGGGCCCCCATAAATGTGGCCGCCAGCTCCACCGACTGCGTTTCCTTCAGCCGCCGGATGACCCGCAGCTGCTTCATCTCCTGCTCCGGGTCCAGGCCGTATCCGCTTTTCGCCTCGCAGGTGGTAACACCCATCCGCAGCATCTCCGCCAGAGCTTCCGCCGCCTTCTGCGCCAGCTGCTCCTCCGTAGCCGCCCGGGTGGCCCGAACGGTGGAGAGAATGCCGCCGCCCTGGGCCAGAATATCCAGATACGGCACGCCGCGGAGCTTCTGCCCCAGCTCATTCTGCCGCCACCCGCCGAAGATCAGGTGTGTATGGGCGTCCACCAGTCCCGGGGTCACCAGCCGTCCCCCGGCGTCGATGACCCGGTCGCCCTCCGCCGGAGCAGGGGTCCCCTGCCCCACGGCGGCAATGGTCTCGCCGTGTAGCTCCACCCAGGCGTTCCGCAGCAGCGTCACGTCTCCCTGCTGCGTGCCCCGCCGGGCGGAATGGCCCCGGGGCGTGGCCAGCAGACCGATGTTCGTAATGTAGGTACCCATGGTCCCTCCTTACCGGGCCCCGTGGAGCACGGCGGCGATGATGTCGTCGTCCTCCGGCGCGGCATAGGGCAGGGTGATATGATCCTGCCCCGCATACAGGCGGTTATACTCCATGGCCGTGGTGACGGCGTTGTCGTTCCGGGCCCAGCTGCGCCGGGCCACACCCACCATGGTGTCCCAGGGCATGCTCATACGCAGGATGGTGTCCACCCGCTCCGAGCCGTCCAGCACCATGCCGAACCCGCCGTTGATGGACTTGCCGATGCCCACGCCGCCGCCGTTGTGCAGGGCGATAAGGCTCATGCCCCGGGCGGCGTTGCCGGCATAGCACTGGGTGGCCATGTCCGCCATGATGTTGGAGCCGTCCTTGATGTTGGAGGTCTCCCGGAAGGGGGAGTCCGTTCCGCCGGTGTCGTGGTGGTCCCGGCCCAGCATCACGGGGCCGATCTCGCCGTTTCGCACCATCTCGTTGAATTTCAGGGCGATGTTCATGCGTCCCATGGCGTCCTGATACAGGATGCGGCACTGGGTGCCCACCACCATGCGGTTGCGCTTGGCGTCCCGGACCCACACATAGTTGTCATAGTCCTGATACCGCCGGTTGTTTTCCAGGATATACGCCGCGGCGGCGGCGTCGGTCTTGTCCAGATCCTCGGGCTTTCCCGACAGACAGCACCACCGGAAGGGCCCGTAGCCGAAGTCGAACAGGCACGGCCCCAGAATGTCCTCCACATAGGAGGGGAACACGAATCCGTCCAGGTCGTTTTCGCCGTTGCGGCACACGTCCCGCACTCCGGCGTCAAACACGGCCTTCAGGAAGCTGTTGCCGTAGTCGAAGAAATACGTCCCCCGGTCGTGGAATTTGCAGATCATCTCATAATGCCGCCGCAGCGACTGATCCACCAGCTGCCGGAATCTCTCCGGATCCCGGTCCAGCAGCTCCGTCCGCTGGGCAAAGGTCAGCCCCTGGGGGCAGTATCCGCCGTCATAGGGCACATGGCAGGAGGTCTGGTCGCTGAGCAGGTCCACATGCACGTTGTTGTCATACAGGTATTCCAGCAGGTCCACCACATTTCCGTGATAGGCGATGGCGCAGGGGGTCTTGTCCGCCAGATGCTGCCGGGCCATAGCCAGCGCCTGCTCCAGGCTGTCGGTGCGCTGGCTGACCCATCCCTGGGTATAGCGGGTCTCGATGCGGGAGTCGTCCACCTCTGCGATGATGGACACGGCCCCGGCGATCTCCGCCGCCTTGCCCTGGGCCCCGCTCATGCCGCCCAGGCCCGCCGACACGAACAGCCGCCCCGCCAGGTTCCCGTCGGCGGGAATCCCCAGCTTCAGCCGTCCGGCGTTGAGCAGGGTGTTGAAGGTCCCGTGGACGATGCCCTGGGGCCCGATGTACATCCAGCCGCCTGCCGTCATCTGGCCGTAGTTGGCCACGCCCAGGGCGGCGGCGCGGTTGAAGTTCTTCTGGTCGTCAAAGGCGCCCACCATCAGGCCGTTGGTGATGATGCACCGGGGCGCCAGCTTGTGGCTGTGGAACAGGCCCAGCGGGTGGCCGGACATAACCACCAGCGTCTGCTCATCGGTCATGACCTCCAGATACTTCTTGATGAGCCGGTACTGCATCCAGTTCTGGCACACCTGCCCCGTCTCGCCGTAGGTCACCAGCTCATAGGGGTACAGGGCCACGTCGAAGTCCAGGTTGTTGTCCATCATCACCTGGAATGCCTTGGCCTCTATGCAGTTGCCCCGATACTGGTCGATGGGCTTGCCGTGCAGCTCCCCCTCCGGCCGGAAGCGATATCCGTAGATCCGGCCATGCTCCTCCAGCTCCCGGGCAAACTCCCTTGCCATCTGCAAATGATGGTCCGGGTGGATGTACCGCAGGGCGTTGCGGATGGCCAGCGCCTTGTCTGCCTGGGACAGATGGGCCTCCCGCCTGGGGGCCCGCCGGATCCCCTCCCGGAAGGTGGGATATGGGGGCAGGTCGTAATCCAATTTCACCGTCATTGCGTTGTCAACATCATAAAATGCCATAAGCTGCCTCCTGTCTTTGTTGAATATTTCCTGATTATCTATTATATTCAATTGCGGCGAATCTGTCAATTCAGCAAAAAGAAGTGATAATTTCATGTTTCATTTGGTGCTTTTCAATAATTTCTCTACAAAAACCCATCTCAATGTACCGGGACAGCCAAATCCTGAACCCCCAGCGCCCCAGGCTTTACTGCACTGCCTGAATACACACACTTTCGCGGATAAAATTTTTCGTAATCATTTGTTACCGTCTTGTAACGGAATGTACCTTGATTCCCCGGCGGCAGTTCTCTACAATATCAGACAGAATCGTTTATAGGGGGATCGCATCCATGAAAAAAAAGACCATCGCCGCTCTGGCGGCAGGCGGAGCTCTGCTGCTGGCAGCCGCCGTCATCGGCGTTCTGAGCCTTGCAAAGGGCTATTTTATCCTCACACCGCCCACTCACATCCAGCTCAACGGCCCGTCCGAGGAACGCATCGCCGCCTTCGCTGCCTACACGGACCCCGGCGCCCAGCTGCTGCGGGGCGGCAACCGCACCGATACCGCCGTCACTGTGGAGGGCCGGGTGAACACCGAGGTCCCCGGGGACTATACCCTGACGTATCAGGCGGAGTACCGGGGGCAGCGCTACACGGCCCGCCGTCTGGTGCGCGTGGAGGACCGGGAGGCCCCGGAGCTGACGCTGGCCGGGGATACGGAGATCACCGTCTCCCGCTTTGACCTGTTCCAGGACCCGGGAGCCGCCGCCCGGGACCGCTGCGACGGTGATCTCACCGCCTCTATCCGGGTAACGGACCAGGAAAGCGGCGACATCCACGTTCTCACCTACACCGTCACCGACAAGGCCGGAAATACCGCCACTGCCACCCGTCGGGTGACGGTCCGGGACGTGGTAGCCCCGGTCATCACGCTGTCCGGTCAGCGGGAGCTGTTCGTTCCCCTGGGCGGTACACTCAAGGATCCCGGAGCCACGGCCCAGGATGACGCCGACGGCGACCTGACCGCAGCCATCCGCCGGGCCGGCACTGTGGACACCTCCGTTCCCGGGGTCTATACCCTGACCTATACCGTGTCCGACAAGGCGGGCAACACCGCCTCTGCCACCCGCCAGGTGTCCGTATATGAAAATACCACCACCGGCTCCAGTCCCGTCTACCTGACCTTCGATGACGGCCCCAGCGACCGGGTGACGCCCCGGGTGCTGGACACTCTGAAGGCCTATAACGTCCGCGCCACCTTCTTCATCGTCAACTACGGCGAGTCCGGTAAGGCTCTGATCCGCCGGATGATCGACGAAGGGCATACCGTGGCCATTCACGGCTACTCCCACGACTATGCATCCATTTACAAAAGTGACGAGGCCTTTATGCAGAACGTCTACCGGCTCCGGGACCGGCTTCGGGCAGACTTCGGGTATGAGGCCACCATCATCCGCTTCCCCGGAGGCAGCTCCAACACAGTCAGCCGCCAGTACAGCGTGGGCATCATGAGCCGTCTGGCCCAGCGGGTCCAGAACGAGGGCTTCACCTATTTTGACTGGAATGTATCCAGCGGCGACGCTGCCGGCACCCCCGCCTCCTCGGGCCGGATCTACAGCGCCGTCACCTCTGCCCTGCGCCATGGCCGGAGCAACGTGGTGCTGATGCATGATGCCGCAACCAAGTCCACCACCGCCGACGCCCTGCCGGATATCATCCAGTATTGTCTGGCCAACGGCTACAGCATCCAGGCCATTACCCCCGCCACCAAGCCCGTCCACCACGGCATCGCCAACTGATGCGGCCCCTTTTCCCGCTGCCATAAACGCACCCCGTGCGGCAGACCGCTCTCCTGGCGGTCCGCCCTGCGGGGTGCTTTGGCTTACCGGGCGGGCAAAAAATAAATCCTGCGGCCCCCCCTTTTCTTTTAAGGAAATATACGCTATAATACCATTTCAGAACGATTTACACCGGGAGGGAAAACCATGTCCTCACAGCTGCTGGAGATATTGAACAGCGTGAAAACCATGTCCATTGTGGGCATGTGCAAAAACGCAGGAAAGACCACTATGCTTAACTGGATGCTGCATCACGACCGGCTTCAGGGAACCCTGGGCCTGACGTCCATCGGGCGGGACGGCGAGTCCACCGACGTGGTGACGGGTACAGAAAAGCCCGGCATTTTCGTCCGGGAGGGAACCCTGATCGCCACGGCCCGGGACATGCTGCGGCTGGGCGATGTGACCACGGAGATCCTGGAGACCACCGGCATTCCCACGCCTCTGGGTGAGGTGGTGATCCTTCGGGCCCGCAGCGCCGGAAACGTCCAGCTGGCAGGGCCGTCCATCACCAGCCAGCTGCGGGAGGTATCCCGGATGTTCTTTGATTTGGGAGCGGATAAGTCCATCATCGACGGGGCCCTGGGCCGGAAGTCTCTGGGCGCCCGGGCGGTTGCCGAGGGCGTGGTGCTGTGCACCGGCGCGTCGTATCACATGAGCATGGAAAGGGTGGTGGCGGATACCGCCAATATTTACCGCATCATGAATCTGCCCAAGGCGGCGACCCTGCCGCCGGAGGCGGAGGACGGCCTGGAGAAATGTCTGAAGGAGCACGGCGAGGCCCTGGCCCCCGGAGCGCTGACGGACTCCATGGTGGTGCCCCTGCTGCGCAGCGGCGTGCTGCGGGGCGGACGGCTGGTGGTGAAGGACCCCAGCCGGGTGCTGCTGACGCCGGATACCCTGGACAAGCTGCAGACCCGGCAGGTGCGGCTGGAAACTGCCGAGGCAGCCCGGACCCTGTGCGTGACCATCAACCCTGTGTCCGCCTACGGGTGGAAGTTCGATAAAGACGAGTTCATGGCCCGGATGCGGGAGGCCGTGGACGTTCCGGTGATCAATGTAAAGGAGGAGCTGGCATGATCGAGATCCGTTTCGAGGAAAGAGAAAAAATCGGCCTGCAGTATATTCTGGAGAGTCTCCATGGGTGCAGCCCCTTTGGCCAGGAGCGCATTCGCCGCCTGCGGTACTATACCCCCG
>OWIO01000648.1_pt1 | contig 30839 bp, 45 predicted proteins | sample 1733011 | NCBI WGS metagenome assembly OWIO01 (sample SAMN05065779, study PRJEB22554) | human gut metagenome | biome: ENVO:2100002; feature: ENVO:00000062; material: ENVO:00002003 | host: Homo sapiens | place: USA | reverse complement strand
TAAGGGCATAAAATAGGATTGTACAAAAGCAAAAACATAAAAACGCTAAAAAACAAGCGTTTATGTCCTGCCGAATGAGTTTTGAAAGGTACAAAAAATATAATTTACTATAATCCATCTAAAACATTTAAATAGAATTTAAACCCTATCTATAATTTGGGCTACAAAACTCACCCCAAAAACCCCGCCAAACTATAATAACGGCGTGTAGAATGGCAAAAAAAACCGGAAAAGCATTTGTGCTTTCCGGTTTTTTTTTGTGCCCCACATGCGGCGTATACCCCCTTCCGTAATCCGACTAAAATGGACTGAAAAGCCGCCTGCATTAGTGGCTTTGTACGGTCTGGGCATACCGCTGGACATACTTCTGCACATACTTATTTTAGGGTTTTAACAGCGAATGACGCCCGGATACACCCCCAAAAAAGAGCAGTAATCGTTAATTGCACCCCCATTATTCCAGCATGTAGGCCATTTCAAAAAGATTAAAAACGCGCTTACAATATGATGTAAGTGCGTTTTGTCTTAAAAGCGCATTGCGATGTGTGTGGATGGGTGCGCAAAACTACAAACGGCGCCCCACGGCTTTGACCTGATATATTTGCAGGATGTCTTCTTTAGCCACTTTAAAAGGTGCCGCATTAGGTGATGAACATATAATATAGTCCGGGTGACTGGCATCTGATATGTATTTGATCATCCTTTCTTCCCGCGAAATAATGAGATAACGCCGCGATGTATTCAAAAAGTCCCATTTGAAAGGGGCATCAAGTTCACTAACTCCGATAATATCCCCTGACAATATTTCCGGCTCCATGGAAATACCCACGACAGGAAAAATAGCTGTACAGTCTTCAAAGATGGGCAACCGAGAATAAGAAACCGGATTATGCGCCCCGCAGTCTATTGCACCCAAAGCCCCTGCAGAAACAGGGAGGTCATAGAATGGCACACCGATATTATCACAATCCCCCAGCATCAGGTCGGCATTGTTTTCTGCAACCAGCATTTTTCCGCGCCCCGTCAAAAGCCAATCTGCGGACAGGATAGTAAAATATGTTACAGTATTCTGTATCACTGCAGCGCCTGTCTGCGTTCTCCCCTTGGTTATTTCGGTCATAAGGGACGCACTCACCCCTATTTTTTGGGCAAAATCCCGTGCGTTTGCTGTTAAATTTTCAGCCAAACAGTAATTGTAAAACTCTAAAAACCTTACGGTTATATCATTCATTTGTTAAATATTTAAAGAGCACTGTATTTTTTGCTTGTATTATTACAGAATACTGTATACATTTGCTTCGTGAACTTCACAAAGGAAAGGAAAAAATCAAAACGAAAGATGGAAACAAGGTTAAAAAAAATCAAAGAGAAGCTAAACCGCGGCGACATCAACGCATTAGCCTTGCGCTTGGGTATTTGTCGCGAGTGGGTAAGTAAGGTATTAAATGGCCACGGGGAAAGCCAGAAGGTAATCTCCGCCGCTGAAGAACTGATCGCAGAAAGAAGCCAAACTAAAGAACAATAAAATGAAAAAGGAAATACCATCACTGTGGCGGCTCATTTGCTGGATATGCCAAGACATAAAAGAAAATCCCAAGGACTTCATAAAGTATTTAACGGCGGATGTGCTGATGATGCTGTTTTACTTTCTATGCCTTTGCTGCCTGTTGGCTGCCTGTTATCTGATTACATGGTCTTGGTGGGTGTTAGCCGGGGAATAAAAATAGACTGGGTGGCGGAAATGGAAGACGCATCCGAAAGCAAGTAGGGTATCGGTGAAGCGGGGATCATTACCCCAAACGGAGGGAGTCATTTACCTGACGTGCATGGTAGCAATAAACGATTGCAGGTTCAAGTCCTGCCCCAGTCACTAAACAAGGAGAAAAGAAAATGGAGTATTACAAAGGCGTGCTATGTGTGCCAGCGGCTACGCTGATACGCAGCAAACAAAACCCCAAGGGTGTTTTGTCAAAGCCCTACTACGACAAGATGAAATATACCGGACTGCTGAAGGTAGTACGCCACGGCGGCGGTGGACATCCTGCGCTGGTGGAATTTGCCACGATGCCATCCTATCTGCGGGAACATGTGGAAGCGCTATTCGGTAACCCGGACAAGGTCGCGCAGAAAAGCAGCTTTGCAGCAAAGATAGAGAGCGACGGCGACGCCCGGCAGTTTTTTGCAAAATGGGAATGGAACGACGACAAAACCGGACAGTCAAAACGCCTGTCGATGGAACGGCAAAGAGAGTATACAAACAATGCCACCATTCTGTCTGCCCTTCGCAAAACCAAAGAAGCCATGGAAAAAAGGCGTGCAGCGGCAGGCAGCAGCATGAAGAATTTTTGGAATAAAGCCAGCGAATGGGTGCTGTCTGCGATGGATGAATGGCCGCACAGCCTGCCTGAAAACCCGCGGCGCCTGAAAGACAAATACGACGCATTTGTCAGCGGCGGATATGCAAGCCTGATACACAACGGCTACGGCAAAAGAAACAGACAAAAAATAGACGAAGAACTGGGCAATGTCCTGATAAGACTGTACGGAAATGGCCGCCCCAAACTGACGTTTGAAGAAGTAGGCGAAAAATACAACACGGAAATAGCTCTGATCATGGGGCGTGACAAACTGACTGTTGCGGCCATAAAAAACTACCTGAACAAGCCGGAAAACCGCGCAAAATGGTACGCTCCGCGCCATGGTGAAGTACAGGCGATGAACGATATAATGCCGCAGGCACGCCGCCGCAAACTGACCGTATCGAATGACATCTGGTCTATAGACGGTACCCCGGTGCAGCTGTACTACCAGAAAGAAGGCAGGTTATATTCGGATTTATACCTGTACGTGGTAACAGATGCTACCAGCCGTGCGATCATCGGCTATTCGATGGGGACATCCGAAAACAGCCGGACGGTCATGTCCGCCCTGCGGAACGCCATGGAAACGCGCCTGTATTTGCCCGCCCAGCTGCAGTACGACCAAGGCACATCCAACGTGGCCACGGCGGTAACAGCCCTGATGAACAACATGGCCGAAGTGGCTTTCCCGTGTCAGGCACGCCGCGCCCGTGCGAAGTACGTGGAAGCTATTCAGGGACACTTCCAAACATTGGTGCTGCGCCAGCAAAAGAACTTCAAAGGCGGGAACATTACGGCTACGGGACTTAATTCCCGCATCAATCCCGACCATGCAAAAGAACTGAAAGCCGAAGCCCCCACTTACGAACAATTGCGGGAACAGGTAGTGGCATCTATCGAACAATGGAATAACACGGCACACAAACGCGACCAGTACGGTGTGCCTACCGGGGAAACCCCCATGCAGATATACATAAACGGCTGCGATCAGAGCAAAAAGGCGACCTATTTCGCTATTCAGTCCTTGTATGTGGTAGACATGATAAACAAGGCCGACCCGCAAGGTAAGTACAAATACACGCCGCGTGGTATAGAAATAATGGTGGACGGTACCAAGCACAGCTTTATCGTGCCGGATGATGAAGACGCTATCACGGACATGGTTTTCCAGCGCTACAATCAGGGGAAACGCTTCGATGTGCGCATGAATGTGCAGCACCCGCATTTTGTCGAACTGTACGACAATGATACGTATGTCGCCCGTGCCATAGACAAGACGCAAATATCTGCAGGTATTATGGATGCGCGCCGCCATGGCGATGCCGAAAAGGTGCGCAAACTGCAGCAGGCGCAGAAAGAATGGGTGGACGACAACAAGATGGAATACAATCTGGCTGCCACTGGCACCGACGGGATAGCCAGCCCCTTCACCATGAAGAAGGGAGAATGGAACCAGTACGAAGGTCGGGCAATAGACCAGCGGAACGGCATACAGCCACCTGCCAATACTGCGGAAAATACGATGCCACAGGGCGTAAATGAATACGCTGCTGCCTTGGCTGAACGATATGGAAGATAACACAAAACACTATAATACAATGGCAAAAATTTACACCCTTGAACAAAAAGAACAAGTGCGTGACGCACTTCACAAACTACACGATGACAGCGGGCTGACTGCAGCCGCTTTTTCCGAGCGCGTGGGATTCTCTAACCCGTCTGTACTGACACAGTTCTACAATAACATTGACCTGATCGGCCAAAAGGCTATGGAGATCGCGCAGACATACATAAACAAAAATATGTATGTGGGAGTGGTAACGGACAATTATGTCCGGGTCTTCGATGCCATGGAAAAAGCCTATGTCCAAAAGGCTGTGTCTGTAATAATCGGGAATGGGGGCTATGGGAAATCCTTTGCCATAGAAAAATTCCGTGCCCGGAAAGAAAAAGAAACATCCGGCAAAATGCAGGTATACATCGCGAACATGGAGGGTGTTCCCAGCAAAAAAGCATGTGTACGCACCCTTCTGGAAGCTGTCGGCCTGCCTGAAAATAAGAAGTCCAGCAAAGAACAGATCGCACAGCTGCGCGAATATCTGGCCGCAAAAGACTGCCTGCTGGTGATGGATGAAGTGTCTTCATTGGAAAACACCAAAGTAACCATCCTGAAAGACATCCTGACTTCCCTGCGTGGCGTTTGTGGGCTGGTACTGGTTGGCACCCCCTATTTTTTAGAAAACATCACCAAGCACGCAGCCAAAAACGCCCATCTGTTCAGTGAATTGGCCGACCGCCTGCCAGTACCCGTATTACTAAACGCTCCTACCGATGAAGAAGCGAAAGCGATATTCAAGCATAACGGCTGTGACGATGTGGAAATCGCCATCCTGATGGGACAGACAGACGTGAAATATAAATGGATGTGCTGGCGCAATAAACCGACTTTTCGGGGTATTTCCGATGGCATCCTATTGGTAAAGTCGCCGGAAGTGGCCAGCAAATATAATCTGGATAAACTGTCTGCGATATAATGGCTGCAAAACAGGATAGAGCGATAAGCATACACCAGCTGCTGACCAAGAAGCGCCGCGAATTGACGCTGCCCCCTAAGTGGGCGGCGTCCTTCGGTACCCCGGAACTGGGCGCGGTGTGGTTTGTGTGGGGTGGTTCCGGTTCCGGGAAAACCTCTTTTGTCCTGCAGCTATGCGCCATGCTGTGTGCACTGGGGTATCGCGTGCTTTACAACTCTATGGAAGAAGGCGACAGCAAATCTTTAGCCGAAGCCGTGGTGCGCGAAGGGGTAGACAAATTTAAAAAGAAGTTCATCGCCTTAGACAATGAGCCAATAGACGTAATGGCCTTGCGGATGAAAAAGCATAAAAGCCCTGAAGTAGCAGTGATAGATTCCCTGCAATATTCCGGAATGACCTACCGCGAATACAAGGCTTTTAAAGACGCTTTCAGGGGCAAAATGCTGGTGATCATCAGCCATGCAGAAGGCAGGGAGCCACAAGGACGGACAGGAAAAAGCGTACGGTATGACAGTTCCGTGAAAGTCCGCGTGGAAGGGTACAGGGCTTTTGTGGTAAGCCGATACGGCGGAAACCAGCCCTACACCATAAGCGCTGAACGTGCCGCAGAATATTGGGGAGAATAACAACAAACACATAAAGACATGAAACACATTAAGTTATTAAGGTCTTTCCACGCTGCCTGTGCGGGTGCCGGAATGACGACAGACGAAAAACGCACGCTGGTGGCATCCTTCGGGGTGGAAAGTTCCAGCTATCTGACAGAAGCACAGCTGCAGCAGGCCATCGGAATGGTGAACAGCCATTCAGAGGGCGACAAATGGCGGAAGCGGGTCATTAAGGCCATAGGCGACTACCTGACTGCAGCAGGCCGCGATTCGGGCATCACGATCATAAAAGGGGTGGCCTGCCAAGCGACAGGGTACGACCGATTTAACGACATCCCAGTCCAAAGGCTGCAGAACATATATAATGCCTTCCTGAACAAAAAAAAGGATAGCCAGCGGGTGAAAAACCTTTCAGGGGATACCGCTTGGGTGCTGGTGGGACAGAAAGGAAAAACACCGACAATGCTATGCTAAAGATGAGAGAAGAAAAAATCCGGGTCGGATACGTGACAATCGAAGAAGAACGCGCCGACCATAAAAAAGCCATCTCCGCACTGGCGGCCATGAAAAAGCTGGAAAAAAGGCTAAAGCCCCAAGTAGTAGAAAGCGGCCATGCCCCGTTTTTCCAGAAACGCCGCGCGCGGCTACCACAGGATATTATTAACCAATTAAATATAGTAAAATGAGTAACATAGACATTAACAGTCTGACGGACGAACAGGTGGCAGCCCTGCGGCTGCAGCTGGAGCAAAAAGAAGCCAAGGAGCGGGCAGACCGTGAAGAACGGGAAGCCGACTACAAAAAACTGCGGTCTGAAACAGTAAACACCCTGTGGAACAGATTAAAGACCGCCAGCCGGATGCTGGCCGAAGAAAAACGGTATGCTGTAAGTGAATTAGACACGCTGATAGGGCTGAAAGAAGACCTGTATAAAGTCCGCGACGGACAGAACAGGCACACATTTATCAATGCGGAAGGTACTTTCCGCGTGACCATCGGGGCATACTACCGGGACAGCTGGGACGAAACGGCGGGCAACGGCGAAGCGAAAATCCGCGAAGCTATACGCCAGCTGGGCACGGACAAAAAGACCCGTGCGCTGGTAGGCGTAATACTTGACCTGCTGACCAAAGACAAGGCGGGAAACCTGAAAATCACATCGGTGTGGCGCCTTCAAAAATATGCCGCCGAGATACAAGACCCGAACTTCGACGAGGGGCTGCGCATTATCCGCGACGCCTACCGCCCCGAACGCACCAAGACTTTCATCGTGGCCGAAGAAAAAAACGACATGGGGGCATGGGTATCTATCCCGCTGGGCATGACGGAAGCCAAAGAAAAGGAATAATCGTTTAAACACTATTTAAACATGAGTAAAAAGAAAAACAACGCTTGTATGCTGGTAGACGACATAGACAAAAAAATAGAAATAGAGAAACACAAGACGTCATTCTTTGACTGGGCGTGCAGGTATGCCGATTTGCCGAAACGGGTGTATATATCCGGCGCCGTTTCCGGGCGAAATAAAGGCACTACGGCGCACAAATTTGCCCAAGCAGAACGATATATCACTGCGCTGGGATTCGTGCCCGTAAACCCGCTAAAAAACGGCCTGCCCGCCACAGCCACATGGGAGCAGCACATGAAAAAAGATATTGCGCTGCTGGGCACCTGCAGCAGAGTGCTGATGCTGCCAGACTGGGAAGAAAGCAAAGGTGCCCGGCAGGAACTAAAGGAAGCCATAAAGCAAAACAAGAAAATCACTTTTTTATAAACAGCTAAAAATCAACTGAAAAAAAATGGAAAATCCAATCGAAAAACTGAAAGAACTCGCAGACAGCGCCCAAACTTTAGAGGGCGGAAAGTACTTTATCATCGTAGAAGACAGCGACGGTAATACCGCATCGCGGGTAGTAGGCACCACCGGGTGGGTTTTTGAAGGTCTTATTAATCTTGGACAGCAAGATGCCAAGATAGCAGCGGCTATCAAAGGAGCTGCCGCCGTACTGTAAAAACAATCCTCCCGCCCCTATGTGGGCGGGGGTTTATTAACCATAAAAACAATAATATCATGGTAGCATCAATTATTTTTCTGGCAATAATCCTATATGGCGCTGTTAAGGTGGGCTTCGGGTTAGGGAGCATTATGATGACGCTGGCGCTTTTTGTATTATTTTCTTCGCTTTTAGGCCTTTTGTATTGTGGAATATCTACTCTGGTTTATTGCGAAGCCGAAAAACAATCGGTTGTCGTATCAAAACAGGAAATATATTCTTTGGCTGATAATTCCGGTGCCGAAGGGCGTTTCTTTCTCGGTGGCGGGTCAATAGAAACAGAAATGTATTATTTCTACTACATCAAAACGCAGGGGGCTTTCAAAATTCACAAAGTAAAAGCCGATGATGTTTTCCTGCATGAAGATGATATAAAAAAAGCGTATGTGGAAGAAAGGGTGACGAAGACTATTCACCCAAAAAACTGGCTCATTTTCGATCTTCCAAACACAGAAACGCATCTTATTGTCCCTAAAGGGACAGTTGTACAGTATTATCGTATTGATCTGGAATAAAAATGAAAATCATTTACCAGCCCATTATGGACGCCATCTTTGATGCATCAGGATATACACTGCAGGATTTGAAGGACAAAAGCTGTCGACAGCCTTTGGCTGCGGATACAGCACAGAATGTTTGAATGGTCATTCCGGTGGACAGAACGCCGCCGGGCAAAAAGAAATCAATAGATAATCCGAAACAATAATGAAAAAGTATAAAATAAGTATTTCAGCTCGTAAAATGGAACAAGAGGTGGATATAACCCCTGTTTTCGCAATATTGAAGGGCGTTTTGCATATACGCTTTTCAATTGTGTTTAGCTGGCTGGTCTGGTATGTTATCATCAACGTAAAAAAAAACACTATTTAACCTAAACAATCATTAAAAATGAAAATAAAACGAGAAATAACCATCGTCGGGGAGCGCACCACAATGACCCTGTATGTGCTGCCGACTATTCAGGGGGTATTTAAGTCGTCTTTCACGGATTCCAGATATGTGATCATCGGCTGGCTGTTCTGGCATGTGATAATATTTGTAGCAAATGACAGACCCGTTTAAAATCCTCAACAAACGCAGCGCTACAAAAGGGGAGCTTCGCGCCGCACTGGCCGAAGCCCTTTTTGAACCGCTGCCCCAGTGGGCAGAAGTAGAAGAAAACCTGACTGGCAAATGCCGCAAGTATTTTGCCGATGCTTTTGCCCAAGCCACTGGGCTGGCCTATAACTTCCAGCCCAAAGATCACAAGGCACTGGGCGCCTTGGTCGGAAAGATCGCGGACGCCGCTACGGCAAAAAAACCGGACGCTACCAGCGGGGACATATTCGCCGCCTTTACCTTCTTTATAGACCACCTGCCACAGTGGTATCGCGAAGGCGGATTTTCCCTGTGTATCATAAATAGCAAATTCAACGAAATAATAGCACAGATGAAAAATGCCAAAGGAAACGAAAAAGGAAGCACCGGGACAGGCGTCAGTGACGCCTATGCTGCCGCAGTCCTTCAGGGGCTGCACTAACAATGCCGTAGTAGGGCTGTCCAAGCGTGATGCCGGGATGCTGGCGCTGGCCACCACTTCATCACCCGCTTTTCTGGACACCTACGCCCCTGCCCGCATCCGCAGCATGACTGTCGTCACCCCGCGGCAAGTACTGGACTTGACCCGTTCGGCACAGGTGGGAACTATCCGCCACTTTTCCAAGGAAGACACGGAGAAAACAGCGTCCATCATCAAACTGCACCTGATGTACCTGAACAAAATCTGCGACGTAAAAAGGCCGCTGAATGAAGAACAGATCGACTTCATTGCCGATGCAGTAATGAACGACTTCGACACGGCAAATTTGACGCTGGTGGATTTTATGGTCGTCATGCGCCGGGCTGCGATGGGGCAGTACGAAATATTTGAAAGCCTGACGCCGCCGAAGGTAATGAACTGGCTGAAAAAATATGCCGAAGAACGCGCCACCACTGCTGCCGAAATGAGCCGGGAAGAAAACGAACGCTACAAGGGAGACCCCACCCGTAGCCGATACAAAAACGAACAGGCACAGCGCGAATATGATGCCGCCGCGCATGCCGCTGCCGTAGAACACTTGAAGAAAAAATATGAAGACATCTAAACCCCACGGGAAAGGCTACCAGATCAGAGCCGACTGCATCCGCAAAATAACAGCGATGCACTACGAACCGGGCAGGCAGGACAGGAACTTCAAATGGGTATGGAAGCACCACGTACAGCCTGTATATGGCATCGGGTACCGTACGTACCTGTCTTATCTGGACGGAAAGACCCGCGAAGCCGCAAAAAGTGAAGCCGCAGAATAAAAATTCATATATTTGTAAACCCCTTAACGCAAAAGACATGAAAAAAACAATTTTAACACTGCTGACCATCCTGATGCTGTGCGCCTGCAGCCATAAGGCGACCGACCACGAAGCCTACCTGATGACGCAGGAAAAGATAAAATCCAGTCTTGAAAATACACTGGGAACACTGGATTTTCCCTTTGCAGATTATGAGTACCAAAACGAAGGCGATACGGTCTTTGTGATAAAATCCCACTTCACCTACAAGAACGAATATAACGCCGATGTGCGGTATAACTACCGCGCCAAAGTAAAGTACAAGGGGGGCAAATGGGAAAAGCCGGAAAACTGGGATGTGCTGGGCTTCCAGCAGGAATATGAATAACAAAAACACCCGCCATATTTTGGCGGGTGTTTTTTATTGGATGCCTATTTCCAAATCCAGATTCGGCCGCACAGGAGTCGTGACAGGCGCAGGCTGCGAATCGGTGAAAGCCAACGTATAATTTATATCGTATGCCTTCATGCCCGCCCACTGGCCGGACTTCCGCATGCTTTTGCGCATGGGCGGGGAATAGTCCGGTGTTCCTTGGCCTTGGACAACATTGTGGACAGCCTGAATATACCCGTGTATGCTGTTCTCGCGGGCAGTTATATCGCCGGGTGTCTGTGCGCCGACGGTATAATGCCGCACGTCGGCCACTGTGATGGTCAGGATAGCTTCGGCCTGCTGGGTGCGGCGGCTTGCGTTGCTGTAATCCACCTCGTTGATGTCTACCAAAGCGCACGGCCATGACACGGATGGCTGGTCTTCGCTCAACTGCCCCCAGTCTTCGCCCACGTACGCAAAGATGCCCAGCGCATATATGCGCCGGATAATATCGTCGGTAATCTTGCTGATCATGTCTGTTTTGGTATTCTCTGCCATTGGTTTAAACGTCATTTAAATATCTTGTTCAGTGCAGCGGTCAAGTCCTTACTTGCTATTTTTTCGATGTCGGGCGAATAGTCCAGGTATTTGCGCTGGGGAAAAATCACCCTGCGCGTGAACCCGCGCACCTGATACCGTTTCCCGCTGCGGGATGTCCGATGGTGCGGGCGCACGTTTTGAAGCACTTTTCCGCCCTCGTTATGCACTTTCGCATACGGCACCAGCCCCAAGTCTACCCATGCCCGTACTTGCCCTTTACCGGGCGTAAAATGGACGCTGTTCTGCAGGGTGCCCATACCAAAGAGTATGCGCTTGCCTGCGGTACGGGGTGTTTCTTTTTTCCGGGGCGCCCACCGGGGCGAAGCGGAACCGCGCATGACAAACCCCTGCGCGGCGAAATTTGCATCCTTCATGCGTTCCCATGCCACGGCGAAATAGGCCGGGGCATCGCGTTCGATCACCCGCTGGACTTCACGCAGGCGGCGTTTCATGTCAGAAGACAGGTTTTTATAGTCCATCTTATTGACTTTTATGTTTTTGTTGCCTATATTTGTAACTCATAAAACGGTAGACCGGAAAGCCGCAAAGGGTTGACAGCCCTTGGGTAGCAACGCAAGGTCTACCGTTTTTTGTATTTCAGTACGCCCATGCGCCACTGTTCCATGTTTTCCAGCCCTCGTTCCCACTTATAGAAACTATCTACCCGCCCGGCACCGTCGATGATCAGCAGCATGGGCGTATCTTGGTAGTAACGGATATAGGCATTAAAATATTCCCGTTTTATCCCGGCTTTCTTCCCTTCGCGTACTATACCCCATACTTCATCCGGCTGGGTGAACACCTTAGCCGCTTCGTCGAAGAACCCGAAGCGCCCGCGGCTTTCCAGCTTGTCGCGCAGCTGATGGTCGAAGTGTGCCATAATGCCGTTTTGCATATCTGTAAGCACAAAGCCTTCAAAGCCTTCACGGGCGTGGCTGCGCTCCATCTGTTCCCAGAAAGCGGCGTATTCTTCCTTTGTGGCCAGCCCTTTGCCGGGCGTGGCCAGTCGGGACGGGCGGTCGTATATGCTGGCCACGGGTCGCATCCCGTAGTTTCGCACCGCACCCAGCTGCAGTTCCTTGGCGGCCTTGGACGCCCGGAAATAGGGGTGTGAAGTATCAATTACTTCAGATGTGCCGACATTGTGGCGCCATATCTTGTCTGTTGCCTGCCCACCGCGTTTTTGTGCGGTATCGCTGGATGGCATCGGGGTGCCTGTGCGGTTTTCGTATTGACGGGTACGATGTTCGGCTTCCCGCTGGGTCAGCCGCCGCGTCGAGCATCTGCAGTTCCACCCGTTCGGCGGGTAGTACGACTGCCAGAATGGGTCTTCTTCGGGCAGAATGATGCCGTCCAGCGCGGCGTGTTCTGGGCGGACGTGGCTGTCGCGGGCAGTAACGTATTCCAGATAAGGATGCGTGCCGCGGGTGCTTTCTATTTCCACCCAGCGGCTGCCCTGTGTGCCGGCGGCGATAACAGCCTGCCGTTCCGTTTCCAGATAGGTGCGGTTATATTTTGCGTTTATCTGTCGGGCAGCACGGCGAAAATCCGCCCACGGGGTCAGCTTGCCGTCTTTATATACGAGATCGCGCAGTTCCTTCATTTCGGCATAGGTCTTGGCACCGGAAAACGCGAAAATGTTGGCCTGTACCCGCGCTATCAGCTGATTGTCGGCAGATGCCCAGTCGGTAGAGAAAAAAGCCTTTTCGTAGCCTTGCCGATAACCTCCCAGCAGCAGGCCAGCAGTATGGAAATACAGTTCGCTGATCAGCGCCTGCGGCATGTCATTCCCTTGGTGTATATCCTTCAGGTATTTTTCGACGATGGCTTCCGTTTCCGGGTCTGGCTCTATTTGACTGTCGGCATCCAGCCGGATGGGATATACCGCCGCCAACAGCGCACGATAGTCGTTTATCGTATAGCGTTCCGCCCCGCCAGATGCGGGGCTTTTCAGAAAAAACCGTCTTTGCTTTCGGCAGAAAGCTGCGGGATGGCGGGGGCTTTGTCGCGTACTTCAATCCCGTAATTTTCCCGTATCCAGTCGTTGTCTACATCCTTGTACGGCAGCAGGTCTATGATCATCTTCCAGCGCTTTTCCGGGTCTTCTTCCGGCTGCAGTTCAAAGCGGCATCCTTCCGGCAGCATCCCTATGCTGGTAAGGGCGGGGATTACAATGTCGTTCCATGCCATGGTCAGCAGGCGGCGGTCGGCCTGTACCAGTTTGTCCTGCAGCTGGATGCCTATTTCCTCCTTGCTTCGGTTGCCGTTGACCGTGTCCTGCCCCACTACCGCCCCGGATACGAGCAGTGATATTTCGTTATTACACAGGGAAATCAGGTTTTTGTATACGTCGCCATTGGTATCGGCACCCTTGGCAAAATTAAATTCTTCCTCTTGGTCGATGATGAACCACGCGGCAGCGCCCATGTCCCGCATCATGTTTTCTGCCCGTCCCATCATGGCATCGTCCTGTGTATTGGTCTTTATATACCGGGGCGGGATGCCGTATATCTCGCACAGTTCCGACCAGCAGGACTGCGCAAAACGCTTGAAAAGCACATGCGGGACAGTCCTGTTTAGCAGGCCATAATCGTCGGGGGTGCCAAATTCCAGCAGCCACGACCCATATTCGCGGGTATCCCGGTACAGAATGCCCGCGCTGTCCTGTTCGTTCAGTAATACCATCCCTTTTTCCGGCACCACATGCGTGCGCGGCAGAAGGGTCACGGAAAGGCCGCCATTTGGCGCCGTCCCCAGCTCTACCAGTGAATGGCCGAATAGCACTTTGTGCAAAATATGCCTGTTCAGTTCCAGCACCCAAGACGCTGCCGACAAAGACGCTGTCAGTTCTTCATCTATTTCATCTTTGCACAAGATATGGAACGGTGCCGCGATAGTGGGCTGGAAGCGCAGTTCTATCTGGGAAGACAGAAGGGAATCCAGCAAAATGGCTTTGTATAGGCGTATCAGCTGTGCCCGTCGGGGGTTGTCTATGCTGTCCGCACTACGCAGGGCGGCTTTCCAGTCGCCTATGTCCTGCCGGGTGCGTGAAACGCTTCTTTGTACGACCTTCGGGAAGATCCTTTCGCCGCGGCGTGCGGTGGGTGTCAGCGGCTTTTCCGCTACTTTTTTAGCGGCGCCGGACAGGGATGTCAAGATGTTTTTTATTTTCATGGCTTATTCAAAAATCATGTTCCAGTTTTGGCCTGCTGCCCATCCTTATTTTGATGATAGGCTGTCCGTCCGAAGTTTCCAGCAGGGGAAGGTCGGGGGCGATGGTCTTGCCTGTTTCGTCTACCCCGGCCACCAGCTTCAGCCACTTGACAGCTTCAGTATAGTACCTTTCCGCCTTTTCAAATAGTATATCTGCGTTGGAGCGGCGCATCACGTACCACAGGGCTATGCTTTTGCAATGTTCCAGCAGCAGATCGTGGCGGTCGCCCCCGCGGGCAGCGAATATCTTGCCTACGTCGTACTTTGCCCGCAGGTAGCTTTTGGCTTCGCTGACGGCAGCGGCTATGGCCATATTCAGGATGTCGGGGTCGTTCTGGGTAATGTTGACAAGGGTCAGCCCGAACGATGTGCTTTTCAGTTCTTCGGGGGTCAAATAAGAATTTTCCATGGTCAGGCTATCTTAAAGGCGTTACGGCGGTTTTTACGGGTCTTGGTATAGGATATGTGCAGCCAAGTGAAATCCTTTTCGTCGATCAGCTGGTCAAAGTCCAGCCCCGACGATTTTATCAGTTCATACAGCGCCTGATTGTCCTTTTTGCTTCCGGTGGTGATGTCTGCCGCTTCGCCGCGCAGGTGCTGGCTGCCCGGCGTCCCCCCTACGGCCTTGTTGAGCGCAGGACAGCGGTATCCGCTTGTTACCCGGATGGGCTTTCCCCATTTTTCCCGCACGGGGTCGAGGATGTCCGATATTAAGTTGATCAGGCGGGCTGTTGCAGAAATCGGCGGGGTGTTGTCTATCCCTTTGGCTGCCGCTGTAGCAGACTGGCATAATTCTTTCACGGTAAAGTATTTCATCTGTGTATGTGGTATTAGTTTAATATCTACGGTTAGGGCGCTGCCCACAGGCGTATTTTGACGCAGTGGTGGCCGTGCGGCGGTTCAAAAGGAAGATGCCCCCTTCCAGCGCGTCCGGCGCGTCGTCATTCACCCGGCTGCCACGCTCAAACATCAGCAGCTGTTCGACCAGTACCCGCATGCCTTCGCTGTCGCGTTCCGCCTGATTGAATACTACCAGCCCCCGTTCAAACAGCGGCTGCAGGGCTTCTATACGGAAAAACTTGTCTTTCTTTTTTCGCATATCCCCCCGGACGGGAATCTGTTGGCCGCGCTCGGCACCCGTCTTCCTAAATTCGTCCAGAATCATATCCTGCAGGAAATTGCTTTCCATGAAGTATAATACAGGCACCCTTCCGTCTACCCAGTTTTCTATGGAGTAATGCCACTGCACCATCGCACTGACGGTGGTACGTGCTGCATAGGCTTTCAGCAGGTGATAATACCCGTCGCGGGTCTTGCCCAGCAGCATAGTGGCCTTATAGTCGGCCTTGTTGGAATCTTTAAAACTGGGGTCGGTGTAGCATATCAGGCTGCGGTATTCCTTCAGCGGAAGTATCTTTCCCCAGTGTATGTCCTTTTCCTTGAAGGTGCTGCCTTCAATGATGGGATTGTTCATGTATTCCTGCTGGAATCGCCTTTCCCCCACGAACGCCCGCACATCGGCTATTTCGGCAGCGGTATAGTTTTCCGGCCACGACGGGCGCCCCTTGCCGTCTACGGCGTTGACCACAGTATGGTAGACATTCGGACGCTCTACGTGGCGGGTCAGTACGCTGTCTTTTCCGATACGGTTGCCCACCAGCACATAGCGCCCGCGTCCCATGGCCATCGTGCCTATCAGGGCGGTCAGGCACCAGTCCATCACTTTGCCTACACGCCTGTGGTTCAGCACCAGTTCGTCGTCGTCCACGTCGTCCACTACGATATAATCCGGGCGCTGGCCGCGCTCTTTGATACCGCGGGGCGTCTGCCCCCGGCCTACGGCCAAAAAGACCACGCCGCCCGTGGTTTTAAATTCGCCTTCCGCCCAGCTGCCGTTACCCACCTGACGCCCAAAGTCGGCGATAAGCAGGGGATTATATTCCAGTTCCGCCTGCAGATCGCCCAGCAGCCGGATAGCTGCTTTTTCGCTTTTGGATACCAGCAGCATCAGGTTTATTTGGCGGGGCGTCTGGATAAGAAGCCACAGGGGTATCATCAGGGACAGCATCGAACTTTTAGCGTGCCCGCGTGCCCATTCAAACACCGCCCTTGTATTCGGATGGCTTTTCAGGTAATTGGCGGCGTCTATCTGGAATTTTGCACATCGGCTTTTGCACAGGTGCGGGAAGTACGTTTCCGCGAAGAAGGCAAAGTCTTTCCGCGCACGCGAAATACGCGCCTGCTGGTCGGTTGCCAGTTCCACGGAAAAGGACGCCGAAAGGATATTTTTCCGGCGTTCTTCCCAGCGGGTCATAAGGTCTTTACTTACAGAGGTTCCCATTATTTAGCTTGCTCATTATGTGTTTATCCTGATAAGTGGTCACCTTCTGTATAAATTCCGGCGTCAGGTCGCTGTCCATGGCGGCCTGTTCCATCAGGTAGTCGCCGAAGCCCATATATACCCTGATCATGTCGTCGGGGCTGGTGCCTTTCTGCAGGCGCTTCACCTGTGCCAAGGCTTTGGAAAAAGCATCAGCGTCAAAATCGGGGGCGTCCAGCATATCGCTGGCTTTTTTCAGCACCTTGTTATTTAGCTGGTCTATGCTGATAGTGTCAGCGGCACGCTTGACATCCCAACCGTCCGCGTCGCGCCATTTGATGAACGTGGCCGGGGTGATACCCACTTTGTCGCAGATGTCCTTCTGCGGTACATTCTTCATATACAACAGATAGGCATATTCATACTTAGGTACATTGGACGCCCGTACAGAAATTTTATTATTTGACATGATTATGTTCTTTTTGTGCAAAAAACGCCTTTGTATGTATTTTTTTAAAAAAGAGTTACGTTTTTATACACTCTTTTTTGAAGCCTTTGCGCTGTTCTTCATTTTTGCCCTGTAAACAATAACCGACATGGCAACCCCATTTGTATTATCCGATGAAACAATAGAGAACTCCCACGGGTTCTATCTGGACAACGCAGGCGCCCAGCTTGACCGTTTCCGGGAAAATCCCGTGATGCTGTACGGCCACAATGATGAAAAGGTGATCGGGCGATGGGCAAACATGCGTTTTGAAGGGGGGCAGCTGCGGGCGGATGCAGACTTCGATACGGGCGACGACGAAGCCAAAAAAATACAGGGGAAGGTAGAGCGCGGCTATCTGCGCGGGGCGTCCCTCGGCATCGGAATAATAGGCGCGGAAAAGCGCTATAACGAAGTGACCCAGCGCGAAGAACTGCATGTGACCCAATGGGAAGCCTACGAAGCGTCTGTGGTATCTATCCCCAGCAATTCCCGCGCACTCAAACTGAAAATATACGACGGCGCCGGGCGGGCGCTGCAGGATGCGGAAATCGAAGGCCACCTGCAGGCCGTATTAAAACTGTCCGCATCCGGCCAAAATGAAAACAAACAAACTGAATTTCAAAACGATATAAACATGGACAAAATCAATTTATCCCCCGAAGCGCTTGTCGCGCTCGGCCTTTCGGAATCGGCCACGCTGGCAGCTGTTTCGTCGGCTATAGTCGCACTCCATACGACTGCCAATAAAACAGCCGACGAACTGGCCACCTTGAAAAAAGAAGCCGAAAAAGCCAAGGAAAAGGCCATACAGGACATGGTAGATAATGCCGTGAATGCTGGCCAGCTGAAGGCCGACCAGAAAAACGACATGATCACGCTGGCGCGTACCGACATAGAAGCCGCCCGCCGTCTTATCGCTTCCCTGTCGGCCAAAAAGAGCCTTGCCGAACAGCTGAACAGCGCTAACGGTTCCGGGGCTTCCCTTTCCGGCAACCGTTCCGGCTGGACGTTTATGGACTGGCTGAAACAGGACAGCGCGGGGCTGCGGAAAATGCAGGCAGAGCGCCCCGACGAATACAAGCGCCTGCACGACGCTTACGGCAATTAAGAAAGTAAAACAACCATTTAAACACTATTTAAACAATGGCATCAATCAATAAGCAAATATGGACGGACACCATCATGGAAGGGTTTATCCCGGACGGTTCCTTTTTAAGCGAATCCGTGGACATGACCGCCTTGGTGGAATTTAATACCATCAATGTGGGTGAAGCCGGAATCGAACCTGAAGTATTATTCGATAATAATACGTATCCCATCCCGGTAGCAAGCCGTGACGATATTCCGCAGCAGTTACCCCTGCACACACTCGACACCAAAAATACTGTAGTGCGCAACGTGGAAAAGATAGAATCGTCCTACGACAAGCTAAAAAGCGTTACACAAGGGCACAAAAATTCCCTTTTTCGCAAATCCTGTGCTTATGCAGCACATGCTTGGGCGCCGTTGGAAAGCGGCCTGCAGACGCCCGTGCAGTTTCTTGAAGGCGCTGCCAGCAAACTGGGGTATGTAATGGCATCCTTCGACGATTTTCTGGCTATGGAAGCCTTGTACCGTTCTATGGACGTACCGATGGACAAACTGGTAGCCGTCCTGCATCCCAATCATTTGGCCGACCTGATGGCGGAAGACAAGAAACTGTATAAGGATGTAATGGCATCCGGCAAACTATTCAGTTTCAAGCTGTTTTCCACGTCCGTACTGCCTGTATACAACGCATCGACCAAGAAAAAGAAAGCCTTTGGCGCTGCCGCCGACCCGGTAAACGACGCCCCGGCCAGTATCACGTACTGTTCCTCCGAAGTCATGCGGGCGGATGGGGACATCAAAATGTTCCTCAACGAAGACGACGCACTGCAGCGTGGCGACGTAATAGGCTTCCAGAAACGCTTCACGGCGCTGCCTATCCGGGGCAAGTACAACGGCGCCATAGTGACGCCTAAAGCAACGGTATAAAGCACGTACGACATGAAAGAGATCGCACTAAAAGCAAGTATCGGTGTAATGGCGTTCTTTCTGCCGATAGCGGAACTGTTTTTCATAGTCTTTTGTTTTGTGTGCGCCGACTTGGTGACGGGGACGATGGCAGCCAAAAACCGCCATTTACCCCGCACCCCGCGGCGTTTCCGCAAAAGCGTGGCAAAGTTCAAAAGCTACCTAATTGTGATCATGCTGTCATTCGGAGCCGATAAAATACTGGGGGCTGAATGGTTTATGACGCACCGCGCTATCTGTGCCTTTCTGTGCGGGGTAGAATTTGTGTCGATGCTGGAAAACATCGCCGTGATAACAGGAAACTCCGTTTTTGTGCGGCTCATAAAGCTAATACGCGGTAAGGTATCGCCTTCGGGCAATGTGCTAAACGACATACTGGATGAAAAGCAAAATTATTATGGTTATGGTGGTCAGCCTACTGCTGACATCATGCACGGCGATGAGGGTAACAAAGCCCCTGCCAAAAACTGACATCACTATCCGCGACACTGTCCTGATGCGGGAAACCGTCCGGGACACTCTCGTGAAAGTACAGGCGGACAGTTCCATGGTGCGTGCCCTTTTAGAGTGCGACAGCCTTGGGAAAGTCCGGATAAAACAGCTGCTGGACTACAAGGCAGGCGACCGGACGAAAATACCCATGCCGTCTATCGACGACAATGTGCTGACGCTATGGTCGTTTTCGGATTCGCTGAACATCTATCTGAAGCTAAAATACAGGTACGAAAAACATATCAGCGACCATTCGACCGATACCATCCAGCCCGTTGAAGTAAACCGCCTTACATGGTGGCAGACCCTGTGGATAGGCGTGGGGAAGGTTATGGCTTCCCTTACTGTCCTTGGACTGATAATCAAACTGATAAAACCAAAAATCCTTTAAACAATGCCAAACAAAGAAAATGACCCGGAATATCGCGGCACAGACCCCGTGAAAGTGAGCGCCGACACGCTGGCCAAAGCCAAAGAAGTGGCCGAAAAAGCAGCGAAAGCGAACCAGAAAAAACCTGTGTCCCCGAAGGATGCCGCCGCAAAGGTAAAGGCGGCCATCAAAACGCAGGACGAAAAAGCCAAGGCAGGCGGCGTGGCTCCCAAACTGTCGCTGCTGGCCAAGGCATACGCCAAAAACTATCCGAAGGTGGAACGGTTTTATATAACCAGCGACGGACAGGTCTTTTTGCCAGACAGCAAGGACTATGCGCGGATGCACCAGAACGGTCTGACAGACGGCGAACCTGTGCGCATTTTCGACCGCAACGGTGAAATAGTAGAACCCTAAACAATCAAAAACATGGGCTTACCAGATGTAAATATCATTACGAGTAACGGCAATTTACGCCGTACGTCCACCGTCACTTCAGACGGTGTGGCGGGCATGGTGCTGACAGGCGCTGCAGTAGCCGGGAAACTGGAACTGAACAAGCATTATCAGCTGTCATCCACTGCCGACCTGACCACTTACGGCATCACCGCCGAAAATAACCCGCTGGCGTATAAAGAGATTACAGCCTTTTACCAAAAGACCGGGGACGGGGCGGAACTCCACCTGCTGATGGTGGCCGAAGCTACCACCCTGACCCAGATGTGCGCCGCTGAAGACGGCAGCCCCCTGCGCAAACTGTTGGACGGCGCACAGGGACGCATCCGCTTGGTGGGCGTAAACCGCCTTCCGCCCGCGGAATACAAAGCGGAAACCACGCAGGGCATCGACGAAGACGCTATCACAGCTGCTGCTGCTGCGCAGTCTGTCTGCCTGACCTACCAGAAGAAAATGCGCTCCTTCCGTCTGCTGATGCCAGCGCCTGCCTACGACGACACATCTGACGCGCTGTATAAGCCCCGCGAAGGGTCTTACAATGCCGTACCGTTCGTATTGGCCAGTGATGACCCGGCTACAAAGACGGCGGCTATCGGCCAAATCCTTGGCCGTGCAGCGTCAGTCAGCCCGCAGGTGAGCATCGCCCGTGTCAGGGATGGCGCTATCGCTACCGATGGCTACCTGACCAACGGGAAAAGCATCGCCGACATGGAAGGCAAGCTGGCCGCCCTGCACGATGCGGGGTATATCATATACCGCAGCTTCCCTACCCGTAACGGGGTATACCTGAACGACGACCCCACGGCGGCACCCGTTTCGGACGACTTTTCAAACCTGAACACTGGCCGTATCATCGACAAAGCGCGGATGATCGTCTACGAAGCCTACCTATCCGAAGTGATGGACAACGTCGAAGCAGACGAAAATGGCTTCCTGACCGCCGAAGCTGCGCTGGCCTATCAGGGCGTCTTTGAAAACGCCATCGCCGACAATATGGACGGCCAGATCAGCGGATTTTCGGCCTATGTAGAACCAAAACAGAACATTCTGGGGACAAGCAAGCTAAAAGCAAAAGGCCGTATCCGCCTGCTGGGCACCCTGCGGGATATAGAGTTTGACCTCGGACTGGAAAACCCTTATAAAAACTCCTAAAACCATGGGAATAAAGATAAACCAAAGAGAATACGCATGGGGCGATATAAACATCCTTTTGTTCGGCCAGCCTGTATTCGGCGCACGGGGGATAGAATATACCCCCGCACAAGAAAAAGAAGCCCTTACGGCACAGGGATACAACCCCCACGGCATACAGCGCGGCCAGCGTTCGTATTCCGGTACCCTGACCATCCTGCGCAGCGAACTGGAAGCGCTGAACCGTTCGGCCAAGGCCAAAGGCTACAAAGACCTTTTGGACGTGGACTTTGACATCATCGTGTCATATTCCACCGACGGGCTTGCCGTATCTATCGACCGCATCCGTTTTGCGTCCATCACCGAAATACCCCAGACATTCTCACAGGGGGATAAATTTCAGGAAGTAGCCCTGAAATTCATCGCGCTGGACATCGAACAGGGAGTAGACCTATAACAGACAATAAACCTATTTAAACATCATTTAAAACATGAAAACAGACAACACAAAACAGCCCGGCGACCAGACGGCGCCTATCGAAGTAACCCCGGAAATGATCGCCAAGTGGAAGGAAAAATACGGGGATGTCTTCTGTTTTACCGCTGCCGACGGCAAACAGTGCTACCTGCGCAGGCCGTCCCGGACAGTCCTTTCCCTTGCAACGGTCGGCGCCCAGACCGACCCGCTGAAATTTAACGAAGTCATACTGGAAAACTGCTTTTTGGGCGGCGACCCATGCTTCAAAACAGACGACGATTATTTCATGGGCGTTTCCAAGAATATCGCCGACATCGTTCCGGGCGTGGAGGGTGAATTAAAAAAGCTCTAAGCGGCGCCAGCTTCGCCCAAGAAAATGGCTTCATCGCCATAGCGGACACGCTTATCCGGGGGGTGTTGGGTATAGACCCCGACACCCTTTCTGATATACAATGGGCGCATCAGGCCAAAATGGCCGACTGGCTGGAACAACGCCGCGCCGCGCAGATCGCCGAAATCATCGGCAAAATGTTTTCCCAAAGATAAAACCACAATATGGCCACCACATACGAATACATCCTGAAGCTGACCGACAAATCGTCTTCTGCCGTGCAGAAGATCGTGGGCAGTTCCACTGCAGCGGTGGCCAAATTCAACGAACTGACCGCCAAAAGCAAAGAGGTGGACAGGTCGGTGCGGGATTTTGGGGACGGCATAGGTACACTGCAGAAGAAAATAGCCCTGCTTAGTGCCGAAAGGGACATCATAGACCCTTCCAACCTGTCCACTATCCGAACCTACAACAAGGAAATAGAAAAGCTGACAGGCAGGCTGAACAAACTGGAAAACGCCGGGAAAGGAAGCCTGTTAAAGAAGGCATTTTCCGGTCTGGACAGTGTTACAGGCGGCCTTATTTCCAATCCGCTGGTAGTGGGTGCCACGGCAGCTGCCGCGTCTGTAAAGTCGGCTATGAACTTTGACCAAGGCATGTCTAAGATCAATATTACTGCGCAGCTGGACGACAAAAGCCTGTCCGAACTCCGTGGCAAGCTGGTAAAGATAGCCAAGGACAACAAGGTGGACATAGTCAGCGCCCCCGACGGTTTTGAAAAGATACTGTCCCAGTTGGGGGATGTGGAACAGTCCCTGCCCATATTCGACGCAGCTATCAAAGGGTCTAAAGCGGGGTTTGTTGACCTCGACACCACTGCTGCAGCCCTTGCGCAGACCATGAGTATTTTAGGCAGCGAACGCGCCACCGCCATGGACGTGCTGGACGTTTTCTTCGCGGCCAAGCGTGTGGGCGCGGGCGAATTTGCGGACTTTGCCCGCTACATGCCTAACCTGATCGCTGCTGCCGACAATTTGGGTGTGGCCTACAAAGAAGTGGCGGGCGTCTATGCCTATATGACGGGAAAGGGGCAAAGTGCCGAACGTGCTGCCGTGCTGATGGAAAACATGTTTTCCGTCCTTGGCCGGGGTGAAATCCGTAAAAACCTTGAAGCCATCGGCGTGCAGGTATACGACGACGCGGGGAAAATCCGCGGCATGGTGGATGTCTTCGGGGACTTGAAGAAGGTAACGGCCAGCCTGACCGACGAAAAGCGGGCGTCGCTTATCGAAAGTCTTGGCATCGTAGACAAGGAAGCAAAAAACGCTATTTCCGTCATGCTGTCCGATACCCAGAAACTGGCGCACAGTATCGACGAGGTGACCAATTCCAGCGGGGAAACGGCCAAGAATATGGAATATTCGCGGAACTCCGTCATGGCTGCTACCGAAGTGTGGAACAAGTTTAAGGGCATCGCCGTAGACCTCGGCACCGCGGCGTTGCCGCTGGTACGGATAGGGCTGGACGTGATAGGCGGGGTACTGGACGTGGTCAGCCCCATTCTTAATTCCGTAGTGTGGCTTTTGGGGGCTTGGTACGACTGTATAGTGGAGGGTAACCCGTTCGTGATCGCCCTTACTACGGCTATCGCCGGATTTACCGTCGCGCTCAACCTGGCAAAGATCGCATCCATGGGGATGGCCGCATGGCAGGGCATTGTCACGGGCGCCACTGCCGTCTGGACAGCTGCACAGTGGCTGTTGAATACAGCCTTGTACGCCTGCCCCATCGTATGGGTCATTGCTGCAGTGGCGGGGCTTGTTGCAGGCATCGTCTGGGCGTGGAACAAATTTGAAGGCTTCCGCGCTGTGGTGCTGGGGACATGGCAGGTTATTAAAGACTTCGGCAAGATTATCATGGACGTAACGCTGGGCGCCGTCAAAAACCTGATCGGCGGCCTTGGCCTGCTGGGAAAGGCTATTTACAAACTGTTTACCGGGGACTTTAAGGGAGCATGGCAGGATGCCAAAGAGGGTGCGCAAAAGCTGTTTTCCGCCAACCCTATCGTAGCTACAGTGGAAGCCGGGATAAAGACTGGCAAAATGGACATAGGGGCTTCCTATCGAAAAGGAGCCGCCAAAGCCGTGAAAAGCACATCGGCAGCCGACACAGCAGCTGAAGACCCTATCCAGAAGGCGCTGGGCGCTACTGGAAGCGGCACAGGGGCTGCGCCGGTAGTACCTGCAGCTGCGACCACCCCGGTGACCATCCCGAAAGGCTTGGGAACAAAAGCGGCAGACAAGGGCAGCAAAGTGGTAGACCTCGACAAGATTGTGACCAACGCCAAAGGGTCTACCGCCTACAATGCCATTGCTTCTTTCCTGCAGCCTGTGCGCATGGCGTCACTGGGTGCTGCCGCTTCGGTGGCCATGGGCGCCACCTTGTCCGATGGGCAGGCCACCCCGCAGGCACCCGCCCCCACGACGGGTATCGAAATGGCTGCCCAGCGCGATGGGCGCCGCGTCCAGATGGACAAATTCTGTGACCAGATCATAATAAATATACAGAAGGCCGACGGCCAAGGCGCGGACGAAATACGCCGCATCGTCGCCCAAGCCATCAATTCAGTAATAGACGATGGACAAACGGTATAACATAGAAAAGATACTGACGGACTTGTTCCACCTGAAAGCCCTGATGTATCCGGGCATATTCCTGTCCGGCTCCAAGAACGTAGCGGCGGGCGGCGGGGATTACAGCAGTATGTCCGACGCGCCTGCCGTGGCAGAATACACCAAGGGAGGTACCCCCCTGCGCAAAAAAGACGCACTGGGCTTCTGTTATTTCATGCCCGTGACCATCGGGGGCGTTGAAATACCTTTTGCAGTCATATCGGCCACCACGAAAAAAAACATTGTGGAAACGCCCATGGTGGGGCGCCGCGGCAGCGTAAAGGAACTGATTTCTGCGGATGATTACCAGTTTACCCTGTCGGGCATCCTGATGGGCGACGACTACCCGGAAGACCTGATCACGCAGATACGCACCCTGTACGACCGGAACGAAGCGGTGGAACTGTCCTGTGCCTTGTCCGACCTGCTGCTGGAACAGCACGACAAGGTGGTGATCACCCGGATAGAATGGCCGTCCGTAGGGGCGTCCGAAAATATTCAGCGGGTCAAGATGACTATGGTATCCGATGCCCCTTTTGAATTAATCATAAACCAAATATAACGCCATGTTTGCCCTTACGTCCGATATAACAGTGGGCAGCTACAAGCTGCAGGGAGTGGTCGATGTGACCGTGCGCCGTTCGGTGAACGAACTGGGCGCCACGGCTATTATCAAAGTCCCTGTCACCGCTGTGCTGCGGCAGAACGGCGTACCTACTACCCGCACGGAAACGGCACGGGCGGTAAAGGTGGGCGACACCGTGCGTATCCGCCTTGGCTATGACAAGCGCTTTGCTACTGAATTTGTGGGCTACGTGCGGCGGGTCAATCTGCGCACCCCCGTGGAAATAGAATGTGAAGATGCTTACTACCTGACCCGCCAGCGCTCCGTCACTCTGTCCGGCACCCAGAAGCTGGCCGACGTACTGAAGAAATGCGGGCTGGCCGTAGCCTATGCCGAAGCGCTGACCCTGCGCAATTTCGTAGCTGCAGACAAGTCTGTGGCCGCGGTACTGGCCACCCTGAAAAAAGACTATGGACTGGCTATATTCTTCGACTTAGAAGGTCGTGTGTACGCCTGCCGTCCGGCTGCCGTGGCAGGGGACAGTGTGGTGTATGAGCTTCGCCGCAATGTGATCAACGACGATGATTTGCAATACCACCGGGCGGACGACACCAAAATATACATTAAGGCCATCGCCTTCCAGAAGGACGGCACCAAAGTGGAAGCCAAAAAGGGCGACGAAAATGGGGCTGCCAAAACGCTGTACTTCTACAATATCACCAGCATGACGGAACTGGCCACACTGGCACAGGCAGAACTGGAACGCTACAGCTACGACGGCTATCAGGGGCGGATAACCACTTTTCTGGAACCTTACGCCGCCCCGGCCATGGTCGCCGTGCTGACAGACCCAGTATATCCCGAACGGTCTGGGAATTATTACATCGAAAGCGTGGAAACCACCTTCGGCCGTTCCGGTGGGCGTCGCAAAGTTGAAATAAGCCTGAAAGTATGAGCAGCGATATAGAAAAAGCCCGGCGGGCATTAGACCGAAGGCTAAAAGAGGCGTCCTCTGGGGTGTTCTATTCCACGGTGGTATCGGTGGACGAAAAGACCCGTACCTGCTGCGTATCCGGCGACTATGGCCTATTTGAAGGCGTATCCCTGTACGCAGTAGAAGACAAGGGAAAGAAAGGCTGGTGCCTGTTTCCCAAAGTGAACAGCACCGTGCTGGTGGGGCGCATAGGCGGGACAAACGACCTGTTTGTGGCCATGTTTTCCGAAGTGGACAGGGTTGTTTTTTCCTGTGGGGCGACTTCGGCGGTGATCGACGGCAGCGGCTTTTCGTTCAACAGGGACGGGGGTGGCCTGCGCGACACGCTGGTACGGCTGTGCGACGCCATTATGGCGCTGACGGTGCCGACATCTGTAGGCCCCAGCGGCACTCCTATCAACATGGATACATTTATGCAGATAAAAACGGACTTGGATAAATACCTGAAAAATGCTTAATAAACAGACCATAAAAGACAGTGTGGCCGCCGCATTTGAAGCGGTGATGAACCAGCGCGACGACCAGCGGCAGACGGCCATAGACATCGTATCCGACCATCTGGCGGATACGATCATCGAAGCCATAAAATCTATGCAGATCACCTACGTGTCGGGGCTTACATCGGCCACGGGCGGGGTGGTCAGCGGCAAATTTGAATACACCATCAAATAGCAATGATACGGGATATACAGCACGACGAAACGGGCGACATCGACCTGCAGGGCGGGGACTTGTTTTATACCGAAAGTACAGGACAGCACCAGAAAGACATTCTGCTGGCCTGTGCCGGGGATTACAAGCAGGCACCTGCCGTGGGCGTGGGCGTGATCGACTTCCTGCACGATAACATGCCGGAAGACCTTCTGCGGCAGGTACGAAAACAGTTTCAGGGCGATGGTATGAAGGTAGGTAAAGTGGCCTACAACGGGGAAAAAGAACTTATAACAGACGCCAGCTATGGAGATTAAAACCCTGTCCAACCAGACCATTTTCGATGTCGCCCTGATGCACTACGGTACCTGCGAAGCGGTAGGCAAACTGATGGAAGACAACCCCGGCCTGCGCAACGACCCCGCGGCGCTGGCCGCTTTGGGCATTGCAGACACTACATCGTTTTACATGGATGCTGCCCTGCTGGCTGGCCAGACCCTGCAGATAGATATGGCCAGCCCCCTGCGGGATGTGAATACCCTGCGCGAGATAGCAGGCAAGCAGATAACCACCTTTAATATGAAATGATATGGCACGTAAAATTAGCGACATACAACAATCCATTACAGACAGCCTGACGGCTTCCGTCCAGAACCTGTCCCAGTCCAACGCGGCAGAATGGCGCCTGTGGTCTTACGTGGTAGCGCTGGCCATCCATTCTTTTGAAGTCATTATGGATGTCTTCAAAAGGGAAATAAACGAAGCTGCAGACAAGATCATCCCCGGCACCGTCCGCTGGTATGCCGAACAGGCGCGGCGCTTCCAGAACGGCCATGAATTAATTTACGACAAGCAGACCGCCCAGCTGTATTACGCCAGCGACGACCCTGCCGCCCGTATCATATCGGTGGTAGCTGTATCCGAAGGTGAAAAAAACCTGTTCATCAAAGTGGCCAAAACGAACGACCAAAACGAAATAGCCCCTCTGTCAGACGACGAACTGTATAATTTTTCCGCCTATCTGGACGCTATAAAGCGGGCGGGCATCACCACATCGGCCATCAGCACCGAAGCCGACCTGATAAAATACGATATGACGGTCTATTTCGATCCGGCCATACCTATGACTACCGTGCGGCAGAACGTACTGGACGCATTAGATGCCTTCCGCATCCAGATAGGCTTCGATTCTCGCTTTTACGCCCAGAAATTCATAAACGCCGTACTGTCTGCCACGGGCGTGGTGACGGTAAACGTTCCCAGCCTTGCACGCAAAGCCGTGGGAATGGCAGACTATGTGGAAGTCGGGGTGGCCGACGAACTGCATGCCGGGTATTTCGACTATGCCCCGGACAGCGCCATCCAGATGGAAAACAGCAAAAACGTACCCTTATGAACCCGAAACTGAACATTGATAACTATGTCCGCCAGAATTTGCCATGGCATAAGCGGCTTCCCGGGCGCCTTGCATTGCTTCGCGCCCTGTTGTCCCCATTGCGCCAGCTGTTCGACCTGTTCGACCGATGGCGCCACAGCACGCGGCTTATGATGAACGTATCCAGTCAGGTCAGGGTACTGGAAGGCTACCTGCAGGATAAATATGGAAGCGTCTTCATCCGCGTGGTCACATACGACGAACAGGCACTGGCCATAGGGCTGGAAGAAGAAGGCGATACCCATGGGGTATATATGCCCTACGACCAAGGGGAAGAAAGCGAAGAACAAGCACCGGAAGTGCCGCTGGAAGGGGAACTGCGCGAAGTCTTTGGCGATGCCGACTTCATTATATACATCCCCGTCGGCATCGAAATAGAAGACATCCGGGCGGACATCGAACGCTTTAGGGAAGCATTAATCAAATACAAGATCATACAGCAATGAATAGACAAGTACAAACCACTGGCGTCAGGAAATATTTTGGCGCCGACCTGATAGACCTGCAGGCCGAACCCCTTAGCATACTGGATGCCTTTCTGGGGTATGCGGGCGCCTGCGTTGTAAAAGGCTGCGAAGTCACCAAAAATGCGGACAACACCTTCAATGTCGCTGCCGGGCTGGTGGCGCTGGAAGCTACCGACCATGGCAGGCGCGGCGACGAACAGACCCGTCGTATTATGGTCATGCCCTTCAGCGGCATTCAGAATACAGCCATGCCCCTCTACCTTACCGCCACGGAAGAAATCATCACACGCCAGTACAAGGACGGAAAGATAAAGCCCGTGGCCTACAGTTACAGGGCACAGGCGTCAGCCGTGCAGCCCGCTGCAGGCACTGCCTACCTGCAGATTACTGAAACGTCCCGCCCCACATGGCTGGAAGTCGTACAGGATGCACTGCACCGGATGGTCACGGATGCCCAGATAAAACAGTGGGACGCCAAGCCTACTGCGCTGGAACTGGAAAAGTACGTGAAGAAAGTGGGCGCCGCTGTGAACAACGAACTGACCATGACCCGCACCCAGAATGGCGCCCGCTTTCAGTTAGCAATCGGTCAGGATGCGGACTTCGGAAATAATACTTTGGCGCTTCTCGGAAAGAACGCCAAAGGCGTGGAAACAGCCCTGTTATACGTCATGTTTTCCGACAATGACCCCACGGATGAAACATCTGGCATGGCGTATTTCAGCCGCCTGATATTTGCCACTTCCGGCCTGTTTACCCCGGTCGTTCAGGCCAATGAAATCACCGCCGAAACGGTAGCTGCCCGTCTTATCGGTGTTGCCGAGATGGCCGAAATGGACGACAAGCGGAATAATATCCGGGCAACATATGCCCGAAAGGATGAAATACCCACCAAGCTGCCTGCAGATGGCGGCCATGCAGATACCGCGAAGAACCTGAAAAGCACCGACGGCTTCTTCCTGACTTATACAAAGGAGGATGTAACCCAAACCCCCTTTGTACTGTTAGGGGCTACGGCCATCGACAATTATAACCAATCTACCGTACAGCGTATAGACCCTAACAAAGTAGTGGTCGGGAAGGCGAAAAATGCCGAAATAGCCGAAAAGGACGGTAAAGGCAAAATAATAGCCGACACCTACCTGCCCAAAGAACTGACCAACACCAACGGCCAGTATAAAGTCGTTCGCGACGTCGATCACTTGGGCAGCTGGCTCAATCTTGTACGGATTAGCGACAATGCTACAGTAGGCCAGCTGCGTGTCAATATCGACGGGACACTGTCTTTTTACAGTGCGATAAATGGCGAAAAATCATACAAAGTATGGCATGAAGGCAATTTCAGACCCGACGACAAGGCAGGCACCGCAGTGGCCACCCAGCAGGCAAATGGCCTGCTATCCAAAGAAGACAAAGCAGCACTGGACGATATTTCAAACGTGGCGGGCAAGCCCGTCATATTCGCCGAAGTAACGGCTATACCGTCTGCAAACGGCACCTGCACGATAAAATCCAAAACAGCGACCGGGGTCACTGTTTCCATCGAACGCACCCTGACTGGCTTTTTTGTCCGTCATAATTTAGGGGCGGCGGATTATTTTGTAATGATTACCCCCCATAGTGGTAGTTTCAATTATTATGTAGGTAAATCCGAAAATAATGTATTCTTATCCACCAGTACGGCGTGGCCTTTTAATGCCAGTACCCCGTGCTGGGAAAAATTTAGTGTAGCAATATTCAAATACAAGTAAAACACTTCATTTAAACATCGTTTAAACAGTAAAGCCCGGCTATAAACCGGGCTTTCTTTGTATATTGCATGCGGAAACTTTCAGCACAATTCAAAAACCATTTTTACACAATCCTATTTTTCGACTATATTA
>OWIO01000638.1_pt1 | contig 31089 bp, 27 predicted proteins | sample 1733011 | NCBI WGS metagenome assembly OWIO01 (sample SAMN05065779, study PRJEB22554) | human gut metagenome | biome: ENVO:2100002; feature: ENVO:00000062; material: ENVO:00002003 | host: Homo sapiens | place: USA | reverse complement strand
GGCAAAAGCGAGTTTTCTTTGTAACTTTCTTTTGGCAAGACAAAAGAAAGTTAAGCCCGTGCCCGAGCAGGGCGGGAGAAAACGCCTTGCGGTAAAATCCGACGAATTATCCCCGCCGGTTATTTTTTATGATGCCGACCTTCCAACACCCCGATCACATCTTGGAGTTTATAGCCCTTGGCCACCAGCAGGACGATATAATGGTACATCAGATCGGCACATTCGTTCAGGAACAGGTCTTCGTTGTCGTCCTTGGCTTCGATCACGACCTCGACCGCCTCTTCTCCTACCTTTTGGGCTACTTTGTTGATGCCCCGGGCAATCAGGCGCGCCGTGTACGATTCCGAAGGGTCGTCTTTGCTGCGCTTTTGCAAAAAATCCTCCAGATAGAACAGGAAATCGGCCGGCGTATTCTCTTCTTTCCAGCACGTATCCGCCCCCGTATGGCATGTAGGGCCTACCGGAGTGGCTTTGACCAGCAGGCTGTCGTTGTCGCAGTCAGCCAGGATATCCTTTACCAGCAGGAAATGCCCGCTTTCCTCCCCTTTGGTCCACAGTTTTCCCCGGGACCGGCTGAAGAAGCAGGCTTTGCCTGTTTCGAGGGTCTTTTTCAGGGATTCTGCATTCATATACGCCTGCATGAGCACTACCCGGGTATCGGCATCCTGCACGATGGCCGGTATCAGGCCTTTTTCGTCGTATTTTAGTTGTGAGGTGTCTACGGTTATTTTCATTTCTATTTTATGTATTATTTTATCGTTCGTTATTTCCGCTTTCTTTTGCCGCTCCAAAAGAAAGCGGCAAAGAAAACGAGCTTTTGCTTCGGCAGAATGGTTTACTTCGCTCTTAGACGCCCCACAAGGGGCTTAGAAATATTGGGCGTCGTGTTTCGCCCCTTGTGGGACTGATCGCTCGCAAACACAGCTGCCTCGCCTTAAAAGGAACTATTTGTCAAATCCGCACTGGGATTCCCCGCCCAGCCAGATATTCTTTTACCTGCCCGACGGTGAGCTTACCGAAATGGAAGACCCCCGCCGCCAATGCAGCATCCGCATGGCCTTTGTCGAACGCATCGTAGAACGTCTCCAAAGAGCCTGCCCCGCCCGAAGCGATCACCGGCACGGACACGCTGTCCGAAATGCGTGCCGTAGCTTCACAGGCAAATCCCTTGTTGGTCCCGTCGTGATCCATCGAGGTGAAAAGGATCTCCCCCGCGCCCCGGCCACAGGCCTCCCCAGCCCAGGAAAAGAGCTCTTTATCCGTCCGTTCACGGCCCCCCTTGGAATACACCGCCCATCCGGCATCTACGTAATGAGCGTCGATGGCTACTACTACGCACTGGCTTCCGAAACTCCGGGCCAGCCGGTCGATCAGTCCCGGATCGGCCAGCGCGGACGAATTGATCGATATCTTGTCCGCCCCGCGGCCCAGCAGAGCCTCCACGTCGGCTTCCGAACTTATCCCCCCTCCCACGGTAAAGGGAATATCGATCGCCCGCGCCACATCCTCCACCCAGGAAAGCATCGTCCCCCGACGGTCGGCACTGGCGGTAATATCGAGGAAAACCAGTTCGTCCGCCCCCTCGGCACTGTACCGGGAAGCCAATTCCACGATATCGCCCGCATCCCGCAGGCCGACGAAATTCGTTCCTTTTACCGTACGCCCATCCTTCACGTCCAGGCACGGGATGATCCTTTTGGCCAGCATATCTTTATCCTTTATTTGTTTTGGTACTGTACGAGCCGTTCGAGGGTTATCCGCCCCTCGTAGATGGCTTTCCCGACGATGACCTCCGGTACGCCCAGACGGTCGAGTTCTTCCATGTCCTGTTCTCCGCTCACCCCGCCCGAAGCGATCAGACGGATACCGGGCAGACGTTCCAAAATGTGCCGGTAAAGGTCCAGCGAAGGCCCCTGCAGCATCCCGTCCCGTGCGATATCCGTACACATCAAGTATTTTAGATGGGGGCTATACATCTGGGCCAGGTCGAAAATTGTCGTGTCCGTCACTGTTTTCCAACCGTGAATACACACCTTGTCGTCTTTCACGTCGGCCCCGACGATGATACGGTCTCCCGAATAACGCTCCAGCCAGCCGCGGACCATCTCCGCATCGGTCACGGCCACACTCCCGATACAGGCCATCGCAGCCCCTGCCCCGAACACACGGGTCAGGTCGGCATCGGATTTGATCCCTCCGCCGAAATCCACCGCCAGCGGCGTGGAAGCGCATATTTTTTCCAGCACCGGCAGGTTGACCACCCCGGAGGCTTTCGCTCCGTCCAGGTCGACCACATGGAGCCGGGTAAATCCCGCGTCGGCATAGCCTTTGGCGATCTCCACCGGGTCGTCCCCGTACACTTTACAGGCCGAATAGTCCCCTTTGGTCAGGCGGACACAGCGCCCACCGATAATGTCTATAGCTGGTATTACGATCATCCTATCCGTTTTTCAAGGTCTTTTGCCAAAAAATTCTCCAACACACGCCGCCCGGCCGCCGAAGATTTTTCCGGATGGAACTGGCACCCGAAAAAATTGTCCCGCGCCACTGCCGAGGCGAACGGCTGTCCGTATACCGTCCGGGCCGCCGTATCCGGGCTGTCCGGCACAAAATACGAATGCACGAAATACATCCGGTTGCCGGCCGCTACCCCTTCGAACAGCCCCGTGCGGAGCCCTTCGACGGTATTCCATCCCATATGGGGGATTTTGAGTTTTACCGGCCCTTCGGGAAACCGTTCGACCGCCAGCGGGAATATTCCCAGCCCATCCGTATCGCCTTCTTCCGTCCGACGGCACATTAATTGCATCCCCAGACATATTCCCAGCACAGGCTGCGTGAGCCGGGGGATCAGCGCGTCTAATCCCGTATTTTTCAAATGCTCCATCGCGGCCGAAGCCTGCCCCACTCCGGGAAAGACCACCCGCGAAGCATCCCGTATTTTTTTCTCATCGGCGGTCACCGTTACCCGCGCACCCAGCCTTTCCAGGGCCGTCGCTACAGAAAATACGTTCCCCGCCCCGTAATCTACGATCGCTACATCCATATTCTTATATCACTCCTTTTGACGAAGGAATCCCTCCGCCGGTACGGGCCACAGCCATCTTAACAGCCCGGGCAAAAGCCTTGAACACAGCCTCTATCACATGGTGGGTGTTCTCTCCCGAAGCCTTTACGTGCAGGTTGGCCTTGGCCGCCTGGGCAAAGGAATCGAAAAAATGCCGGGTCATTTCGGTAGGGAAATCCCCCACGTATTCCCGGGCAAGTTCCACATCCCACACCAGCGCATACCGTCCGCCGAAATCCAGCAGCACCTCCGCCCTCGATTCGTCCATCGGAAGGCAGTAACCATACCGTTCGATGCCTTTCTTGCTCCCCAAAGCCTGGGCAAAACACTCACCCAGCACCAGGGCCGTATCTTCTATCGTGTGGTGCTCGTCGACCTCCAGATCGCCCTTCACCTTCACACTGAGGTCTATCCCCCCATGACGGGCTATCTGGTCGAGCATATGGTCGAAAAAACCGATCCCGGTACTTATTTCGCCTTTTCCGCTGCCGTTCAAGTCCAGCATCACCTGCACGTCCGTCTCTGACGTAGTGCGCCGTACCGAAACTTTCCGCGCACCGGCGATCACCGCATCGGCGATCTCTTTCCAACTGCCTGCGGCTATCGCGCCGGGGATATCTCTCACGTCCTCTTCAGGCCCTAAATAAAAGCCCTTTATACCCATATTGACCGCTAACTCCATATCCGTCCGGCGGTCGCCGATCACATAGCTGTTCTCCCGGTCGAGCATCTCGTTCAGGTATTTGTCCACCATCCCGGTCCGGGGTTTGCGCCGGGGGGAATTGTCGGCCGGAAAACTCTCGTCGATCAATACCTCGTCGAACCGTATACCTTCGCCCCCGAAAGTTTTGAGCATCAATTCGTGCGGCGGCAGGAACGTTTCCGTCGGAAACGCCTCCGTACCCAAGCCATCCTGATTAGTGACCATCACCAAAGAGTAATCCGTCCCTGCTGCGATACGGGACAGTGCCCCGATCACACCCGGAAAGAATTCCAGTTTCGACAGGCTGTCCACCTGCTCATCTGCCGGCTCCCGGATGAGCGTCCCGTCGCGGTCTATGAACAATATCTTCTTTTTTTCCATCTCACTAATTTAGATTAAAAACCGTTAAGGTCTGAACGCGCGCAGCAATTCTTCCAACCGATCGTTCTGCTCCCGCGTGCCCACCGTAATGCGCATACCGCCTGCGATGAGCGGCGGAATGTCGCGCAGGCGCACGACCACTCCGTTTTCCGTCAGATAACCGTACAGCGCCCGGAAATGCGGACTGGTGGCCAGAATGAAATTAGCCTGGGACGGCAGTACTTTGTCGAAGAGGGGACTGTTTTTGAACATCCGCTCCAATCGGCCGCGCTCCACACATATTTCGTCCATTTTCCGCCGGTACTCCGGGTAGTCGGCCAGAATCGCCAGCGCGGTGCGCTGGGTCAGACCGCCCACATTGTACGGCGCTTTCACCTTCGAGAATATCCCCGCCAGATACGGATGCGCAAAGCACATCCCCAACCGCAGCGAGGCCATGCCCCAGGATTTGGAAAGGGTCTGCAGCACGATAAGGTTCGGATATTTGTCCAGCAGCATCACCGCGGACGCCCCCTGGCAGAAATCCACATAAGCCTCGTCCACCACCACGAATGCCGGGAACTTTCGGCAGAAATCTTCGATATCGGCCAACGGCACGGGTGTGCCCACCGGATTGTTGGGACTCACCACAAACACCGCTTTGGTATTTTCATCGGCAGCCTTCAAAGCACCCGCCCAGTCGGGCTGGAAATCCGCCGTGAGGTCCAGCTTGCGCACTTCGGCATCATTGATATGGGCCGATACCTCGTACATGGAATATCCGGGGGAGAACACGACGATATTATCCTTTCCCGGCCGGCAAATGCTGCGGATGATGATATCGATGATCTCGTCGCTCCCGTTGCCCAGCACGATCTTTTCGGCGGGTACGTTTTTTATCCCGGACAGGACTTTCTTCAGTTCGCGCTGGCGCGGGTCCGGATACCGGTTGAACCCCGTATCGAACGGATTTTCGTTGGCATCGAGGAATACCGCCTCGTCCCCGTCATATTCGTCGCGGGCGCAGGTGTAAGGCTCCAAAGCCCGGATATTGGGCCGTATCAGGTTTTCAAAAGGGAACATCATTTTTCTAAGGCTTTAAGTCTGACCGATACCGCATTTTTGTGTGCCGCGAGCTGTTCGGCCCCGGCCATCGTTTCTATCACCGGCCCGAGGGTTTTCAATCCTTCGGCCGATATTTCCTGGTAAGTGATCTTCTTGACGAACGCATCCACGTTCACTCCGCTGTACGCGCGGGCATACGCGCTGGTAGGAAGGGTATGGTTGGTCCCCGAAGCGTAATCCCCGGCGCTCTCCGGTGAATAGTTTCCCAGGAACACCGAGCCCGCGTTGGTCACTTCCTCCGCCCGTTTCCCATAATCCCGGACGCAGAGGATCAAGTGCTCCGGCGCATACCGGTTAGAAAAGGCCATACACCGGTCGATATCCTCCATCACGATGATGCGCGAATTCTCCAGCGCTTTTTCCGCAATACCCTTGCGCGGCAGCGCGGCCAGTTGTTTTTCAATCTCTGCTTCCACCGTCTGCGGAAAGTCTTTCCGGTCGGTCAATAGCAGCACCTGGCTATCCGGCCCGTGCTCGGCCTGGGAAAGCAGGTCGGCCGCCACGAAATCGGCCCGGGCGCTCCCGTCGGCCACCACCAGCACCTCCGAAGGCCCTGCCGGCATATCGATCGCCACCCCGTAGCGCTGGGCCAATTGCTTAGCCGCCATCACATACCCGTTGCCGGGGCCGAATATTTTGTAGACTGCCGGGATCGTCTCCGTCCCGAAAGTCATGGCCGAAATAGCCTGAATACCCCCGGCCTTGAACACCCGGGTCACTCCGCACAGGCGTGCCGTCCAGAGTACCACGGGATTCACCTGCCCGTCTGGGGAAGGCGGGGTACACATCACCACCTCCCGGCAGCCCGCGATCGCCGCCGGTACGGCCAGCATCAACACAGTGGAGAAAAGCGGGGCGCTGCCGCCCGGCACATAGATCCCCACCCGTTCGATCGGGCGGGCAGCCTGCCGGCAAACGAACCCGGCCGGGTTTTCCCACCGGTGCTCCTGCGGGATTTGCAAACGATGGAACGCTTCGATATTTTCCTTGGCTGCTTTTATAGCCTCTTTCAATTCCTGGGGAACGGCTTGTTCTGCCCGGTCGAATTCTTCGGAGCTTACCGCGAAATTTTTCAGAGCTGCTTTGTCGAAACGCTCGGTATATTTGCCCAGCGCCGCATCGCCGTTTTGCCGGATATCTTCGAATATCTCCCGGCAAATAGCCTCCAGCGCCTGCACATCGGCTTTCGGCCGGGCGCACAGCACGTCCCACTGGGCCTCTTCGGGATAAAGGATGGTTTTCATCTTCGGCTGTTATTACAGGATCATTTTTTCGATCGGCGCGATGAGAATACCCTCGGCGCCGGCCTCTTTCAGTTTGCCGATCACTTCCCAGAATTTATCTTCGCTGACCACCGAGTGCATCGATACCCAGCCTTTTTCCCGCAGGGGGATAATAGTCGGGCTTTTCATGCCCGGGAGCAGCGCGCAGATGGTATCGAGTGATTTTTCAGGGGCATTGAGCAAAATATACTTGCAACTGCGGGCTGTGAGCACGGCATTGATGCGGAACACGAGTTGGTCGAGGATAGCCTGCTTTTCCCCGGACAATCCGGGATTGGCCAGCAGGACGGCCTGCGATTCAAGTACCTTGTGGACTTCCCGCAAACCGTTCTTAAATAAAGTGCTGCCGGAACTGACGATATCGAATATCCCGTGTGCCAATCCGATACCGGGCGCGATCTCTACCGAGCCCGATATTTCGTGGATCTCCGCGTCGATATTCTCTTTCTTCAGGAAATCCGACAGGGTATTGGGATACGACGTAGCGATCTTCTTGCCCTGGAAATAGGAAAGTCCATCGTAAGGAGCATCCTTAGGCACCGCCATCGATACCCGGCAACGCGAAAATCCCAGGTCGAGTATTCTGCGGTTCCCGGCCCGTTTCTCGATTTCGGTATTCTCCCCGATGATCGCGATATCGGCTACCCCGTCCCGCACATACTGGGGGATATCCGAATTGCGCAGGTACAATATTTCCAGCGGGAAATTGGAGGCCTGGGCCATAAGCTGGTCCGCCCCATTGTTGATGGAGATGCCGCATTCTTTCAGCAGCGCGAGGGAGTCTTCGTTCAGACGCCCCGATTTCTGAATGGCAATTTTCAGGTAAGTCATTTTTTCGTTCTTATTTTTCCGCAGTCCGTCGCAGGCATATCTATAAAAAAACCCGCCTAACGGACAGGCGGGTTTGATTATACTTTGATGTACTTTAGGGTATCAGCATAACAGATCCTCACCTGCCTCAGGCGGCGTGATGATGGATATGATGCAGAATACCGTATTCCATTTTCTCAATTATTTATCCGCAAATGTAACGATTATTTTCAATTCTCCAAATTTTTTTACAAGTATATGCCCGTATATCTCTATTTTATTCGGAATCTCTCAACGGAAAAATCCCTTCTGCGGCCCCCCAAAGCACCTATGCATTTTTTAGCGGATAAAATGAAATATCTTGTTTTTTTTCAAAAAACGCGTATCTTTGCACCCTGCAAGCCTCAGTGGTGGAATGGTAGACACGCATGCTTCAGGTGCATGTGCCTTCACGGGTGTGCTGGTTCGAGTCCGGTCTGGGGCACAAAAAGCTCTCATACGATAGTATGGGGGCTTTTTTGATTTACATTACAACACAAATAAAAAAGCGGGGCCAAAACCCCGCTTTTTTCTATCCTCCCGGAAAACTATTTATTGTATTCTTCCCAGCGGGTGGCACCTCCTTCTTCATTCCATTTCCGGGCTATCTCCCGGGCTTTTTCCCCGGTAAGATCCTTGTATTTCACATCGTTCCACGTTTCGTTTTCAATCCCCATAATCTGAGCGCGCCGTTTTATCTCCTCCACAAATTCATCGCTATACAGATTCAGATGTTGTGCCGGCTCCTCTGTGAGGAGAGGTCCCAGGAAAATATACCCGTCGTAATTGTCCTGGAACATACCGGCCTGCGTATCGTATTTGCTTTCCAGCATACCATCGTAGAGGCGCGCCCCGAAAATATTTCCTTTCAGATCGAAAGCCACGGGTTTATCTCCGTTTTGGCGGAACACGCGGTCGAAAAACGCATAGCCTATCTTATCTTCCGTCCGTCCGAGATTGCTGATCAGCGGCCCGTGGGTGGATATACAGAACACTTTGTCCGCTCCCATTTTATCGGCAAGCAGGGCTCCGGCTCCTTTTTCCGGGAAACTCCCGTCGCGCAGTTTAACGGCCGACTTATTGGCATGCCCAGTCCCGACGATGAACAGGCCGCCCCTTTTGTCGGGCGCATTTCTCATGTACGCCTCGATATGCTCGGCCATATTGCGGTTGCGGCTTCTCTTTCTATTTCTTTCACGATCCTCCTGTATTTCTTCGATCCCTTCTATAGCCTCCCAATGGTACTGGGCGTCCACCATCACCAACTTTATCTTTTTATCGCGGGGCAGTTCCCGGTTGACCCTCCAAAGTGTGGCCATAAAATCGTACTGCCCTTTATCCGTCCATCCGGTGAATTGTTGTTGACGGAACATACGCAGCAACAAATCTTCGCGGAACGTGGGACTGTCCATAAATTCGTCCGCCAAAGACTGGTAAGCATCCCCGAATTCCATAAATACCACTCCGGTTGTGGATGGGAATTTTTTGTCTGTGATCACACTGCTTATCAGTTTCCACGAGAGCGGGCGGAAATGCCACTCGCCGTACATCACCACCGGATATGTGGACAGTTTATCGAGGATGTACTTTTGGGAGACGCTACCATGTTTCTTCAGGTGATCCACATAGGCAGCCGGATCGGGATCCGGAACCATAACGGCCGATATCCGCCTTATCAGGTTGCGATGATAGCCGGCCACATCGGAAACGGCTATATACACTTCCTCAAGTGTTTTTCTCTCCGTACTTCCCGTGGAATACCATTTATCCCTTACCCGGATATAATGATGTGCGGCAAAACCCTCCCGGTTATCCATGGTCGTAATCACCGCGGCGATGGAATCGCCGCAAACCAGCAACTCTTTCACATTTTGCGACAATACCGCGTTTTTGTGTTCTTCGGACACTTTTTTATCCGGCGCGCCCTTTTCGGGATAATACATGCGCAGGCCCGGGCTGAGATACTGCCAGAGTTCGCCCTCCTTACCCGATGCGGCAATGGATATCATGGACAGGAAAGCGGACAGCGGATTGTCTTGGCCCATTTGGTCTGTTAACTGGTCGGCCTTTTTTCCTATATCGGTCTTTGCATACCCTTTGGGCAGTTCGGCCCCCTGCGCTACCAAAGTTACGATCGATAGTACAATGCTGAATAGAATTTTCTTCATTCCGGATTTTAGTTTTATGTTATTTATTCGTGATTTTCCGTTCCGTCAGACGTACCAACTGCTCCTGCCTTTTTACACTCCTGAGCACCCAAGGGCTATCCCGATGAACCCCTGCGATGAATTTTTTTCCCTCTTTGGAAGAATAATTATACCCGTACGGATACAAGTATTCGATCTGATATTCCACGGCCTGTTCCGCAGGTATAGTGGGAAAGACAACGGCCCGGACGATCTCGTTCCGGGAATTATACTCCATTTCTATGCGGTACGATTTGCCATCCGGGGCATCCAACCCAATACCGGCTATCCGGCCCAAGGTGTCCAGGGACAATTCCGCGTGGTTAATATCGGCGCGGACTCCCTGGCACGCAGCCAGGATGCGGCAGATGTCGGATGCCTTCTGCCGGTTGTCCATATCTTTAAGCCTATATTGCTTTTCATAGACGATATGGTTGCGGTCTGCTTTCCCGCCGCTCACCTGGTAATCGAATTCCCGAACCAGAGAAGAAGAACTCTGAGAGAAAAGGCCTCCAGTACTCAGGCAAAAAATAAGGAGGGTGACAATTGTTTTCATGGGCATAACATTTGTCACAAAACTATGCGGTAAAATGCGGAACGGGATTTATATCCCCTTTTTTAAGAAGTGCAATGGGATTTGCAACGCAATAAAAACAAGCATTTTATGCCATAACATTTCCTAAAAAGTTTATATTTTGAAATACAGGGTTTATATAGAAAGTGCCGGCTTACAATATTAAACCGAAGATTGGTCTATATGCAGAACGATATCCCCTTTTTCATCGATCCCGATCTTTTGCCGAATGGTCGTTTTCCGCTGGTAGATCGTACGGACACTCTGCCCCGTCACCGAGCTTATTTCTTTTGTAGAAAAATCGGCCCTTAGAAGACAGCAAAGCTGCATTTCCTTTTCGTTCAGCCTATCGGCATATTTTTCTTTCATCCGGGAATAAAAACCTTCGTAAAGAGAATCGACGACCGGATAGAGATCTTTCCAATCCAGAAGATCGTCTTTATTTTTCCTGTCGTCCGGGCGCCCGTGTACCTGCCTGAGCAGCTGCTGATTGGCAGGGGTCGGCGTATTGGCCACAATGCGTATCAAGCCTAATTTCTGGAGGAGTATTCTCTTGAAAAAATGGGAATCCTGCTGCTTTTTACCGTCGGGGGACAGGGCCTCCTCCAGCATACGCTGCAAAACTTCGTTCTCCTCCTGGACAGCGAGGGCCTTATCTCTTTTATTCTTCGTATAAAAATACAACCCCATGGCAGATACCAAGCCCAGGGCCACTAAAAGGACGATGGTAAGTACCAGCCGCTGCTGGCGTACCTGCAACTTAAGATCCCTATACTGCATCCGGTTCCGGGACACGACGTGTTGCCGGATCATCCGGTCGTTATCCAAGATCGCACGCATCAGGGAGTCGTTGCGCTGGCCTTGGGCGACGATATTCACCCCTTTCCCTTGGGCATAATCCAAAACGGCCTGGAGGGTACCGGCAATATTATACCTGGAAGCACTTTCTTTCGCAGGATCACCCTTCGCCACAGCCGTACGGTTTTTTTGGAGATAATACGAGACCGAATCGAGATTTCCTTCATGCAGGTGTATTTCAGCCAGATTCAGATTGGCGGCATCTGCATAACGGGGATAAAAAGACTGAATACGGTAGCCGAACTCCCGGGCCTCTTCAAACTGTCTAAGGGCGATCAGGTAGCCGGCATAGTTCCGTATGTAGTGGACTTTCAAGCCCTCATCGGGTTCGTACGCACGGATACTCGCCTCGAAATACTTCCGGGCGGAATCCCCCTGCAAGGCAAATGCGTACTGCAGGGCGGTCAAATAATACAGATTTGCCTTGCACGTACTGTCATACTCTGAGGCCAGCTTATAGCTTTGTGCCGCGGCATCCGCATCCTGCAGGCCGGCGCGAAGGACATACAATTGGGATAGAGCGACACTGTCCTGAAGCTGGTGCGCAAGGCCCATCGCCTGCCCGAACATCTCCTCAAAGCTAAGAATATCCTCCGTCCAGAGATAGTGCTTCAGTGCCGGAACATAAGCAGACATCAGTTCCTTTTGTCGCCCTTTCTCCTTATAATACTCCACCGAATAGAGGACAAGGGTATCGTTTATCAACGCATTTTCAAGTCTGGCATCTGCTTGGGCCTGCACGAGCCCGTAACGCGCTTTTAACTCCGGCGGGAGTTTTTCCGGGAAATCGATTTGCAATAAGAGAATAAGGGAACTATCCGGACTATCAGCTAAAACGCGCTGCGCCGAGTCGATCACGCCCCGATAATTGCCCTGACAGCAGGCTAAGGCAAACAAAAGAATGAACGAGGCGATATATTTCATGGCATTTTGGGTAGTCCAGCCCAAATATAATTAAATAATATCCTGGGTTTTACCCCCTCCAAACGATTCGATATAATCGCACAAATGCCCGACCCCATCCTCGGTCGCGATCTTTTGGGCGAGCAGGCGGGCGTTCTCCGCATATTCTTCGTTGTTTACCAGATCGGCCACTTTCTGTTTTAGAGTTTTTTCCGAAACGGTGATCCGAACTTTTCCCGGGCCTATCCCCAGGCTCCGCACCCGCGAGGCCCAGTAATCCTGGTCGATAATCAAAGGAATGATCATCTGGGGTTTTCCCGCCAGGGCTACGCTATGAGTCGTTCCACTGCCGCCATGATGGATCACGGCCCGGCAATGGGGGAATATCAGGCTATGGGGGATCGGCTGGGTAAGCAGGAACAAATCATCCCCTTGGTCGAGTCCGGAACCCGTCTTCGACCATCCGGTACCGACCACGAGCCGGTAATCCAATTCCCGGCATATCTTCCACAACCGTTCGCAAAAACTGTTCTTTTTCTTGGCGTCGCAACTACCCAATGTGAAAAATAGGATGGGCCGGTCGTCCTTTTCGATGAACTCCATCAAACGGGCATAAGCCTGCGGATCGTAATCGAACGTATTGTTGAAACAATAGCCGCCCGCTTCCCACCGGAAGGCCCAATCCGGATCGGTTTCCCCCAAATACCGGCTATGCATCAGGTAATTGCAGGCATTCCCGGCGGCATGGACGCCATATTTTTTGATGGGCGCCATCCCCAGCTTTTCCCGGTTTTTGTTCAGGGTCTTGCGGACCATAAAATCCGTTCCCTTATTGAGGATGCTCCATTTGGCCCCGGGAGACAGAAACGGGATACCCGACAGCGGCATAATGGGCGGGGGAATCTTTTTACCCGGTATCAGGGGGGCATAGGCCGTGCGGATAATCGGTTTCCGGCAATATTCCGCAATGCTCACAGCGGCGAATTCCGTGTTGGCGGAAACGAGGATATCGTGCTGCTGCAATACGGGGATGAATTGCTCGAACTGCGTATCGATCACCCGCCGGATCCAGCCGAGGATATATTTGAACGACTGATCGTTCCGGGCCGCCCCTTCGAGCATCCCTCCGATATCGTCGGCTCGCTGCAGAATATAATTCAGCCCCGAGGCCTTAGCTTCTTTTTCAAACAGCTCGGGCAGGCTCAGCGTCACATAATGCCCGCGCCGGGTAAGTTCCGACGCCAGGACGAGGTAAGGGTAAATATCTCCGTGGGATCCCCGTGTTACTAAAAATATTTTCATACCAATCCTATGCCGGTCAATTTATTCCTGTCCACTCCGTATTTTTCTTCCATCGCCCGGAGCCTCGTTTCATCCAAATCCAACGGGGCGTTCAACTTTTTTATCTCCCGGTACCCGCGGAAAACCTTAGAAAGCATTTTCCGGGGATTGAAAACGATCGAAGACATGATCCAACAGCCGTGGGTACACCAGCAATTGGCTTTGTAACCATAGCCGATATCGGCCACTTCTTTTTTCATGGCGGCACCGGCCATCATACGGGAAATATCGCAGTCGTAATCCTTCACATTTCCCACTGGTTCCCGCAGTTCGCAGGAGCGGAAGCGCCCGTCGTAATCGATGACAAGAGTCGTTTCCCCGGCCGTGCAATCCATCCCCCAGGGAGTCGGTCTATCGATATTGCTCGCCCGGACATTATAAAGGGAGCGCATGAGTCCCGTGTAGAAAAATTTGGTCATGAACCGGCGAAACCATCCGGCGTCTTTCCCCATCCGATCGGCATACCCAGCGTAAATCGGGGCCATACGGTCCTGAAGCTCGCGCAGGGTATTTTCGGTCAATACCTTCACATTGTCCTCGCGGGTCATTCCCCGGGCCGCCTCTATCGTGTGCGTCGAAATATTCAGCCGGCCGAATACCCAGGTCATAAAGTCCATGACCTGTTCGATATTGTAGCGGGTGATCACGGTCGCCACATTCTTAAGCACTTTCGGGTCTTCTCCGAAAGCATCATCTATCTTTTTGAGTGTTTCCATGGCCTTGTAAAAATTCCCCGGCACGCCGCGCTGGGTGTCGTGTGTATCGGCAAATCCATCCACGGACACGCTGACGGTCACATTCAGTTCGGGGCATTTTTCCCGGATATACTGCACCCATTCCACCACACGGTCCGGTTTCAGGCCGTTGGTAGGCATATTGACGTCTTTTATCGTATTGTTCCGGTAGAACATTTCGATAATCTGCGGCAGGTCTTCCCGGAGGGTCGGCTCCCCGCCGGAAAGCCACAGGCGATTGAATTCGCCCGCCGTTTCAGACAATCGCCGGATTTCGTCAAAAGTGAGGTCCGACTGTTTCTTGTCCATATCTTCGGCATAGAAACACATCGTACATTTCGCATTGCACCGGCCGGTGACGAATAAAAAAACGGATTCGAGTTTCCGCTGGGAACTCATCCGTTCGAAAGAACTTTTCGGTCGTTTAGTTTTCATAGTGTTTTGATCGTTATGGGTATATCAAGGAGCATACCTCCTGTTTTCCGGCCCTAAAAGTAAAAAAACCGGATAGAAAAACCGCGCACATATTCCGCCCTTCAGGTTCGTATATCGAAAATACCGGGCTCCAGACCTCTTGAAGGCTTCTTTATCCGCCGAATTTCCCCTATTAAATCCGAATTGCTCCAACGACTACTTAGGAAAACGCGAGGCAAAAACGGGATATCCTGAAAACAGACACAAAAAGCCTGCACAATTCTGTATGGGCCCGTTCTTCAAAGACTTCTAATAAATTACTACAACGACAAGCGCTCCTTCAGCAATTTGTACCCAGTTACACTCGCCCGCAGGCAGTCGCCGTTCTTCAATCGGATCGTATATACATCCTTCCCGGAAAGCTCTATCCGGGCTATCTGCCGGATATTGACGATGCACGAACGGTGGATCCGCACGAAAGTATCCGGAAGCCCTTGTTCGAAATACTTCATCGTCTGTTCTTTGAGGTATTCATCGGTGCCGGTCCGCAGGGCTACGTAATCCCCGGCCGCGAGGATACAGTAAAGATCGTCCGTTGGGATGAGGTGAATTCCCTCCCTGTCCTTGACTGTGATCCGCTCCAATCGTTCTTTTTTCCCCTCAGGCAGTGTTTTTTCCTCTTTTTGGATCTCGACTTCCTCTTCGGACGGTTCGGTTTGGCGGATATTTTCGTACCACAGGGCCAATACTCCCCAGCACAACGACCCGTACACCAACATCAGAGGGATACTCCCCGACAACAACTCCGCCGGGGCGAGGCCCGTCAGGAAGCGGACGGCAAAAACGTCTGCCAGGCAGACCACCTGCACTAATACCGCCACCGCCACCTTTGCATACACCGTGACCGGGAATCCGGCCCAGAACCAATACACATACCCTCCCAACGCCAGAAACAAACCGTAGACCGCCGCATAGACCGCTGCCGCCGGGCACGAAACTCCGCCATACAGCCACAGCAAGCCCCACAGGACCGCGATCTGAGCGATCACTACGGCCAGCCCAGTCAGCTTCCCGGCATTCGATCCTAAAAACGGATGCGTATCCATGCCTTTAGTTCTTGATCACTACACCGCCGAAGGTGACATTCCCCCGGATGATCAGGCGGCTGTTTCCGGCAACAGGTGCAGAAATGACGCCGTAACGCTTATCCTCCACGCCGCCCAATACGGATTCCAGTTCGCACACGATCACCCAGTTGTCCGGCACATAGATCTCTATCCCGCCAAAAGACAATTCTACGTCGATGACCGTATCTCCTTCCGGGAGCGAAGTGCGGCGCAGGTCCAGTACCGTCCCTCCGAAATTGTTCCGGAGTTCCCCTCCCTTAAAGACCGGGTCGAGGACGATATACCTCTCTGCCCCGAACGTATTGCCGGAGCGGACGAATCCATCCTGTGTCCCCGTAATGGGATCGGAAAAGCCGGGCCGGCGTCCCCATTGCGGATGCCCCCAGCGGCGATGGTGGGCGCGCCGTCCGAACAACAGCAGAATACCCGCCAGCACGATAAGCACCGGCCAATAGGTATGTGCCCATCCGACACCGGCACCGGTAATCCCGGGCACGAGGAAAAAGCCGCCTATTCCCATCAATAGAATGCCCCAGACGATCTTCCGGGCGAACAAAGACAATAATCCGAACAGGATAAGCAGGGACTGCCAGGATACGAGTATGCCAAAAAGATGTCCATTCACCCATCCGAGATTCCTTCCCAGAAAGAGCAGGCCTACTGCGATCAGTATCCCGGCCATGATGATGCCGCCTTTTCTAAAAGGGCGGCGTCCGTTCCATTCTTTTTGCGTAGACATATGTTTTTTGTTTTAACGTTCGATACAAAAGTACTCCCCCGGCAAAGCCCCTGCAAGGCGTTCCCGGCGAGCCCTTACTTTAAATCCGTAAAAAACGGATTTTTCCCGACGAACACCGCCTGTTTCCCCTTCTAAAAATCCCATTCCCTCCGAAAAACCCGCCGTTTTGGTCCCCGGTATTCCGGAGTTTTACTCTCTTTCGGCAGGTGTTTGTGGATCATCCGGGAAACCAACCCTCATCAGTATCTGCAAATAAATGAAAACCAATTGAAAAGCAGGCCTTTCTTTTTTGCCGTTTTTTACAATCCTTTTCGGCATAACCGGATTTTATATGAAATAAACCGTATCTTTGTAACCTCTAACATCTTATGTCCAGATGAACGTTACCAAAGATTATTTCATGACCGTGATCGTGCCCGTATTCAACGAACGGGACAACATGCAGAGACTTGAAGAAGAGCTGATAAAATACCTTAAAACGGCCCGTCTGGCCTCGTGCATCCTCTTTGTGGACGACGGATCGACCGACGGATCGACCCAGATGATAAAAGATGTCTGCGCGCGGAACAAGGATATGTTCTACCTGTCGTTCGAAAAGAACTGCGGGAATTCCGCCGCCATGAAAGCCGGTATCGACCATGCACAGTCCACTTACGTGGGTTACATCGACGCGGACCTGCAGACGACCCCGGACGATTTTAATCTGCTGGCCGAATACGCCGACAAATACACGCTGGTCACCGGTATCCGGGCCAACCGCAAAGATACTTTCGCCAAAAGGATCCAGTCGAAAATAGGGAACGCTTTCCGCCGGATGATGACCGGGGACGATGCAAAAGACACCGGCTGCCCGCTGAAACTCATCCGTACGGAGAATGCGAAAAAAATGCCGCTTTTCTCCGGGTTGCACCGCTTTGTCCCCGCCTTGATAGCCCTTCAGAACGGAACCGTCAAGCAAGTCCCTATCCGCCACTTCCCCCGGACGGCCGGCAAATCGAAATACACCATGTGGAACCGGCTGATCGGCCCGTTCAACGATTGCTTCGCTTACCGCTGGATGAAGAGCCGCTATATCAACTATAAGGTCAAAGATACCGATTTATGAACCAATACCTGGTTTTTCTTGTAGGTATTGTAGCCCAGATACTCTTTTCAGGACGCCTTCTGGTACAGTGGATCGCCTCCGAACGGGCTAAAAAAGTGCTCTCTCCCACTATTTTCTGGCAGATGAGCATGGCCGCATCGGTCATCCTGTGCATATACGGGTGGCTGCGGAACGATTTCGCCATCATTGCCGGGCAGCTCATCGCTTACTACATCTATATCTGGAACCTGCGGGCTAAAAAGGCGTGGTTTACGATGCCGGGATTCGTACGGCTGGTCATTCTATACCTTCCTTTAGCCGCCTTCTGCTATTTTGCCGTCGATTGGCGCAATACGGTGGAGCATCTTTTCCGGCAGGAAAATATCCCGGGCTGGCTCATCATTTTTGGCACGGCCGGACAGTTCACGTTCACCCTGCGCTTTATCTACCAGTGGAGGTATTCCGCGCGAGCAGGCGAATCTTTGCTGCCCACAACTTTCTGGGTAATAAGCCTTACGGGGTCGGCCATGATCATCGCATACGCTATTATCCGCCGCGACCCGGTGCTGATCATCGGGCAGTCGACCGGTTTCTTCGTCTACCTGCGCAACATCATGATTGGCCGGAAAACAGCCAAAGAAGCCATCAAAAACGATTAATTTTCTTTCCCGACTATATAGAGGCTGAAGCTGCCTTTCTTTATTTCCGGGGAAAGTTCTTTTATCCGGGCGGCAAAAACACTGTCGTGGCGTATTTCCACATCCCGCACCAGAAGCAGTGACTTTTCAGGCAAAGCTTCCAGCGAATCAAGCTGGGGCATATCCCATATCCGGTGGAAAGACTCCCCGGTGAATACGTCCATATACCAGCCTTCGTCGAAGTTGTAATACGCAAAATTTTCGATGCCCTTTTCCCGGGAAATGCGGGAGGCCTCTCCCCCTAAGTATTCAAACCCGATATAAGGGTTCACCTGAGGGATGACAAATGCCCCGGCGAATACCGCCGCCAGGAAGCCGAAAGAAGCGGCCTTCACGCCCAGCGCCAGCCTTCCGCGGAAAATCGCCACGAGCGCCAGGATCCCGGCCACGGAAAGGATCGCCGCCGAAACGTAAACCATCGCCGCACTTTCCAACCCGAAAGGTAATTTATCCTTCAGCACGAAAACAGCGGGGAGCGCCAGTGCAAAGACAAAGCAAGGAAGGGCTGCCGCCGCCGAATACCACCGCGAAGGAGCCGTCCGATCGATCCAGACCGCCGAGAGATATACCATAAAGGGATAGGCGGGAACCAGATAAATATCCAGTTTCGAACTTACCGCCGACAGCATGACGAAAGTCGAAACCGATACGACCGCCAGGAACTTTTCGATGTCCGTAGAGAATAGTTTCTTCCGTATCCCTTTCACATACGATACGATATAAAGCAGCGACCAGGGTGCCAACGCATAGGCAAAATGCGTCAGATAATAGTAGAAAGGCTCGGCATGATGGAACGAATTCACCCCGCGGCCTACCGTCTGCTTGAAAAGGATGTTGTTCAGGTATTCGTTGCCCCCTTCGATGTATACCATCGAAAACCAAACGACGCACAAGCCTATGAGTACGCCCCACTGCCACCAGCCGAAATACCGGCCGAAATGCCGGAGGTCTTTCTTTATAGCCAGGAACACCGCGATAGCCAGCACCGGCATCAGGATCCCGACCGGCCCCTTGGTAAATACCGCAAGAAATATATAAACGGGGATTGCCCATTTTGCACCCCGGCCGGCTGTGCCTTTATACAATCTGTAAAAAGTCCGCAAAGCCAGCAGGATAAACAGGGCCATCAGCATATCCATCCGCATCACCAGGGCCGTCCCGGCATACATGGCTGTAGTCATCAGCATCGCACCTGCCATTGCACCGTCGCATTTTACCCCTTCTTCTTTCATCCAACGGTCCATCACGGCGATAATCCCGATGGCGGGGATCAGGCTGGCCAGCCCAATGGCCCACATATGATGCGCCCCCAAAATAAGATGGGACAGCATGATGTACCAGAAATAAAGAGGCGGTTTATCGGCGTAAACCGTCCCATGGTCGTAAAAGGTGAACCATGTGCCGTTCCGCAGGGCTTCGTCGACCAGGCTTATATAACGCAGTTCATTGTCGGGCGTATAATCCCGCAGCACGATTGCCGGAAGAAGAAGCACAAAAAAAAGCAGGTATCTGTATATGGGTTTCATCGGTCGGATAGATTAGAGATGAATGAAATTGTCCAACGGATTGGGGCCTTTTTCCTGAAAGAAAAACGCGCACAAATATAGCGTTTTAGCCTTTAATACCGGGCTGTCCGTCAAAAAAAGTGCGCCGCATAACTGCAGCGCACTTCGATATATTCGGAAAAATATACCTTTCCTTCGTAAAATTATTCTGCAGACGCCTCGCCTTCGCCAGCACCTTCTGCCTCTTCAGCAGTACCTTCGTCGCCTGTTTTGGCAGCGTTACGCGAAGTGCGCACATAGGCTACGATGTAGTTGTCGGCAGCCAGGATCTTGTAGCCGTCCTTTTGAAGGGTACGAACAAATGCCTTGCCACCTATCTTCAGCGGAGTTACATCCACCTCGATCCTGTCGGGCAGGTTTGCAGGCAGGGCACGTACCGGAAGTTTGCGGGCGTTGACAGCCAGAACACCACCGGCGCGTACGCCGACAGAATGCCCGGTGATCACTACCGGAACTACCATAGTAACGGGTTTGTCTTCAAAAAGCTCGATAAAGTCCACGTGAAGGACAGTCTCCGTCACAGGATGGAATTGCAGGTCCTGCAACGCCGCTTTGAATTTCTTACCCGAGGCAAGTTCCAAATCTACGATGAGTGCATCCGGGGTGTAAATCAGCGGAGCCAATTCTCTGGCGTCCACCGAAAAATGAACCGGATTTTCACCTCCGTAGATTACACAAGGTACACGACCAGCATTACGTAAGGCATTGGTAGACACCTTGCCCACGCTTTCTCTCTCGAGTCCTTTAAGTGTAATTGACTTCATAATGAAAAAATGTTTACGTTATTGTATGGTAAATAATTTCAGAACACGTAATTAGCGCTTATCGAAGCGTTGTCCTCTATCATCCGGATCGCATCCGCCATAAGAGGGGCGCAAGATAACACTTTTATTTTATCCGATGAATTTTTTAACGCGATGCTGTCCGTGGTGATCAGTTCGGTAATCTTGGAATCCTCGATGCGGCGATAGGCATCCCCCGAAAGAATGGGATGGGTCACCATTGCCCGGACGCTGCGCGCCCCGCGGTCTACCATGATATCACAAGCCTTGGTAAGGGTTCCGGCCGTATCGGCCATATCGTCGAGCAGGATGATATCCTTGCCCTCTACTTCCCCGATCAGGGTCATGCTTTCGATCACGTTCGCTTTCTTGCGCTGCTTGTAGCATATTACCACGTCCGAACCGAAATATTTGGCATAGGAATAGGCCCTTTTGGAACCCCCCATATCCGGAGAGGCTACGGCCAGGTTCTGTATCTTTCCTTCCCGCTGCAATTGTTTGATATAATCCACGAATATGGACGATGCATACAGATGGTCCACCGGTATCTCGAAAAATCCCTGTATCTGATCGGCATGCAGGTCCATCGTCACGATGCGCGTAGCCCCTGCCGTTTCCAGCATTTTAGCCACCATTTTGGCGCCTATGGGCACACGCGGTTTGTCCTTGCGGTCCTGACGGGCCCACCCGAAATACGGGATAACGGCAATGATCTTGCTGGCCGAAGCGCGTTTGGCGCAGTCGATCATCAGCAGGAGTTCCATCAGATTATCCGAAGGAGGCGTGGTGGAGCATACCAGGTACACGTGCTTGCCGCGTACCGTTTCCTCGAAACAAGGCTGAAATTCTCCGTCGGAAAAATGAGAGAGTTCTACCCGGCCGAGCGACGTACCATACTCCTGGGCTATCTTTTCCGCCAGTCCCGTCGTGCAGGAAGCGGCAAAGATCTTAGGTTTTGATTCCATTTTCGTAGCTGTGAATGTTTTTGAGACCATTTTCCGGTAGAGCCCGGAAACAACGCCGCAAAGTTACGTTTTTTTTAATTCTTCGTTAAAAGAAAGCGCTGTTTTTTAGCCACTGTTAGAAATTAAATTTCAAAGACAAAGACATGTCGTTCATCATTTCCAATCCGGCCGGATAATTTTCTATTACTCCCGTAGCCGGATTCATCTTTTTGACCTTGTCGCTGTCGTAATACCGAAGGGTCATATCATAACTGATGCCAATGTTTTTGGATATCGCATAATAAAAACTGGTTTTATTGTCTATCTGGCCGGCTCCGAAATTTTCAACATAATCAATGAACATGGAAAATTTGTCGCTTACCCAAAACTTCTTATTTTCCAGCAGGAAATATTTAATATTAAACTCGGTACGGAGACCCCAAACGATTTTAAAATGTTTTCCGTGTTTAATGATATTCCCATCCGCATCTTTTACCGCCGGATCCACCCCTGAAGTCCCTGCATCAGCCAAACGCTGGTTGAGCACGAATGTGGTATTGTTGTTTATCGGGAAGAAACTGACGGAAAGGGTCGGCAATCGGTTCGAAGAATAATTGTAAGAAGCACCAAGACCGATGTCCATCACACCGGGGGCCATGAACGTCTTATTCGGCCTATCCGACGTGTTTTTTTCATAACTGGGCATGATCTGGGTCACCAACTTGGCGTTGGCCACGAAATCGAAACGGCGAACTAATTTTACACCGTATTGGGTTTCCAACCGCAAATAGTTTTGGTTTACGGTCAGGTTACGCGCTCCGTCTGCCAATTTCCCGGCATCTTCCCATAAAAAACCCAAACGTACGTCAAAAGTATTATTCCATTTCGTGAATTCCCGAATGTAATTGGCATTTATCAAAGAGTACATATTGATTCGAATGCTGCTGCGGTTATCCGATTGATACCAGTTCTTTGACACCGAGTGCAGTGCCAGGTCAAGCCGTATTTCTTTCGGCACCGACCAATAGGAAGTGTCTATTTTGGCCGGCTTAACTTTCTGGTCGTCGAACTTGCGCAGAAAATCGGCCGTCTTGCTGTCCACCACTACCTGTGAGAACGCCCCGATTGAAGGCAGCAGAAAAAAAGCCGCCAAGACCCATTTGTAAAATATTTTTTTGTCCATTTTCATGACTATTTTTACAGAACGAAGATACATATTTCCTTAAAATATACTAAATCCCCTCCAAACATTCGCGCACCGTCCGTGCAATCCCCCCTGCATCGATCCCGCACATACGGTACAATTCTCCTTGTGTGGCGCAGGGAAGGAATTCGTCCGGCGCACCCAGCACTTTGACCGGCACTCCGGAAAAACCGTTTTCTGCCGCCCACAGCACAATGGCACTCCCGGCCCCGCCGCGAACGATCCCGTCTTCCACCGTCACCACGGCCCGGCTGCGGGCAAATATTTCCTTAAGACCCTCGCGGTCGAGCGGTTTTACGAACCGTAGGTCATAAAGACCTATCCGCTGTTTTTCTTCCGGAGAAAGTTTATCGAGTGCCTGCCGCACTTGGGAAAGTACCGCACCGACCGAGATTACCGTTACGTCGGCCGGCGGAAGTATCTGCCGGGAACGGCCGAAAACAATCTCCTGCTGGGGTTGGGCATCTCCCCATGCTTTCCCGCGGGGATAGCGCACGGCCAATGGCCCACTATCGTATCCCGCCGCAAAACGGATAGCGGCGCGGAGCTCGGCCCCATCCGCCGGAGCTATGACCGCCATATTCGGGATCGGGAGCAAATAAGACAAGTCGAATATTCCATGGTGCGTCGGGCCGTCGGGCCCCACCACTCCCGCCCGGTCGATCATCAGACGTACGGGCAAGTTCTGCACCGCCACATCATGGACAATCTGGTCGTAAGACCTTTGCAGAAACGTAGAATACACCACCGCAAACGGTTTGAGCCCCGAACAGGCCATGCCGGCGGCCAGCGTTATGGTATGCGGTTCGGCGATACCGGTATCTATCACCCTACCAGACATTTCTTTTTCCATCACCGCCAGTCCGCTGGAGGTAGGCATAGCCGGGGTGAGGGCGTAAATGGCCTCGTCCGCACGGGCGGCGCGCAGGAGTTCCTGTCCCAGGATATCCTGGTAACGCAGTTCCACGGGACCGGAGACGGCCCCCGTAGAGCGGTCGAACACGCCGGGATAATGATAAAGTACCTGCTCGGCCTCCGCCGAAGGAAATCCTTTTCCTTTGACAGTGGGGACATGCAACAGTCTCACCCCAGGGATACGTTTCATTTCTTCCAAAGCATCGATCAACCCCGGGATGTTATGTCCGTCCGATACTTTGCGGTATTCTATACCGAGAGCCCGGAATAGATTATCACCGCCGTTATCTTTCAAAAGATTCCGCAAATGCTTTTCCAAGCTTCCGGTCACAGGGTCTATACCGATAGCATTGTCATTGAGGACGATCAAAAGATTGGCCTTTGTAGATGCCGCATGGTTGAGTGCCTCCAGCGTCAGGCCGGATGCGATGGAGGCATCCCCAATCACCGCGATATGATTTTTCCCGGTGTCCCCGCGTACCGCATCGGCCAGCGCCATTCCCAGAGCTGCGGAAACGGACGTGGAGCTGTGTCCCGTGCCGAACGAATCGTAAGGGCTTTCTTTACGGGAGGGGAATCCCGATATGCCGCCGGATTCCCGCAGATGAAGGAAGGCCTCCCTGCGGCCGGTAAGTATCTTGTGGGCATACGACTGATGGCCTACGTCCCATACCAGCGGCTCGCAGGGCGTATCGAAAACATAGTGCAGGGCTATGGTAAGTTCTACCACGCCGAGGTTCGACCCCAGGTGTCCCTGTTTTACCGATACGACGTCTATGATATAATTCCGCAATTCGTCCGCGAGGATATCCAACACAGCCCGATCCAGCCTGCGCAAGTCGGCAGGGCTGTCCACAGAGAACAACAGCGGGTATTTTTCGCGGAAAGACGGATCCAATTCTTTATTTATTCACGGCCCGAAAGGCCATCCGGCACAAATTTAGCAAATAACGAAGAACCGGCCGGGCTTTTGCATACAATTTAATACAAGCTATCCCCGGAAAAATATATTTCGTATATTTGTCCCGACAGAACATTACGACAGTACGATGATCCTTCAACGCCCGCAGGCCCTTTATTTTTTCCTGTGCTCGCTTTTCGGAGCGGGGGCGGCCTTATGGGGATTCTCGCGGGATTGGGCTACGGCCAATACACTGGCTATCGCCCTGATATGGGTCGGAGTGGCGCTGTCCTTTATCACCATTTTCCTGTTCAAGCAACTCAAGCTCCAGGATGGGATAGCTAAAACGGTGATTCTGATCAATGCGATTGTTTTTGTCATCTTCGTCTGCCGCGCGCTGAACTTATCCGGAGGGGCTTTTGCCCCTGAGAAGGGTATTGAGGGCTCGGGTCTTTTACTGCTTTTTGCTGCCACGGTGGCGGCGCTTGCCGCGTCCCGCGCCGTGAAAAAAGACTTGCGCCTCGTAAAATCAGCCGACAGGTTGCGGTGATGGCACAAAATAATACTTAGTTAAGTGCGTTAAGCCGCCCGGGATTCCCCGGGCGGTTTTATTTTATAATAAACAACAGCTGTAAAAATCAACCGGCGCAAAGACAAGCCACCGCAACTTGTGCCGCCCCAGCATCCGACAACACCTGTGCCGCCGCCGATACCGTAGCTCCCGTAGTAAATACATCGTCTACCACGATGACTTTTTTCCCGGCGACCGACTCTCCCCCTTTCAGGGCGAATATTCCCTGGGTATTACGCAGTCGCTCCCATTTGTCCAGCGAAGCCTGCGCCTGCGTGAAGACCGTCCGCTCCAGCACATCGCCGACAGCCAAACCACATAGACCGGACATTCCCCGGCAGATTTCTTCCGCCTGGTTATACCCTCTTTGCTTCCATTTTTTGGGGTGCAGGGGAATGGGCGCAAGCAGATCATAACCTGTAAAACGCCCGCTGCCGGAAAGTGCTGCCCCGAGCATCTGCCCGGCATATACGGCCAAACCTTTTTCCCCGGAGTATTTGAAGGCCGAAACCATCCGTCCGGATACCTGCCCGTGGGTATACACCAAAAGGGCCGCCGCCGATATGGGGCCTCCCATGATATGTTCCAAACGGAGTTCCATCGGATTTCCGGGGAGGCTTTCATAGCCTGTATATTCCAATCCGGACAAACATCCGCCGCAAAGGCATTCTTCGGCTTCGGTGAGCACCGTCCCGCATACCGGACATACGCGCGGAGCGACCACGCTCATCGCATCGGCATACAATACGCCCAACACACCTCCGATATTTCTTACAAATCGCATAGCGGCCTTTTTTCAGGAAAAATGCGGAAGGGAATATGATAAAAAGAAAAAACATCCCTCCCTTTCGGCGCAAATATAGCTTTTTTATAGTATTTTTAACGGCATCATACAACAAAAAACAGAACACCATGCCCCTGAAAACCATCGACCCGACCACCACCCACGCGTGGGAAGAACTCGAAGCCCATATCAGCCAACTGGACGACACATCCCTAACAGAAATCTTCGCCGCCGATCCCCGGCGGTTCGAAAAATATCATTTGGATGCCTGCGGCATCCTGGTGGATTTCTCTAAAAATCTGGTCACGGACCAAACGATGAAACTCCTGTACGAACTGGCCGAAGAGACCGACGTGAAGGACGCGATCGAAAAAATGTTCACGGGCGACAAGATCAACCAGACGGAAGACCGCGCCGTACTCCACACTGCCCTGCGCAACCGGGATAACACCCCGGTCTATGTGGACGGGAAAAATGTGATGCCCGAGGTGAACCGGGTGTTGGCCCAGATGAAGGACTTTTCGCAGAAAGTCATTTCCGGGCAGTGGAAAGGATATACCGGGAAAGCCATCACGGACGTGGTAAACATCGGCATTGGGGGCTCCGACCTGGGACCTTACATGGTATGCGAAGCGCTGAAGCATTACCGTACGCGGCTGAATATGCATTTCGTGTCCAACGTGGACGGCACGCATATCGTAGAGACTCTCAAAGGACTGGATCCGGAAACGACGCTGTTCATCATCGCCTCCAAGACTTTCACCACGCAGGAAACGATGACCAACGCCCATACAGCCAAAGACTGGTTGACGGCTTCCGGGGCGAAACACCAGGATGTGGCCCGGCATTTCGTCGCCCTGTCCACCAATGCGGCGGAAGTGGAAAAATTCGGTATCGATACGGCAAATATGTTCGAATTCTGGGACTGGGTCGGCGGACGGTACTCCCTATGGAGTGCCATCGGCCTGTCGATAGCCCTTTCTGCCGGTTTCGATAATTTCGAGAAACTGCTTTCCGGGGCCTTTGAAATGGACAAACATTTCCGCTATACGTCTTTTGAAAAGAACATCCCCGTCACCCTGGCCCTTATCGGCATCTGGTACACGGACTTTTTCGGTTCGCAGACGGAAGCCATCCTCCCCTACGACCAATACCTGCACCGTTTCGCTGCCTATTTCCAACAGGGGAATATGGAATCGAACGGCAAGTCCGTAAGCCGCGACGGGCAGCCGTTGGATTACCAGAGCGGCCCCGTGATCTGGGGGGAACCGGGCACCAACGGGCAGCATGCCTTTTACCAGCTTATCCACCAAGGCACCAAACTGATCCCGGCCGATTTTCTGGCCCCGGCCAAAACACTCAACCCGGTAGGCGACCATCACTTGAAACTCCTGTCCAATTTCTTTGCCCAGACCGAGGCGTTAGCTTTCGGTAAAACAGAGGAGGTAGTGGTCGAAGAACTGAAAAAAGCCGGAAAAAGCGATGACGAGATCGCTTTCCTAAAAGAATTCAAAATATTCGACGGCAACCGGCCGACCAATTCTATCCTTTTCCCGGCCTTAACACCGGAATCCCTCGGTGCCCTGATTGCCATGTACGAGCATAAGATATTCGTGCAAGGAGTTATTTGGAATATCTTTTCGTTCGATCAGTGGGGCGTGGAACTGGGCAAACAGCTCGCCGGGCGCATTCTGCCCGAATTGCGCAACGACGATCCTGTTCGTTCGCACGACAGTTCGACCAACGGACTGATAAACGCATATAAAAAAATGAGAAAAGAATAGTCCCTCGGGGTTATTCCTTTTTTTCGATATTTTCCTAACAATACAATAGCACAAAAACGATGTTCAGAAAACTTTTCCGGCCTCTGCTGAACCTGGCAGCGGCAGCGGTATTTTTTGCATCCTGTTCCAAGGATGGGGGTATCACCTCGGTAGAAGTATCCTCCGTTACTATCATGAATCCCGCATCCTCGCTTCCTGTAGGGCAACTGTACAAATTGTCTGTCAAGGTAATGCCGCTGGACGTAAACGAACCCTACTCCCTGGTCTTCAGCAGCTCCAAAGAAGACGTGGCAAAAGTGGACAACCAAGGAAATATTTCGACCCTTATCCCCGGACAAACAGAAATCAAGGTTTTTGTCCGGGAGAAACCCGAAATTAATTCCAGCTTCACCCTTACCGTACACCAGGTCTACCTGGCCCCGGAAAACAAAAAGTTCCAAAAAGTCGCTTATTTTCCTTCGTACCGTACCCTTACGGCGGATGGCATTCCGGATTCCAAACTGAAAATGGTGGATGTGGCCTGTTTCGCTTTTGCGACCATCAACTCCGACTATACCCTTACCGTGCAGGAGCCGGCCAAATTATCGGCCCTGGTGGCCCGATGCAAGGCCAATGGAGTAAAAGTTCTGATAAGCCTAAACGGAACCCACAGTACTTACGCAGCCATGACTTCCTCCGATGCATCCCGGGCGACGTTCATCAATTCGCTCAGAAACATTGTCAATACCTATAATTTAGACGGAGTAGACAACGACTGGGAATACCCCAAGACTTCCGACAATTCTTCCACGGGCAATACCGCGCTGATGCGGGAACTGAGTATCTGGCTGCATGACCCGGCGGTGAGCAAGCTGCTCACTATGGCCATTACGCCCGGAAAATACGCCGGATCGATCCGCGACGGCATCCAGGACGAATGCTTCAACTACGTGGATTGGTTCAACGTAATGGTGTACGACGATTTTTCAAATGACACCCCAGGGATCAACCACAGTCCTTTCGCCCTGCTTCAAACGGCATACAACTACTGGATCAACACCCGGAACCTTCCCCGTTACAAATTCGTATGCGGCACCCCCGTATACGGTCGTTCGTCGGGCTTGGGCAAAGGCATAGAAATGAGCTACATCACGATCCTGAACAACGGAGGAAGCCCGGATGCGAACGAAGCGGCTATCACCTCTCCCTCGTATAACGGCGGGGCGACTTTTACCATTTACTACAACGGGCGGCCGCTCGTGCGGCAGAAAACACGGTTCTGCATCGACCAAAAACTGGGCGGGATCATGTTTTGGGAGGCCGGCCAGGACAGCCAGGACGACCGTTCGCTGATGAAAGCGGCCTACGACGAAGTAGGCGGGTACAGCGATATCCGGTAATTGAAGAATATTCATAAAAAAGTCCCGAAAACGTAAATTTCGGGACTTTTTTTGCGCCCTGCTTTTATTTATCTTTGAGGGTTGAAATACCCGCTACAAAAATGAAAAAACCGCTGCTATTCCTGTTTTTGGCCTTATACACCCTGTGTACAGCCCAAACAGCACCCGACAACACAGAATTCCGAATAGTCGGGTATGTGCCAGGGTACCGGGATATTTCAAAGATTCCCGACCATATTCTCCGCGAGCTGGATATCGCCTGCTATGCTTTTGCGACTATCGATTCCACAGGCATTCCCCACGTACCGGATGAAAAGCAGCTGAAAAGATTCGCCCGCCGTGCTCATAAATTAGGCATAGACGTAATGATCAGCTTCAACGGGAAACATGCCTTGTTCGCCGAAATGGCCCGCGATCCGGAAAAACGGGCCCGGTTCGTAGCGGAACTTTGGAGGATGGTCGAAAAATACAAACTCGCCGGGGTGGACAACGACTGGGAATTCCCCCGCACGACCGACGGGACGGCGGAATCGAATTTGGAACTGATGAAAGACCTCGCCCGCCTGTGCCGCGGGGGGAAAAAACAATACCTGCTGACCATGGCCGTCACCTCGGGCCTGTATCCCGGCAACCGGTCGGACGCGATCTCGGACGAACTCATTTCGCTGGTCGACTGGCTCAATGTCATGGTATACGGCAATTTTTCCGAAACGCGCCCCGGACAACACCACTCCCCCTATTCGATGTTGGAGAAAAGTTACGATTATTGGGTCGTGCAACGGAAAATGGATCCCCGTAAATTTGTCACCGGGCTGCCGGTATACGGACTGGCCTCAGGGTTGCCGAAAAAAACTTCATCCGCCTCGTACGCCAGCATTCTGCGGCAAAACGGCACGGATGCCATGGTACGGGATACCTCCCTAGTCGTGAACAGCGTGCATACGACTCCTTATCCGGTCTATTACAACGGCCTGCCTACCATCGGCCGGAAGGTGGATTTCACGGTGGACAAAGGGCTGGGCGGCATTATGTTCTGGGAAGTGAGCCAGGATACCGCCGACGGGACATCGCTGATAAAAGCCGCCTGCCGGGCCGCACGGAAAGAACTGAAAAACAAATAATATCCTCATGAAACACCTGCTCTCTTTCTTTTTCACTCTCTGTTTTTTCCTGCCGGCCTATGCCCAGAATTACCAGCAGTACAAAGCCCCCGAAAACCGGGATTTCCGGATCATCGGGTATGTACCCTCCTACCGGGACATTGCGAAAATCCCGGATCACGCCCTCAAGCGCCTGGACATAGCCTGCTATGCTTTCGCATCCATCGATTCCACGGGCATTCCCCGGGTGCGCGATGAAAAACAGCTGAAAAAGTTCGCCCGCCGGGCCCGCAAATTGGGTGTGGACGTAATGATCAGCTTCAACGGACGGCACAAGTATTACGCCGAAATGGTCGCTTCCCCTGCTTCCCGCCAGCGTTTTATCGACGAAATATGGCGTATGGTACGGCGGTACAAACTCGCCGGAGTGGACAACGACTGGGAATACCCGATGGGCCGCGACGGCTCGGGCGAAGGCAACCTTTTGCTGATGAAAGAATTCGCCAAGAAATGCCGGGAAGGCCGCAAACAATACTACCTTACGGCCGCCATCACCCCCGGAAAATATGTGGGCAACGCTACCGAGGGGCTGTCCGACGAACTGTTCGACTACATCGATTGGTTCAACGTAATGGTGTACGACGATTATTCGGAGACCAAGGAAGGGATGCATCACTCATCCTATGAACTGATGCTGGAAAGCGTCAACTACTGGTGCGGCGTACGCGGGCTTCCGCTCTGTAAATTCGTAGTAGGCCTCCCGGCTTACGGAGTTCCTTCGGGCATCGTGCGCAGCGGCAACACCCGGGATTACAACGGCATCGTCCGCGAAGGCGGCAGTTGTATGGAGGACGTGGCCACGATAACGAGCATCAAAAACCCCACGCCGTATCCCATCTATTACAACGGCATAAAGACCATCCGTGCCAAGACGCGCTACGCCCTGGGCAACAAACTGGGGGGCATCATGTTCTGGGAAGTGGCCGGAGACCGACACGACGACCTGTCGCTCATCGGGGCAGCTTACGGCGAAACCTACGGGAATATCGCCCCCGGTGCCCATAAAGCCTGTCTCTTATACACATCTGACGCTGCCGACGATACTCCTTGTGTAG
>OWIO01000626.1_pt1 | contig 31558 bp, 20 predicted proteins | sample 1733011 | NCBI WGS metagenome assembly OWIO01 (sample SAMN05065779, study PRJEB22554) | human gut metagenome | biome: ENVO:2100002; feature: ENVO:00000062; material: ENVO:00002003 | host: Homo sapiens | place: USA | reverse complement strand
TCTACACAAGGAGTATCGTCGGCAGCGTCAGATGTGTATAAGAGACAGGTGATGGCGGCCAGCGCCTTCTTCACGGCAGCTTCGTCGCGGTTGGCGCGCAGCTCCTTGAGTCGCTTGATCTGGCTCTCGCGCACGGCCGTGTTGTCCACGGCGAGAATGTCGATCGGGGCCTCCTTTTCCAGACGGTATTCGTTGATGCCGATGATCTTCTCCTCGCCGGAGTCGATGCGGGCCTGCTTGCGGGCCGACGCCTCCTCGATGCGCATCTTCGGAATGCCGGTCTCGATGGCCTTGGCCATACCGCCCAGCTTCTCGACCTCCTCGATGCGCTCCCAGGCTTTGTGGGCGATCTCGTTGGTCAGCGTCTCGATGTAGTAGGAACCTGCCCACGGGTCGACCTCGCGGCAGATGTTGGTCTCCTCCTGAATGTAGATCTGCGTGTTACGCGCAATACGCGCCGAGAAGTCGGTCGGCAGGGCGATCGCCTCGTCCAGGGCGTTGGTGTGCAGCGACTGGGTGTGTCCCAGCGCGGCGCCCATGGCCTCGATGGCCGTGCGGGCCACGTTGTTGAACGGGTCCTGCTCGGTGAGCGACCAGCCCGAGGTCTGCGAGTGGGTGCGCAGCGCCAGCGACTTGGGGTTCTTGGGGTTGAACTGTTTAACGATCTTGGCCCACAGCATACGTGCGGCGCGCATCTTGGCGATCTCCATGAAGTGGTTCATGCCGATGGCCCAGAAGAACGACAGGCGCGGTGCGAAGGCGTCGACCGACATGCCGGCATTGACACCCGCGCGCAGGTACTCCAAACCGTCGGCCAGCGTGTACGCCAGCTCGATGTCGGCCGTGGCGCCCGCCTCCTGCATGTGGTAACCCGAAATCGAGATCGAGTTGAACTTGGGCATGTTCTTCGAGGTGTACTCGAAGATGTCGGCGATGATGCGCATCGAGAACTCGGGCGGATAAATATAGGTGTTGCGCACCATGAACTCCTTGAGGATGTCGTTCTGGATCGTACCGGCCATCTGGTCGAGCGTACAGCCCTGTTCCAGACCCGCCACGATGTAGAAGGCCAGAATCGGCAGCACGGCGCCGTTCATGGTCATCGACACCGACATCTTGTCGAGCGGAATGCCGTTGAACAGTACCTTCATGTCCTCGACCGAGCAGATCGACACGCCGGCTTTGCCCACGTCGCCCACCACGCGCGGGTGGTCGGCGTCGTAGCCGCGGTGCGTAGCAAGGTCGAATGCCACCGACAGACCCTTCTGCCCGGCGGCCAGGTTGCGGCGGTAGAATGCGTTGGACTCCTCGGCGGTCGAGAAACCCGCATACTGGCGGATCGTCCACGGGCGCATCACGTACATCGTTGAGTAGGGGCCGCGCAGGAACGGGGCGATACCTGCCGCATAGTTCAGGTGCTCCATGCCTTCGAGGTCTTGGGCCGTATAGGCGCCCTTGACGGGAATACCCTCGGCCGTCAGCCACGGCTCGACCTGTCCGCAGCCTTTCGAGGCGCAGCAGCTCTTCTGCCCGCCTGCTTCGTATGTCAGTTCTGAAAATTTAGCTCTCATGATCAGATGCCCATTTCTTTAAGATAAAACTTCAGAGTCTCCAGGACGTTCGACTTCACCGAGATGAAGTTCGTGATGCCCTGGGCCTCCAGTTCGGGTGCGCATGCGGGAGCGCCTGCGACTACGAGAATGGCTTTGCCGGCGAGCAGCTCCTTCACCTTCGGTGCGGCCTCTGCGTAATCGTCGTCCGAAGCGCAGACCACCACGATCTCGGCTTTCGATTCGAGTGCGGCCTTCACGCCCTCCTCGATCGACTTGAAGAAGGTGTTGTCCTGCACGCGGATTCCGGCGCAGGCGAAGAAGTTGCACGAGAACTGGGCGCGGGCGCGGGCCATCGCCAGGTTGCCGCAGGTGAGCATGAACGCCTTGGGCTGTTTGCCCGAGCGGTCCACGTGCAGGCGCATCGCCTCGAAGGCCATGGCGCCGCGGTAGGGCGTGAGGACGTTGCCTTCGGCAGCGGGACGGGTGACGGCTTCGGCGGTGATCTCCTTCGGGGCCACCTCCGTGAAGTTGGGGAACTGGTTGGCACCGAGCAGCGTCTGGCGGCGCGTTGCGATGGCCTTGTCCTTGGCGGCTGCCGAAGCCTCCACGCGCTCCTTGATGAAGCCGGCCTTGTAGGCCTCGGCGTAGCCGCCCTTCTCCTCGATTTCGAGGAAGAGCTTCCAGGCCTCGGCGGCGATCGACTGCGTGAGGTTCTCCACGTAGTACGAGCCGCCTGCGGGGTCTACCACCTGGTCGAAGTGCGATTCGTGCTTCAGGAGCAGTTCGACGTTGCGGGCGATGCGCTTCGAGAACTCCGTGGGGCTTTCGAACGCGGCGTCGAACGGCGTCACCTCCAGCGAATGTACGCCGGCGATGGTGGCCGACATGGCCTCCGTCGTGCCGCGGAGCATATTGACATAGGGATCGTAAACGGTCTGGTTCCAGTCTGCCGTGCGGGCGTGGATGTGCATTTTGCAGGCGCAGTTCTTCGAGGGGTTGTAACCCTTGACGATGTTGGCCCACAGCATGCGCGCCGCGCGGAACTTGGCGATTTCGAGGAAGTAGTTCGAGGTGACCGAGAACGAGAAGCGCAGCTTGCGGGCCGCCAGCTCGGCGTCCACGCCGGCGTCGGTCAGGCGCGCGATGTAATCGTTACCGGCCGAGAGGGCGAACGCCAGCTCCTCGACGATGGTCGATCCGGCATTCGAGAAGATGCCGGCCGAGACGGTCACGATACGGATGTGCTTGTACTCGCGGGTCTTTTCGATCAGCGAGGCGATCTTCGCGAAGCACTTTTCGCCGTTGGGCGAGCAGAAGTCGCCTTTCTGCGACAGTCCCTTGACCAGCGGGTCGATCGAGAAGGCCACGTGCGCCTCGGAGGCAGTGCCTTCCTTTTCGAGCTTGGCGATCACCAGTTCGGCGATGCTGCCCGTCTGCGCGCCGCAGAAGACCATTTCGATGGCCGGGATCGAGATTCCGGCGAGCAGCTGATCGAGTTCTTCGGCCGTGAAGCCTTCCTTCGCGATCGAGAAGCCCAATGAATCGACGCCCGAGTTGAGGAGTTTCAGCGCCTCGGCGTTGGCCTCCCTGGGACATTTTACCTCGACGGTCTGATGCACGCGCCAGCGGTTGTGGCTGCGCGTACCTCTGACATACGGGAACTCGCCTGCCTGCGAGCCCAGAAAACGGATGCCTTCGAGGTTTTCGGCGCGGTAGTAGGGGCGGACGTTGAATCCTTCTCCCGTACGCCACACCAGCTTGCGCTCGTAATCGGCTCCTTTCAGGTCGGCTGTAATCACCTCTTCCCACTTTTCGGTCGGGACCGGCGGGAACTCGGTGAACAGCTTTTCACGTTTGGTATTTGCCATGACTATTTAGAGATTAGTATGTGTGTAGTTTCGTTCTGTTTCAAAATTGCACGTAAAGTTACAAATTAATTACCGAATTGTAACAAGAAATTGTTACGAAAATAACAGTGCAGCGGAATTTTTCCGGATTTCGCCGCCCGCCGCATTTCCGGACGGCCCGGCGCGGATGCTGTCTCCGGTGTGGTTGAATGGTTGAAAAATGGTCTTTATTTCTGCTTGTTTTGGGGAAAACGAAAAAATGCATTTTGGGGATTTTTCGTGAAAAATGAGGCTGTTTTTCGAAAAATGACTGAAAATTTCGGGTGTGTGTGGCGAAAAACGGTTGTTTTTTCGGGAAAATGATGAAAAAAATGGCTGTTTTTTGAAAAAACGGTGATTTTGTAAAAACAACGTAACGGAATAATTCGTACATTTGTAGCCGGAACGAAAGATGTACCGCAGCGGGGGAGCGGCCCCGGGTTAGTTAGGTCGGCAGGTCCTGTCGGGAGGCAGTTGTCCGGTTGAATTTCAGGTTAGGTTTTAGTTTGCAATTATCGGGTCCTTCCCCGCGCGGTTTTTTCTACGAACACTAAATCCTTAATCAGTCAGGTATATGTCATCATTACTCAGATTCAAGATGGTCGATGCGGCCATAAATCACACGGCCGTCGAGGTGAAAGTTCCCGAGGGACGCCCGTCGGACTACTTCGGAAAGAAGGTATTCGGACGTGCGGCCATGCGGAAGTATCTCGACAAGCGCACCTATGCGGCCCTGCTCGACACGATGGAAAAACGCACACCGCTTACGCGCGAAGTTGCCGACAGCATCGCGGCGGGTATGCGCCAGTGGGCGCTGGAGCACGGTGCGGACCACTATACTCACTGGTTTCAACCTCTGACGGGCGGTACGGCCGAGAAACACGACGCCTTTGCCGAGCCGGACGGTCAGGGCGGCGTGCTGGAGGAGTTCTCCGGCAAGCTGCTCGTACAGCAGGAGCCCGACGCCTCGTCGTTCCCCAACGGCGGCATCCGCAATACGTTCGAGGCCCGCGGCTACTCGGCCTGGGACCCCACGTCGCCCGCCTTCATCGTCGACACGACGCTCTGTATCCCCACCGTCTTCATCGCCTACACGGGCGAGGCGCTCGACTACAAAGTGCCCCTGCTGCGCTCGCTGACGGCCATCGACAAGGTCGCCACGGAGGTGTGCCGCTATTTCGACAAGAATGTCGAGAAGGTCTTTTCCTACCTGGGCTGGGAGCAGGAATATTTCCTCGTGGACGAGAGCCTTTGGGCCGTGCGTCCCGACCTGATGCTCACGGGGCGTACGCTCATGGGACACGAGTCGGCCAAGAACCAGCAGTTGGAAGACCACTATTTCGGGGCGATTCCGACGCGTGTGATGGCCTTTATGAAGGACCTCGAATACGAGTGCCTGAAGTTGGGAATTCCGGTCAAGACGCGCCACAACGAGGTGGCTCCCAATCAGTTCGAGCTGGCTCCGGTTTACGAGGAGGCCAACCTGGCCAACGACCACAACCAGTTGCTGATGACCATTATGGACAAGATCGCCCGCCGTCACCAGTTCCGCGTGCTGCTGCACGAAAAACCCTTCAAGGGGATCAACGGATCGGGCAAGCACAACAACTGGTCGCTGGGAACCGATACGGGCGTGAACCTGCTCGGTCCGGGCAAGACCGCTTCGGAGAACCTCCAGTTCATCACTTTCCTGGTGAACGCCATTTCGGCGGTTTACAAGCACAACGGCCTGCTGAAGGCGTCGATTATGAGCGCGACGAACGCTCACCGGCTGGGCGCCAACGAGGCGCCTCCCGCCATCATTTCGACCTTCCTCGGAACGCAGGTGTCGGCCGTGCTGGACAAGCTGGCCGCATCGAAGGGCGACGATGCCATCCGTTTCGACGCCAAGAACGTCTTCAAGATGAGCGGCATTTCGCACATCCCGACGCTGCTGCTGGACAACACCGACCGCAACCGCACCTCGCCGTTCGCCTTCACGGGCAACCGCTTCGAGTTCCGCGCCGTGGGTTCGTCGGACAACTGCGCCGAGGCGATGATCGTGCTCAACTCGGCGATGGCATACGAACTGACCGAGTTCAAGAAGGCCGTGGACGCCAAGATCGAGGCCGGGGCCAAGAAGGAGAGGGCCATTTACGAGGTGCTCAAGCAGATGATCAAGGCCTGCAAGGCCATCCGGTTCGACGGCAACGGCTATTCGGACGAGTGGAAGGCCGAGGCGAAGCGGCGCGGTCTGGACTGCGAGACGTCGACGCCGCTGATCTTCGACCGCTACCTGGACAGGGAGAGCCTGAAGATGTTCGGCGATATGGGAGTTTTCACCAAGGTCGAACTCGAAGCCCGCACCGAGGTGAAGTGGGAGACCTATACCAAGAAAATCCAGATCGAAGGCCGCGTGCTGGGCGATCTAGCGATGAACCACATCGTGCCGATCGCTTCGAAATACGAGGCGCAGTTGCTCGACAAGGTCTATAAGATGCATCAGATCGGAGGGCTGAACGCCTCGTCGGACATTCTGCTTATCAAGAAGATTCAGGACCATACGGCCTCGATCCAGAAACTCACCGGCGAGATGATCGACGCCCGCAAGGTTGCCAACCGGATCGAGGACCCGCGTGAAAAGGCCATTGCCTACCACGATACCGTGGCTGTCTGCTTCGACGAGATCCGCCGTCATATCGACAAGCTGGAAGAGATCGTCGACGATCAGATCTGGCCGCTGCCGAAGTATCGCGAACTGTTGTTCCTGCGCTGATCGGGCTGATTACGGCATAGAAAAACCGGGAACATTCCTTTCGGAGTGTTCCCGGTTCTGGTTTCATATCTTGCGGAAATTATTCGTCGTCGCGGTACATGTGTTCCACGTAAATGGCGTGCTGCATCGCCTCGCGCTTCGCGATCGAAGGCTTGGTGAAGTACTGGCGGCGGCGAAGCTCCTTCAAGACGCCCGTGCGCTCGTATTTACGTTTGAACTTTTTCAGGGCGCGCTCGATGTTTTCGCCCTCTTTTACCGGCATGATAATCATAATATTCTTTGTTTTTTGTTGTTTTGAATCTGTTTGTTCGTTCTGAAAACTGCGGGGTGCGCATCCTCGATGCATCTTCCCCAAAAACGGTCGTTTTATTCGTCGGCAGGTCCGCTGTCCGACCCGAATTGCAGATAAGGAGCCAGCCGTGCTGCCTCCTCGCGGGTCAATATGTTCTGTTCCACCAATTCTCCAGCGGTACTCCAACCTCCTTTCAACTGTCTTGCTTTCAGCAATTTTCGTAATGCCTGCGGTGCTATGTAGGGGTGTTTCCCCAGCACTTTCGGGCTTGCAAAGTTAATATCAATTTTCCGAATTTTGCAACTATCGCAGTAAATTTGTTTCAAAATTTTTTCATAATTGCGTTCCCGCACTCCCGGAACCTCTGCGAGTTGCTCCGCGCGGACGAATCCGCCGAGCCGTTCGCGGTAGTGCATGATCGCCACGACGGTCCTGGGACCGATGCCCACAACCGAGCGCAGCGTCGCCGAATCGGCCGTGTTCAGCTCCACGGGCTGTTCGATCGGCCGCGCCTTCCGTTCCGGGAAGATGACGTAGGGTTCCAGCGCCGCGGCCACCGAGTCGCTCACGACGTAGCATTCGCGCAGGTCCTCCATGTCGTAGATGCCGCTCAAATCCCGCCAGCGGATGAACGCCTCGGCCTGACGCTTCGACAAGGCCCCGATGGCGCGCAGGTAGCGGGCGCTCACGGTGTCGATGCGGAACGGCCCGGGCGCGAGCGGTTCGGGGAGAATGCGTCCCGTTCGGTACTTTTCGGGTGCGATGGCGTATTTGCGGCCGATGCGCACCCAGGGTTCGAGCCGCCGGTAGAGCGAGTCGCTGATGCCGTAGCAGAGCGTCAGGTCCTCGGGTATGCGGAACACTTTGCCCGCGGCGCGGTATTTCAGCAGGCTCACCGCTTCGTGCTTCGTAAGCCCGAGTCGCCGCAGGTCGTCGAGCGAGGCCGTGTTGGGGTCGAAATGCGACATCACGACGCTGTCCGCGGGCAACGCCTCCTCCATCTCGGCCTCGGCGCGGCGGGCCGCTTCGGGGTCGGCTGCCGGGCGTACGAGCATCAGGGCTATGATCAGCAGCCCGGCCAACGGCAGGAATACCGCAATGGCGCGTATTTCGCGGTCGGAAAAAAGTTTAGCCATTGTTCTGTTTATGCGGTCATATGCTTTATCGTTTCAACTGCCGGGAGCATGCGTCGTCTCCCTTCCGGAGGGAGGCCGGGGCGGGGCCATGCTTGTAGATGGCTCCGCAGGCGGCAATGACGGCGGTCGAAAGCGATTTGTACGTCGAAGTGTGTATTCGTTTTGTCTATTTTCCGATCTCCTCCAGTGCCCGCTTCACCGAGCCCCAGCGCAGCAGCAGTTCGCGGGCCTCGGTTTCGTCAAGCCCCGACGCCTCGGCGACCATCCGCGTTCCGCGGGCCACGAGCTTGTCGTTGGTCAGCTGCATGTTGACCATGCGGTTGCCTTCGACGCGTCCCAGCCGGATCATTACCGCCGTAGACAACATGTTGAGCATCAATTTCTGGGCCGTTCCGGCCTTCATGCGCGTCGATCCGGTCACGAACTCCGGTCCTACGACCGCTTCGAGCGCATACTCCGCTTCGGCAGCTACGGGCGACGCGGGGTTGCAGGTGATCGAGCCGGTCAGCAGTCCGTGGCGCCGCGCCGCGCGCAGTCCGCCGATCACGTAGGGCGTCGTTCCCGATGCCGCGATGCCGATCAGCACATCGCCGGCCGTGGGGTGGTAGGGCGCCATGTCGCGCCAGGCCCCTTCGGTGTCGTCTTCGGCGTGCTCCACGGCCCGCCGCAAAGCGCCGTCGCCTCCGGCGATCAGCCCGATCACCCGGTCGAACGGCACGCCGTAGGTCGGGGGCAGCTCCGAGGCGTCGGTGACCCCCAGCCGGCCGCTCGTCCCGGCGCCGATGTAAAACATCCGGCCTCCGCGCTGCATGCGCCCGACGATGCGTTCGACGAGTAGCTCCATGACGGGGATGGTCCGCCGCACGGCTTCGTGCACACGGGCGTCCTCGCGGTTGATGCCCGTCAGGATGTCGTGCACCGACATCCGTTGCAGGTCGTCGTAGGCCGAATCCTGTTCGGTGATTCTATCTTCCATAGTGGTATTTCAAAAGCCCTTCGGCGGGCGATTCTACGATGGTTTCCACGCGGCGGCCCTCCGCTTCCAGCGCCTCGCGCAGCAACGCCTCGAAGTGGGCCGCCACGCCGCCCAGCAGCGATACGGGGAGTTCCGCCGGATAACGGCTCAAGTTGCGGGACGCAAAGTCGCGGAACGACCGGAGTACCAGCTCCCGGATCTCCGGGCGGTCGATATGCGCGCGTATGAAAGGTGCGAACGAGGCCAGAAAGCGGTTGGCGTAAGGCTCGCGGTAGACGCGGCGGATGATCTCCTCGTAATTCAGCCCGTGCGCCGCGAGAAACTCCTCTTTCAGCGGAATGTGCCCCTTGAAGATGCCGTTCACCAGGTTGCGCCCCAGCACGGCCCCGCTGCCCTCGTCGCCCAGCACATAGCCCAGCGGGGGGACGTTTTTCAGGATTTCGCCGTCGCGGCACAGGCAGGAGTTCGATCCCGTGCCGAGGATGCAGGCGATGCCCTCCCCGCGGCCCCAGAGCGCCCGCGCCGCGCCCAGCAGGTCCGATTCGACCGTAATGTCCGTCGTTCCGAAGTGCGCTTCCAACTCCCGGCGCAGCTTCTCGCTCGCCTCCGGGAAGGTCTCGCCGCACCCCGCGCCGTAGAATCTCACGCTCGTCACGCCGTCGCATGGCGGCAGTTCCGCGAGGGCTTCGCGTATCTGTTCGGCCGAGTGCTGCACGGCGTTGATCCCCCGCGTGCGCACGTTTGTCGTCCGTGCGCCGTCGCTGGCGATCCACGTGCATTTGGTCGATCCGCTGTCGGCTATAAGTACCATAATTCAAAGATACGGATTAATCTTCAAATTCCGGAAAAAAGCCATAACTAAATTTTTTAGTTTAAAAACTATGTAAAATAGTTGCATGTGAATTTTTTTTAGTTACCTTTGCTCCCGGGTGCATGAAAAAGGACCGATGAAGCGATGGGCGGCTGTTCCGGAGGGAGCATTTCCGGCCGGGCGTGTCCGGAAAGTCGTGGGACGAATCCGGCGGGATCGTCGGCCGCGAGGGCGCTGTTCGCCGCATCGGGACCGGACCGGGCGTTTTGCTGCGCCGCCGTATGCTGGAATGCCTCCGTTTCAACTGAAAACGATACCTGATAACGCTTGTTTGAGTGAAATATGAAAGAGAATCCTGAAAAACTGACACGCAGGGAAGAGGAGCTGATGCGCTGCTTCTGGGAGCACGGTCCGCTGTTCGTACGCGAACTGGTGGCCCTTTCGCCCGATCCCAAACCCCATTTCAACACCCTTTCGACGATGGTCCGCGCGCTCGAAGCCAAAGGCTATGTCGCCCACAACTCCTTCGGCAGCACCTACCAATACTATCCGGTGGTGAGCGAGGAGGAGTTTTCGCGCTCGACGCTCGGCAGCGTGATCAGCCGCTATTTCGAGAATTCCTACCTCGGGGCGGTCTCGGCGCTGGTCGAGGAGGAGAAGATCTCGCTCGGCGAACTGCGCAGCCTGATCGACCGCATCGAAAATCAAAACCGATAGCGCCATGTACGACCTGATGATTTACAGCCTGAAAGTCGGCGTCTGCCTGGCTGTCTTCTACCTCTTTTTCAAATTGCTGTTGAGCCGTGAGACCTTCCACCGCTTCAACCGGATCGTGGTTCTGGGGGCGATGTTCCTCTCGTTCGTGCTGCCGCTGTGCGTGATCACGGTTTACCGCGAAATCCCCGTCCTGCCGGAAATCCCGGACGGGGAGGCTGTTGCGACGGCCTTCGCCGAACCGCTTTCCGAACCTTTTCCGTGGGAGATGCTCGCCGGGGCGGCATTCCTGCTCGGGGCGGCCGCCACGCTGCTGCGGACGCTTTGTTCGCTCATCGGAGTCCTGCGTCTGATCCGCGGCGGACGTCGCGAACGGCTGGAGGACGGGGCTGTGCTGGTGCGCACGGAACGGCCCGTGACGCCTTTCAGCTGGGGACGCTATATCGTGATGTCCGAGAGGGACCTGGTGGAAAACGGCGGGGCGATTCTGCTTCACGAACGGGCGCACCTGCGGCTGCGCCATTCGCTCGACCTGATCGTGACCGACGTTGCGGGCTGCCTGCAATGGTTCAACCCCGCGATGTGGCTGCTGCGCCGCGAACTGCGGGCCATCCACGAATACGAAGCCGACGAGGCGGTGCTCGACAGCGGCGTCGACGCCCGGAGTTACCAGATGTTGTTAATAAAGAAAGCTGCCGGCGGGAGGTGGTACTCGATTGCCAACAGCTTTAATCACAGTAAACTTAAAAACCGTATTACCATGATGTTGCGTAAAAAATCGTCGCGGTGGGCCGGGGCCAGGGCGCTCCTGCTCCTGCCGCTCACGGCCGTCGCCCTGGGGGCTTTCGCCGAAACCGCTTATGTCTTTCCGGAAGACAAAGGTAAAAAAGAAACCAGTACGATTTACATTCGGGGGTCGAAATCTTTTTCCGATGGGCAACAACCGCTGATTCTGGTCGACGGCCGGGAGGTGAAGTCGATGGACAGCCTCGCTGCCGACCGGATCGAGGCGATCACCGTGCTCAAGGATTCCGTTTCGATGGCTGTGTACGGCGAAAAGGCCGCCGACGGCGTGATTCTTGTAACGCTCAAAAAGACCGGAGAACCGGGCGATGGGGCGCAGGTCCCGGGACTGAAAGGCAAAGTCGTGACGGTCACCCGGGCGGACAGCGCCGGGACGAACGAGTCGACAACCGTGCGGGTGATCGGTCACGGTACGAGGCCGAAAGACGGAACGGTTGTGGTGAATACGGCCGGAATCGCGAAATCGTATCGGTTCAAGGTCGAGAACGGCTCGTCGGTCGAGTCGAATCCTGTATTTATCGTCGACGGCGTACAAGTGTCTGAAATCGAATCGCTCGACCCGGATCAGATTGAAAGCATGTCGGTGATCAAAGGCACGAATCTCCCCGGGGAGTTTGCCGACAAGGGGTATGAGGGCGTGATAACGATTACGACCAAACAGGCGGCTGCCGCGCAAAGAGCCGCCGCGAAGTCGGCCCGGGAGGGTATCGAAGCCGGTAGAGCCGGGATCGAAGCGGCCCGCGAAGGGTTGAAACTGGCCCGCAAGTATATGAGTTCCGATGACTGGAAACAGGCCCAGAAAGCGCTCGACAAGGCCCAGAAGGAACTTGAATCGGCCCGCAAGGAGACTTCGGCACAGCTTTCCGAAGCGCAGAAAGCGGTGGGAACGTCGCTTCGACTTTCGGCGGACGCCGGGCATGCCGATAAGGTGACCATTCAGGGCACTCCGGAAAGTTCGGTGTCGGTTTATAAGGGACAGGTTACGCTGAAAGGCGGATTTCCCGACGGCATGCTGATCCGTATCAACGGCAGGGAGGCCTCGAAAGAGGATGTTGAACGGCTGGAATCCGGGAAGATCAAGCGCATGGAGGTCTACAAGGGCGACGAGGCCGTGAAGCGTTACGGCGAGAAGGGGCGCAACGGCGTGGTCGAGATTCGCGCCCGCAGGTAAAGGCTTAAAGGAAAAACCATAAGCAGATAAAAAGTTCACGAAGGCGGGGGATTCCACGGAATCCTCCGCCTTTTTTGTGCGTGCCTATTTGAATTCGACGATCTCGGGCCGCGTCGGCCGGTAGCGGTACTGCTCCATGCGCGTCGGGTTCGAAAGGCGGAAATATTCGCTCTCGACCAGCCCGCGTTTGCCGAAGGCCACGCCCAGCCGGATCTGGATCGTGTTGAACACCAGCCGTTCGTTTCGCAGCCGCACGCCCAGTCCGAACGAGGTGAAGAAGTCGTTTTTGAAGATATTGGGCGAATAGCCGATCAGCCCGAAGTCGGCGAACCCGAAGACAGCGATGCGGAATCCCAGCGGCTGGTAGGGGGTGAATACCACCGTCTCGGTGTTGAGGATCATGCGGTTGGTTCCGATGATGTACTCCTTGAGGGCTTGCAGGCCGTCGGTGCGCGTGAAGCGGATGCTCTCGTCGCTGCCCGTCGCACGGTTCCAGCCCTGCGTGTAGTTGAAGGCGAGGAACTGGCGGATGCGGCTGCGCTTGAACAGGAAAAGGTTGGAGAACCACCGCAGGTCGACATCTACGGCGCTGCGCTGCCACATGCCGTTTTCGAGGTCTATGTAGCTTCCGAGCGTGAAGCCGCCCATGATGTAGCCCAGTCCGCGGAATCCACCCGTTTCGTAGCTCGCGCCGAGGTAGAGGGCGTCGTTGAATTCGCCCCACGAATAGCCCGTCGTTACTTCGGCCTTGTAGCCCGTCGCGAGATACTCGCGCGTACCGAATCCGTAGATCATGTTGGCCGTGTAGAATTTTTCGCGGTAGAGACCCCCGCCGACCAGCAGGGCGTCCTGGTCGTGCAGCGCGGGGTTGTAGTCCGGGGCCACGAGGGGCCTGCGGCTCACGCGCCGGTAGTTGTAGCGTCCCGAGAGATAAACGCTCGATTTGATCTCGCGCAGGTAGTGCGAGTAGCCGCCCCAGACGTCGAGGTTGCGTTCCTTCACCAGCAGCGACGTGTCCTGTTCGATCATGTAGCGCTTGGCTTTGATGTCGCTGTATGTAAGGCCTATCTCGTAGTCCGTGGGTTTGAGGAACTCTTTGCGCAGCCCCATGTTGAGCGTCGAGTTGTAGAAGTCGCGCCCTCCGCCGATCTCGGCGGTGTAGAAGGTCCCGAGCAGGTTGGGGATTTCGTATTCGACTATGTTGCCGCCGTAGGAGAAGTCCTTGCGGCTGAAGTTGGTCATAAATTTGAGTTTGTTGCCCGATCCGAAGATGTTGGCGTCGGAAAGCCCCACCATCGTCCGGCCCTCGGAATGCCATCCTCCGTCGACGGAGATGGTCCAGCTGTCGCGCGTGGTGATCAGGAGGTTCACGCGTGTCGAGTCCACCGCGTCGGGGAGCACCGTGACGTCGATGTCCGAGATGTAGTCGCGCGAGCGGATCAGCTGCTTGTTGCGCACGATGAGCTGCGGGTCGAGCTTGTCGCCCGAGCGGAACAGCAGGTCGCGCCGGACGACGCGGTCGCGGGTGAGCATGTGGGTTTTGTTGGCCATGCGTTCGAGCCGGTTGCCGCCGGGGTCGAAAACCTGCTGGCGTTCGATGGTGATGTCGCCGATGGTTTTCCCGGCGTAGGGTTCCAGCAGGCGGCTCTCGTCGGTGACGCGGCCGCTCATCGTGGTGTCGAGCACGGGTTTTACGAAGAGCATCCGGTAAAGCATGCGCGGCACGGCGCGCCGGCTGGTTTTCGACTGGATGCTGTCGTAGAGGCGCTGGTTGCGCGCCGATGCGTCGGGATTCGCCACGCGGGCGCTGTCGGGCGTGAACCGGTCGGGGGCGTGCGTGCCGGGTCCTGCGGCACGGACCGAGAGGACCGTTGCCGCCCCAATCAGGATCAGGGAAAATATGCAGAACCGGGCGAACATTGTGTCAAAGATAACGGATTTTTTCGGCAAAAAGTGCGACACAGGGGCCTAAATTGAGGATTCGATACCCATATCCCGATTATTCCGTCTCGGCGGTGGGTGCAGCTCCCCGCATGGCTTATAATCGGTGTTTTCCATCCCTCTCTTTTCTTTGCCGCGACGCCCTCCCCCGGAGAAGACGAAAAAGACGGCCCGAAGGTCGTCTTTTTCCATTTTCCGTTCAGCGTGGAATGGGGGTCATCCCTTCCCCGCCTTATCTGCGGCCCTCTTTGGCCTCGATGCATTCCGTGGCGTGGGGCACTTTCATCAGCCGCTCCTTGGGAATGAGCTTTCCGGTCGTTTTGCAGATGCCGTACGTCTTGTTCTCGATGCGTACGAGCGCCATTTCGAGGTTGCGGATAAATTTCATCTGATGGGCAGCCAAACGACCGCTTTCCTCTTTGGAAAGAGTTGCGGCGCCCTCCTCCAGCACCTTGAACGTCGGCGATGTGTCTTCCGTATCGTTGTCGGCGGTATGGGTGATCGTGGCGCGCAGCAGCTCGTAGTCCGCACGCGCGTTCTCAAGCTTTTTCAGGATAAGCTGCCGGAACTCTTCGAGTTCGGCGTCGCTGTATCTGGTTCTTTCGTCTGCCATAATAATCTCCTCTCTTTTAAGGTTTACTGTAAAATTAAGCAATAATTCCGATATTACCAAATTTTACCGGAATATATCAAGGGGCTATATCCGCGTCACGGCGATGCGCAGCGGTTCGTCGTCCACGTCGGTTTCGACGACCGTTTCGCCTGCCGGTTCCGCTGCCGGACGGACCTCCACGGCGAGGGTCTGCGAAGCGATGTAACCGGCGAATCGGGCGATTGCGTCGGCCACCAGGGGCTTCTGTTCGATCTCTGCGCGGATCTTGTCCGTGACCTCGAATCCGGAGTCCTTGCGGATATTCTGGATGCGGTTTATCAACTCGCGTGCCACACCTTCGGCTTTCAGCTCCTCGGTGACGGTAATGTCGAGCGCCACGGTGAGTTTTCCCTCCGAGGCGACGAGCCATCCGGGCATGTCTTCCGAGGTGATCTCGAAGTCGGCGGGCGTCACGGTGATCCGCTCCGTTCCGAGGTCGAGCACCGTTTCCGGCGCGGCCTCCACCTCGGCGATACGTTCCTGCGAGAACTCCGCGACGAGGGCGGCGATCTGCTTCATCCACTTGCCGTAACGCGGCCCGAGGGTCTTGAAGTTGGGCTTGATGCGTTTGGTAATCAGCCCCGTGGTCTTTTCAATCAGCTCGATCTCCTTCACGTTGACCTCGTTCATAATGAGGTTCTTCACGGCCGAAATATGCTCCGCCGTCGCGGGGTCGAGCACCGGGATCAGGATTTTGGTCAGCGGCTGGCGCACCTTGATCGACACCTTGCGGCGCAGGGCCAGCACCATCGACGAGACCTTCTGCGCCAGCGACATCATCTCTTCGAGGCGGGCGTCGATCAGCCGTTCGTCGGCCGTCGGGAATGCCGCGAGATGCACCGATTCGTCCTTGTGGCGGCCGCTCACGGCGTTGAGGTCCGTGAAGATGCGGTCGGAGATGAACGGCGCGAACGGCGCTGCGAGCATCGTGACGGTCTCAAGACAGGTGTACAGCGTCTGATAGGCCGCCAGTTTGTCCTCCGACATGCCGCCTCCCCAGAACCGCTTGCGGTTGAGGCGCACGTACCAGTTCGAGAGGTTCTCGCCCACGAACTCCTGAATGGCGCGGGCCGCCGGAGTCGGGTCGTAGTCTTCGAGAGATTCGGTAACGTTCTTCACCAGCGTATTCAGGAGCGAGATGATCCAGCGGTCGATTTCGGGACGCTTCTCCATCGGAACCTCCTCTTCACGTCCCGTGAAGCCGTCCACGTTGGCGTAGAGGGCGAAGAACGAGTAGGTGTTGTAGAGCGTTCCGAAGAATTTGCGGCGCACTTCGTCGACGCCGTCCCTGTCGAACTTGAGGTTGTCCCACGGCTGCGAGTTGGAGATCATGTACCAGCGCGTCGCGTCGGCTCCGTAGGTGTCGAGCACCTCGAACGGATCGACGGCGTTGCCCAGGCGTTTCGACATCTTGTTGCCGTTCTTGTCCAGCACCAGACCGTTCGAAATGATATTCTTGAAAGCCACCGAGTCGAAGAGCATCGAGGCGATGGCGTGCAGCGTGAAGAACCAGCCGCGCGTCTGGTCGACGCCCTCGGCGATGAAGTCGGCGGGGTAGACCTGGCCGAAGCCCTCCTTGTTCTCGAACGGGTAGTGCACCTGCGCATAGGGCATGGCGCCCGAGTCGAACCACACGTCGATCAGGTCCGATTCGCGCCTCATCGGCTCGCCCTTCGACGAGACCAGCACGATCGAATCGACATAGGGGCGGTGCAGGTCGATGTTCTCGGTCGAGTAGTTCTCCTTCGACATGTCGCCGACCCTGAAATTCCTGTACGGGTTTTCCTGCATGACGCCCGCCGCTATCGAACGCTCTATTTCGGCCATCAGCTCTTCGACCGAACCGATGCACTTCACCTCGGAGTAGTCCTCCGTGGCCCATACGGGCAGCGGGGTTCCCCAGAAGCGCGAACGCGAGAGGTTCCAGTCCACCAGTCCTTCGAGCCACTTGCCGAAGCGGCCCGTTCCGGTCGATTCGGGTTTCCAGCGGATCGTTTTGTTCAGTTCGATCATCCGCTCGCGCAGCGCCGTGGTGCGGATGAACCACGAGTCGAGCGGGTAGTAGAGCACGGGTTTGTCCGTGCGCCAGCAGTGGGGGTAGGAGTGGGTGTGCTTCTCGATCTTGAAGGCCTTGTTTTCGGCTTTCAGCATCACCGCGATGTCGATGTCCAGCGTCGGGTCGGTCTCGCTCAGCCGCTCGTCGTAGGCGTTCTTCACGTAGCGGCCCGCATACTCCCCGTATTTCGCGGCGTCGACGTGCGTCTTCACGAACTCCGGGTCGAGGTCTTCGATCAAAAAGAATTTGCCCTGCCTGTCGACCATCGGCTGGTTCTTGCCCGCGCGGTCGACCATGAAGAGCGGCGGGATGCCGGCGGCCTTGGCCACGCGGTCGTCGTCGGCGCCGAACGTCGGGGCGATGTGCACGATGCCCGTACCGTCCGAGGTGGTCACGTAGTCGCCGACGATCACGCGGAAGGCGTCGCCTTCCGGCTTCACCCACGGGATCAGCTGCTCGTAGCGGATGCCTTCCAGCTCGGGACCTTTCCAGCTCCCCTCCATGATCTCGTATGTGCCTTCCATCTTCTTGGTGAAGTAGGAACCCAGTAGCTCTTTGGCCAGAATGACCGTCTGCGGCCGGTCGGTGTAGGGGTTGCGGCACTTGACTTTCACGTATTCGATCGCAGGGCCTACGGCCAGCGCCGTGTTCGAAGGCAGCGTCCACGGCGTGGTGGTCCAGGCCAGGAAATAGAGTTCCCCTTCGACCCCTTCGAAGAGTTTCTCGCTCTTCGCGTCGCGGATCACGCGGAACTGCGACGTGCAGGTCGTGTCCTTCACGTCGCGGTAGCAGCCGGGCTGGTTCAGTTCGTGGGTCGAGAGTCCCGTTCCGGCGGCGGGCGAGTAGGGCTGGATGGTGTAGCCCTTGTAGAGCAGGCCCTTGTCGAAGAGCTGCTTCAGGAGCCACCACAGCGTCTCGATGTATTTGTTGTCGTAGGTGATGTACGGGTCGTCCATGTTGACCCAGTAGCCCATCTTGCGCGTGAGGTCCTCCCACTTGCCCGTGAACTCCATCACCGCCTCGCGGCACGTGCGGTTGTACTCCTCGATGGAGATCTTCTTGCCGATGTCTTCCTTGGTGATGCCGAGCTTCTTCTCGACGCCCAGTTCCACGGGCAGTCCGTGAGTGTCCCATCCGGCCTTGCGGTGCACGAGGTAGCCCTGCTGCGTCTTGTAGCGGCAGAATACGTCCTTGATCGTGCGGGCCATGACGTGGTGGATGCCGGGCATGCCGTTTGCCGAGGGGGGACCCTCGTAGAATACGAACGTGGGATGGCCCTCGCGGGTCGTGATGCTTTTGTGGAACGTGTCGCGTGCGTCCCATTCGCCGAGCACGTCGGCGGCTATGCCTGCCAGGTCGAGGCCTTTATACTCCTTGAACTTCATATCGGTGGAAATTTCTTCGCTAATTTTCTGACAATTGGCAAAGATATAAAAAAGATTTGAAAAACGGGTCTGAAGCGTTCGATTTATGGATCTCCGTTCCGGGAAGCGGGGTCTGCGGGGGCCTTCCCTTCGTCGGGGCTGTCCGCGTCCGGCTTCGGGGCGATGACCGTCCCGGTCGTTTCCCGTCCGGTTCTGCGCCCGGGACGGACGCGGGTTTTGGGGATTACTCCCCCGCGGGAATGTCGATCCGGAAACAGGAGCCTTCGCCCGCCACGGAGTCGACGCCGACCGAGCCGCCCAGCTGTTCGGCGATCGACTTGCAGATCGAAAGCCCGAGCCCGGTCCCCTGGGTGAAGGTGTCGAGTTTGACGAAACGTTCGAAGATGCGTTCCCGGTCTTCGGGCGCGATGCCGATGCCCGTGTCGCGGACGTAGAAACGGATGTGGCCGGGAATCCGGCGGAATCCGATCGTTACCGATCCTTTTTCGGTAAATTTCAGTGCATTGCGCGTAAAGTTGTTCAGCACCTGGGCAAGCCCCTTCCTGTACTCCGTGACGGGGAATTCCGGCAGCCCTTCCTCGACGCGCAGTTCCACGCCCGGCCGGCGCTGGAGGCGGAGCGAGTCGGCGACCTCCCGGCATAAGTCCCGGGCGTCGAACTGCGTGCGCTCGATGTCCGTGCGTCCCGACTCGATGCGCGCCAGATCCAGCACGTCGGAGATGATTTGCAGCAGCAGGGTGTTGTTGCGCAGGATGATGTCGGTGTACTCCCGGCGGGTTTCGTGCCTGCTTTCGTCTGCCAGCAGCTCCGAGAATCCGACGATGGCGTTCAGCGGGGTGCGGATTTCGTGGCTCATGTTGGCCAGGAACGCCGACTTGAGTTTGTTGGACTCCTCGGCGCGCTTCTTCGCTTCGCGCAGCTCCTCCTCGGTGCGTTTGAGTTCGCTGATGTCGTAGTTGACGCACGCCAGGTCGATCACGCCCTCCTCCGGACGGTAGTCGCGGCAGAGCAGGTGGATTTTGATCCAGCGCATCGGCTCCTGATCGCTCACGATGCGCACTTCGTTGACGAAAGTCCGGATTTCTCCGGTTTTGAGGCGTTCGAACTCCTCCTCAAGGTGCTGCCGGTCGTCGGGATGGACCTGCCGCCAGTGGCCGAGAATCTGTGAGGCGGGCGTGTTTTCCGCTTCGCCGTAATTTTTGGCCCAGGGACCCTTGGTGTAACCCTCTCCCGTAAGGGGGTTGTAGCTGACGCAGCCCACGTGCGCGAAGTCCGAAACCAGGTTGAAGAGATGCTCGAAATCGTCCAGCTGTTCGCGGCTGCGCGTGGCGTCGGTGATGTCTTCGAGCAGGATGACCAGTTCGTCGTCGTCGCCCGGCGTGTTGTAGATCAGGCAGCGGCAGGTGCGTTTGCCGTCCGGGCTTTTCCCGGTCTGCTCCCAGAAGGAGCAGGAGGGGATGTGCTCGAATGTGGGGATGTGTTTCAGGGGATCTATTCCCACCTCGCGGGCCGTCTTTCCGGCATGGCCCTGCGTGTGGATGCCCAGTATCCTGCCGGCCTGCTGGTTGATGTACGAAAGCAGGTAGTCGACCGCTTCGCCCGATTTGTCGCGCAGGATGTTGACGCGCAGGTAGCCGATCGGCAGGTGTTCGATCAGTTGTGCGAGGTGGCTGTAATTGCGTTGCGTCGCCTTGTAACTCTGATTGATGGAGGCCAGTTCGGCATTTTCGGGAGTGCCTTCCGTAACGCGGCGGACGGTTCCAAAAACCGAGCGGACGCCCGTCAGCGGATCGTTGGCGGCCGCCACGGCTCTGACTTGCAGGCATCTGTCGCCGTTAGCCGTGACGAACGTTTCGTCGAGCGAGTCGGAGACCTTGAGGGCGGCGCAGCGGGTGTAAATGCGCGCCCGGTGCTCCTCGCCGGGCAGCAGGCGGACCTCCTCGAACGAAATGCGGGTGCGGTCTGCGCCGAAAAGTTCCGCCGCCAGCTGCGAACAGGTCATTTCGCGCTGTCCGAAGTCGAGCCGCCACCACCCGATACCGGAGGCGTCGAGTGATTTTTGCAGCAGGTCGGGGGCGGCTTGTTCGGAGTGCATGGCAGAAATACCCTTTTTCGATGGTTCTGCAAAAATAGAAAATTTCGGGAGAAAACGAATTTTGTCCGGATGATTTTTTGCGCGGCGGCGCTATTTGGTCTCGTCCTGCCGCGTCAGCGTGCGGATCACGCGCGCCGGGTTTCCCACGGCCACCGAGTTGGCCGGGATGTCGCGCGTCACGACGGCTCCGGCGCCGATGACCGAACGGTCGCCGATGGCGACGCCCGGGCAGACGATCACCCCTCCGCCCAACCAGCAGTCGTCGCCGACGGTGATCGGACGGCCCGCTTCGAGTCCAGTGCGGCGCTGTGCCGCGTCGAACGGATGCAGGGCGGTGAGCAGCTGCACTTTGGGCCCTATGAGCGTGTGGCGGCCGATGCGGATCGGCGCCAGGTCGAGGAACACGCAGTCGAAATTGACGAACGACCCTTCGCCGATTGAGATGTTGAGTCCGTAATCGCAGCGGAACGGTTCGCGGATGAATCCTTCGCAGCCGGGGCACAGCTCGCGCAGTGCGGCGCGGTAGGCGTCGTCGTGGCCGCAGAGTTCGACGTTGAGGCGGTGCATCAGGCGCGTGGCGTTGTCCCGGATGGCGGTGAGTTCCGCATCCCGGGGGTCGAACCACCCGCCGGCGAGCATCTTTTCCCGCTCGGTCATTTTAGTCGAAGGATTGCATTTCGATCAGCTTGGCGTAGATGCCGTTGCGTTCCATCAGCTCGTTGTGCGTGCCCTGTTCGGCGATGCGGCCGTGGTCGACGACAACGATCAGGTCGGCGTTGTGGATGGTCGACAGGCGGTGGGCGATGACCACCGACGTACGGCCTTTGAGCAGGTTGTTGAGGGCGTCCTGCACGAGTTTTTCGCTCTCGGTGTCGAGTGCCGAGGTGGCCTCGTCGAGGATCAGGATGTCGGGGTTCTTGAGCACCGCGCGGGCGATCGAGAGCCGCTGGCGCTGGCCGCCGGAGAGTTTCACGCCCCGGTCGCCGATGTTGGTCCCGTAACCGTCGGTGCATTCGCGGATGAAGCAGTCGGCGTTGGCGACCTTCGCCGCCTCGACCACCTCTTCGTGCGTGGCGCCGCGCTTGCCCATGCCGATGTTGTTTTCGATGGTGTCGTTGAAAAGCACGGTGTCCTGCGCCACGACGCTCATATGGGCGCGCACGCTCTCCTGCGTGTAGTCGCGCAGCGAGATGCCGTCGATGAGTATTTCGCCCGCCGAGGGGTCGTAGAAGCGGGGCAGCAGCTCGCTCAATGTCGACTTGCCGCCTCCCGAGGGACCGACCAGAGCCACGGTCTGCCCGCGGCGTATCTCGAACGAAATGCCGTCGATCACTTCGCGCTCCCCGTCGTAGGTGAAGTGCACGTCGCGGAATTCGATTTTCTCTTTCAGCCCCGTGAGTTCCCGGGCGCCGGGTTTGTCCTGTATTTCGGGTTTCGTGTCGATGATCGAGAAGATGCGCTCTCCGGCGGCGATTCCCTGGTTGATGTTGGCGAACTGGTCGATGAAGGTGCGCACGGGGCGCGTGATCTGCGAGAAGATGGCGATGAAGGCGATGAATCCGCCGGGGTCGAGCACGCCTTTGGCCACGAGCGAACCGCCGAAGACGAGGATCACGCCCACGGCCGTGATGCCGAGGAACTCGCTCATCGGCGAGGCCAGCTGCTGCCGGCGGGCCATCGAGAGGGTCAGGCGCGCCAGGTCGGCGCTGATGGCGTAGTATTTCTGCTTGATGTATTCCGTGGCGTTATAGCTCTTGATGACCTTGATGCCCGAGAGCGACTCGTCGAGCGTCGAGACCATCTCGCCCATGCGCTGCTGGTTGGTGCGGGCCGGGTGGCGGAGTTTCTTCACGATGCTGCCGATCAGCAGGGCCACCACCGGGAGGAACAGCACCGAGAAGATGGCCAGCTCCCACGAAATGGCCACCATCATCACGATGTAGCCGATGATCAGAAACGGTTCGCGGAACGACACCTGGAGAGTGTTGGTGATGCAGAACTGCACCACGCCCACGTCGGAGGTGATTTTCGAAATGATGTCGCCCTTGCGCTGGTCCGAGAAATAGCCCACGTTCATGTCCATCACGCGCGAGAACATTTCGTTGCGCATGCGTTGCAGGGTCCGCGTGCGCATGTTCTCCATGGTCCATGCGCCGAGGTAGCGGAACAGGTTGCTCATCAGGCTGATGCAGATGGCTACAATGGCCAGCAGCATCAGTACGTTCTGGCGGTCGTATTGTTCGAAGATGTGCGAATAGGCGAAGTTGAAAAGTGTTGCGAGGTAGTCCTGATTGAGTTCCAGGGGAGGCAGCTTTTCGACGTATTCGAAGGAGTAGTTCGCGTCGAACATGGTGTTCAGGATCGGGATGATCAGCATGAACGTCAGCGAGTTGAACAACGCGTAGAAAAGCGAGTAGAAGAAGTAGGGGATCGCGTATTTCTTGATCGGCCGGGCAAAACCCAACAGCCGCATGTATGTTTTGAACATTCGGAGCGTATGTTTGTTGGTTACGCAATTAGCGGCGTAAAGATAGGAATAATAACCCGAAAAGCGAAAAATGTACGATAATTCGATGGATTATGGTGGACTTTGTGCCGAAAAAACGGTGCGGCGGCCTTCCTTTTTACCGCTCTGCGGGATCGTAGCCCGTGTCTTCGAGCCAGTGCGCCTTGTCGTTGGCCGCCGCCACGGCCAAACAGTCGCAGCGGTTGTTCTCGACTGTTTCGGCGTGGCCCTTGACCCAGACGAAACGGACGTTGTGGCGGTTGTACACGCGCAGGAAACGCATCCAGAGATCGGGGTTTTTCTTGCCCGCGAATCCCTTGCGGACCCAGCCGAAGACCCAGCCTTTCGAAACGGCGTCGACGACGTATTTCGAATCGGAGTAGATGACCACGTCCGAACCCTCGAACTTGAGCGTTTCGAGCGCCACGCACACGGCCATCAGCTCCATGCGGTTGTTGGTCGTGAGGCGGAATCCCTGCGACAGCTCCTTGCGGTGGTGTCCCGAGAGAAGCACTGCGCCGTAGCCGCCCGGCCCGGGGTTTCCGAGGGCCGAGCCGTCGGTGTAGATGGTGATCGGAGACAAAATATGCGTAGATTAGAGATCAAACATAGAGTTTATGACGGGATGTTCCGGTCCGGTTTTCCGGGGCTTGCGCCTGCCGTCCCGCCGCCGGCCGTTTCGCGGTTCATTCGGCGGCCGTTCCGCCCAGTTCCTTGTCCAGAATCTTTTTCGCCTGGTAAAAGGCATTCGTGTAATTGCGTGCCAGTATGGTGCCGTCCGGATCGATCAGAACGAAGAACGGCCAGCCTTCGATGGCATACGTTTCCATGATCTGCCGGTTTTCCGGATGACCGGTTTCCAGTTCCGCTTCGATCCATCCGTGTTCCAGCATGCCGGCCAGCACGGGGCGCATGTCGTCCACACCCGGCGACGGCGTTTTTTTGCCTGCGGGCAGACTTTCGTATACGCTCCGGATATCGGCGATGGATTCGGTCAGACCCACCACCTGCAACCCTTTGTCCTTGTACTTTTCGAACAGATCGCTCACCTGCCGGTCGATATGGATCGAGCCGGGACACAATCCCCAATGGTAGAGCAGCAGGTATCGGCCTTTGAAATCAGCCTTGGCGACAGTACGGTCTTCGGTCGTTGCCAGTGTGAAATCCGGCGCCGGTTTTCCTTCGGCGAGTTGTTCCATTCTTGCCATGCAGTCTGCGTACATCCGGCCGAAATAGCTCGTTTTCAACCCTTCGGACAATGTCTTGTAAAACCTGTGCGCCTCCTTGGCTGGGGTGTACAACAACTTGGGTATCCTGTCGATCAACAGGTACAGGCTTCCGTGCGGATTGGCCGCTTCGTAGGCTTTTCGCAGCATATCCTTCCGTTCTACGCCGGGATTGCCGTTGTAAAATCGGTTGAATTTTCCGCCCCATTCCCGGCTGGCTGCCGTATCGTTCCGCTCCGACGCTTCCCGTGCATTTTCCAGATAACGCCCCCGGACCCGGCCGAGCGAATCATCGACCGCCAGCAGGCTCGACAGCATGGGCTCGTCGTAAATTCCTCCGCCGAGACGGCAATAATAGATCGCATCCGTCGAGCCGGTCATGCCGATCCTATCGCCGGGCCTGACGATGACGGGTTTGCCTCCGCGATCCCCGGCTGCGGCTCTTCCGGCTTTCGGGCGGTAGGTCATCAGGTAGTACTGGTCGTGTTCCGACTTCCCCCGATGACGGAATGCGCCCGGTTTGCGGACTACGACGTCGAATCCCGGGCCGTACTTCCATGAAGGCAGGAGAATACGCTCGAAACGGAGGGTGTCTCCGGCTTGCAGTCCCTCGATCCTTCCCTCCAGTCTGAATCCCCGGGCATAGGCACAGGCTGCCGTCATGGTCAGGGCGCAGCATGACAGGAGGAGTTTGTATCGTAGGGCCATGATAGCTGTTTTAATGCTTATTTGCCGGATTCGAGCGCCGCCAACTGTTCGCGGATCGCCGTGATCTTGGCTTCGGCGTCGGCCTGCTTGGCGCGCTCGTTGGCCACCACCTTCTCGGGCGCCGAGGCGACGAACCGCTCGTTCGAGAGCTTCTTCATCACCGAGGCGAGGAATCCCTCGTAGTAGGCCAGATCGTCCGCGAGTTTTTTGCGCTCGGCCTCGGCGTCGATCTTTCCGGCCATCGGCACGAAGTACTGCGTCGTCTTGACGATGAACGCCGCGGCCGCCGGGTCCTTCTCCGCCACGGTCTCGATGGCCGTGAGGTTGGCCATCTTCATCACGACGGGGGCGAACTCCGCGGGATAGTTCTCATCGGCGATGACCCGGAGCGTCAGCGCCTCTTTCTGCGGCAGGCTCTTCTGGTTGCGGATGTTGCGCACCGAGGTGATGATCTCCTTCGCCAGTTCGAAGCGCGCCAGCATCGCGGCGTCTTCGGCCGCAGGCTCGGGCATCTGCGCCACGCAGATCGAAGCGCCTTCGGCGCGGGGCGCGAGGTCCTGCCAGATCTCTTCCGTGACGAACGGCATGAAGGGGTGCAGCACGCGCATCAGGGCGTCGAAATAGCCCTTCGTCGCCTCCATCGTCGGGGCGTCGATGGGCTGTCCGTAGGCGGGCTTCGCCATCTCGAGGTACAAGCCGCTGAAATCGTCCCAGAAGAGGCGGTAGGCCTCCTTGAAGGCCTCCGAGATGCGGTATGACTTGAAATCCTCGGCGATCTGGCGCAGCGAGCGGTCCAACGCCTGCCCGAACCACGCCACGGCCAGACGGTTGTTCTCGCTTTGCGCCGCCGCGGCGTCCACCGCCCAGCCGTTCAGGAGGCGGTAGGCGTTCCAGATTTTGTTGCCGAAGTTGCGGCCCTGCTCGCACAGCGCTTCGTCGAACATCACGTCGTTGCCGGCCGACGAGGAGATGAGCATCGCCATACGCACGCCGTCGGCGCCGTACTGGGCAATCAGGTCCAGCGGGTCGGGCGAGTTGCCCAGCTGCTTGGACATCTTGCGGCCGATCTTGTCGCGCACGATGCCCGTGAAGTAGACGTTCGAGAAGGGCTTTTCGCCGCGGTATTCGTAGCCGGCCATGATCATGCGGGCCACCCAGAAGAAGATGATGTCGGGACCGGTCACCAGATCGTTGGTGGGGTAGTAGTAGCCGATCTCCCTGTTGTCCGGGAAGCGGATGCCGTCGAATACCGAGATGGGCCACAGCCACGACGAGAACCACGTGTCCAGCACGTCCTCGTCCTGCCGCAGGTCCGTCAGCTGCAACGAGGCGTCGCCGCTCTTCGCGCGGGCCTTTTCCAACGCCTCTTCGGCCGTCAGGGCCACCACGAAGCCGCCTTTGGGAAGATAGTACGCCGGAATGCGCTGGCCCCACCACAGCTGGCGCGAGATGCACCAGTCCTTGATGTTCTCCATCCAGTGGCGGTAGGTGTTCTTGTATTTCTCGGGCACGAAACGGATCGCATCCTCCATCACGGCCTTCGTCGCCGGTTCGGCCAGCTCCTGCATCGAGAGGAACCACTGCATCGAGAGTTTCGGCTCGATGGCCACGCCCGTGCGCTCCGAATAGCCCACGTTGTTGGTGTAATCTTCGGTCTTTTCCAAAAGGCCCGCCGCGTCGAGGTCCTTTTCGATCTGCCGGCGCACGTCGAAGCGGTCCTGACCCACGTACATGCCCACCTTGTCGTTGATCGTGCCGTCGTCGTTGAAGATGTCGATGGTCTCCAGCCCGTATTTCTCGCCCAGCATGTAGTCGTTCACGTCGTGCGCCGGGGTCACCTTCAGGGCGCCCGTTCCGAACTCGATGTCGACGTATTCGTCGCGGATCACGGGGATCGACCGTCCCACCAGCGGCACGACGACGCGGGCGTCGGCGGGCAGGGCCTTGTAACGCTCGTCATTGGGGTTGACGCACAGCGCCGTATCGCCCAGAATGGTCTCGGGGCGCGTCGTGGCGACGATGATCGCCCGGTTGGTTCCCTCGACCTTGTAGCGCAGGTAGTAGAGCTTGCCGTGCGACTCCTTGAAGACCACCTCCTCGTCCGAGAGGGCCGTCTGCGCCGCGGGGTCCCAGTTGACCATCCTTACGCCGCGGTAGATCTTGCCTTTCTCGTAGAGGTCGCAGAAGACGCGCAGAACGCTCTCCGTGCGGGCTTCGTCCATCGTGAAGCACGTGCGGTCCCAGTCGCACGAGGTGCCCAGTTTGCGCAGCTGTTTGAGAATCACGCCGCCGTATTTCTCCTTCCATTCCCAGGCGTGGCGGAGGAACTCCTCGCGCGTGAGCGACGACTTTTCGATGCCCTTTTCGCGCAGCATCGCCACCACCTTGGCTTCGGTGGCGATCGACGCGTGGTCCATGCCCGGCACCCAGCAGGCGTTCTTTCCCGACATGCGGGCGCGGCGCACCAGCACGTCCTGCAACGTGTTGTTGAGCATGTGCCCCATGTGGAGCATGCCCGTCACGTTGGGGGGAGGGATGACGATCGTGTAGGGTTCCCGCTGGTCGGGTTCCGAGTGGAAAATATGCTGTTCGATCCAGTAGTCGTACCATTTGGATTCGATCTGCTGCGGTGCGTATTTGTCTGCGATTTGCATGGCGCGTTGAATTTTACTTTGTTTTCAGGGATGCAAAGTTATTAACATTCTGTCAAAGATAAAATAAAATTTCTAAAAAATCGTTATATTTGCACCAATATATATCTGTATATCCTATGAGCAAAAAAGATAAGATCAAAACCATCGAAGTAGACGACGTGAATCTCGTCCCCGAGCTGCTCGACGGCAATCACCGCGTGATCCCCATCGTGACCGGCGGCGACGAGCCTGTGGAAGAGGTCGAAGTGCCCGAAATCATACCCATTCTCACGCTGCGTTCGTCGGTGCTTTTCCCCGGCGCCATCACGCCCATCACGGTGGGCCGCGACAAGAGCATCAACCTCGTGCGCGCCGTGAATGCCGAAGGCGGTATTCTGGGCGCCGTGTTGCAGCGCGAAAGCGACGTCGAGGACCCCGCGCCGGACGACATGTACAAGGTCGGCACGGCCGCGCGGATCATCAAGATCCTCGAAATGCCCAACGGCAACCTCACGGTGATCCTGAACGGTCTGGAGAAGGTCGAGATCACGGAGTACATCACCACCGAGCCTTATTTCAAGGCCCGGGTGACGGCCCTGCGCGATTCGACTCCCGATGTGAAGAGCATCGAGTTCGAGGCTCTCGTGGACTCGATCCGCGACGTGGCGCTGAACATCATCAACGTGTCGCCGTCGATGCCCAAGGAGGCGGCTTTCGCCATCAAGAACATCGACTCGAAGCGCGGTATCATCAACTTCATCTGCTCCAACATGGAGCTGACGGACGAAGACCGCCAGTCGCTGCTGGAGGCCCCCGGCCTGCTGGCCCGCGCCCGCAAGCTGCTCGAAATCCTGATCCGCGAGCAGCAGCTGGCCGAGCTGAAGAACCAGATTCAGGAGCGCGTCAAGCAGGAGATCGACAAGCAGCAGCGCGACTACTACCTCCAGCAGCAGATGCGTACGATCCAGGACGAACTGGGCGACGGCGCCGATGCCGACATCGAGAAGATGCGCGAGGAGGCCAAGAAGAAGAACTGGCCCGCGGAGGTGGGCGAAACCTTCGAGAAGGAGTTGCAGAAGGTCGAGCGGCTGAATCCCGCCGTGGCCGAATATTCGGTGCAGATGACCTACCTGCAGCTGCTGCTGGAATTGCCGTGGAACGACGTGACGAAGGACAACCTCGACCTCAAGTGCGCCCGCGAACAGCTCGATCACGACCATTTCGGTCTGGACGAGGTGAAGGAGCGGCTGCTGGAGCACCTGGCCGTCATCAAGCTCAAGGGCGACCTCAAATCGCCGATCCTCTGCCTCTACGGCCCTCCGGGCGTGGGTAAGACCTCGCTGGGCAAGTCGGTGGCCGCGGCGCTGGGCCGCAAGTTCGGCCGTATTTCGCTGGGCGGCCTGCACGACGAGTCGGAGATTCGCGGACACCGCCGCACCTACATCGGCGCCATGCCGGGCCGGATCATCCAGACCATCAAGCGGTGCGGCTCGTCGAACCCCGTCATCATCCTCGACGAGGTGGACAAGGTGACCGTTTCGAACCACGGCGACCCGTCGAGCGCCCTGCTGGAGGTGCTCGATCCGGAGCAGAACACCACGTTCCACGACAACTACCTCGACATGGAGTACGACCTGTCGAAGGTGCTGTTCATCGCCACGGCCAACAACGTGGCCAATATCGCCCCGGCGCTGCGCGACCGCATGGAGATGATCAACATTGCCGGTTACCTCCTGGAGGAGAAGGTGCGCATCGCGCTGGACCACCTGCTGCCCAAGCAGCGCGAGGCCCACGGCATCAAGGAGCAGGAGATGACGATGACCCCGGAGGTCGTCGAGAACGTCATCGCCTGCTATACGCGCGAAGCCGGCGTGCGTTCGCTGGACAAGAATCTGGCGAAGATCGCCCGCGCCCGCGCCAAACAGATCGCTTTCGACGAGGCTTTCGCGCCCGAGATTTCGATGAAGGACGTCGAGAAAATCCTCGGCATGCCCAAGTTCCTCAAGGAGGAGTACGAAGTGGGCGGCATGACGGGCGTCGTGACGGGCCTTGCGTGGACCGAGGTCGGCGGCGACATCCTCTACATCGAGTCGGTGCTGACGCCCGGCAAGGGCAAGGTGAGCCTCACGGGCAACCTGGGCGATGTGATGAAGGAGTCGGCGACGATCGCCCACGAGTGGACGATGGCCCACTACAAGGAGTTGGGCATCGACCCCAAGCTGTTCGAAACGAACGACATCAACATCCACGTTCCCGAGGGCGCGATCCCGAAGGACGGTCCTTCGGCCGGCATCACGATGGTCACTTCGATCGTGTCGAGCTATACGGGGCGCAAGGTGAAGGAGCGTATCGCCATGACGGGCGAGACCACGCTCCGCGGACGGGTGATGCCCGTGGGCGGCGTGAAGGAGAAGATCCTGGCCGCCAAACGCGCCGGCATCACCGAGCTGATCCTCTCGGAGGAGAACCGCAAGGACATCGCCGAGATCAAACCCGAATATATCGCGGGCCTCACGTTCCATTACGTGAAGACCAACGAGGAGGTGTTGCAGCTGGCTCTGGAATAGTTTTTTCGTGATGGCGGCGAACTCTGGCGCTTCCTTCGTCGGCTTCGGCAGCCACATACCCCGTGTATGCTTCTGCCTTGCCGGTTTCACGAAGTCCCGGATTGCATCTGCCCTGACGAAAAAACGGGAGGCTGTAATTATGAATTTTGAATTCTGAATTATGAATTTTTTGGCAATCATCCCCGCGCGCTACGCTTCGACGCGCTTTCCCGGGAAGCCGCTGGCGCGGCTGGGCGGCAAGCCCGTCATCCAGCGGGTCTACGAGCAGGTCGCCGGCGTGCTGGACGATGCCGTGGTGGCCACCGACGACGAGCGCATCCGCGACGCCGTGCGGGCCTTCGGGGGACGGGTCGAAATGACCTCCCCGGACCACCGGAGCGGCACCGACCGCTGTTGGGAGGCCTACTGCAAGCAGGGCCGCGAATACGACGTGGTGGTCAACGTGCAGGGTGACGAACCTTTTATCCGTCCTTCGCAGCTGGAGGCCGTGAAACGCTGTTTCGACGATCCCGCGACCGACATCGCCACGCTCGTGAAACCCTTCACCGAGGCCGACGGACTGGCGGCCCTCGAAAATCCCAACTCGCCCAAGGTGGTCCTCGACGCGCAGTCGCGGGCCATCTATTTTTCCCGCTCGGTGATTCCCTACCTGCGGGGCGTTCCGCGCGAAGAGTGGCTCGCGCGCCACACGTTCTACAAGCATATCGGGCTTTACGCCTTTCGCGCCGACGTGCTGCGGGCGGTGACGGCGTTGCCGCAGTCGCCGCTTGAGCTGGCCGAATCGCTTGAACAGCTGCGCTGGCTGGAGAACGGTTACAAGATCGGCGTGGGGATTTCTGAGGTCGAGACCATCGGCATCGACACGCCCGAAGACCTGGAGAAAGCGGAACGCTTTCTCCAATTAAAAATTAAAAATGAAGAATGAAAAATTAGGGATTGAAAATTCTCCGGAATTCTTAATCTTTAATTTTTAATTTTTAATTCGAATTTTATGGCAATAAAATTTATCGCAGGTCCGTGCGTCATTGAATCGGCCGAACTGCTGGACGCCGTGGGCGAAAGGCTTGCGGCCATCAACCGCACCCTCGGCACGGAAATCATCTTCAAGGCCTCGTTCGACAAGGCCAACCGCACTTCCATATCGTCGTTCCGCGGCCCGGGACTCGAAAAGGGGTTGCAGATGCTTTCGGACGTGCGGGCGAAGTGGGGGCTGCGTCTGCTCACCGACATCCACGAATCGTGGCAGGCCGCACCCGTCGGCGAGGTCGTCGACGTGATCCAGATTCCGGCGTTCCTCTGCCGCCAGACCGATCTGGTGGTCGCCGCAGCCCGGACCGGCAAAACGGTGAATGTCAAGAAGGCCCAGTTCCTTTCGGGCGCGGACATGCGCTATCCCTACGAAAAGGCCCGCGAGGCGGGGGCCGGTGACATCTGGCTGACCGAGCGCGGCAACTCGTTCGGCTACAACAACCTCGTCGTCGATTTCCGCAATATTGCGGAAATGCTGCGCATCGCCCCGACCGTGGTGATGGACTGCACCCACTCGGTGCAGCGTCCCGGCGCGGGCGACGGCAAGACGGCCGGCAACCGGGAATTCGCTCCCGCAATGGCTTTGGCTGCCAAGGCGTTCGGCGCCAACGGCTCTGTCTCTTATACACATCTGACGCTGCCGACGATACTCCTTGTGTAGA